>Ga0334722_10002931_pt1 | contig 18789 bp, 20 predicted proteins | sample C3_bottom_MG_FD_207210 | JGI IMG/M metagenome (GOLD analysis project Ga0334722, IMG submission 207210) | Sediment microbial communities from Yellowstone Lake, YNP, Wyoming, USA - C3_bottom | ecosystem: Environmental > Aquatic > Freshwater > Lake > Sediment | place: USA: Wyoming | collected...
CGAATAGGCCCGGCAGGTCGGTAGCCCCGACACTGTCCGTCCTGACCCCGCCCATCATGTAATGGGCCGCGGGCGAGACGGGTATCAAGTCCTCTGTAATGTCTATATCGTAGTTGAGGCAGGTCGAATAAATCCTCGGGAACCTCTTCCTGACGAAACCCGCCTCCATGTGCCTTAAGTCCAGGTATACGTGGTCGGAGCCCTCCCTGACCATCTCCGACACTATCGCCCTCGACACCACGTCCCTCGGCGCAAGCTCCGCCTTCGGGTGGTAGCCGGGCATGAACCGCTCGCCCAGTCCGTTCACGAGGAGCGCGCCTTCGCCTCTCATCGCCTCGGACAGCAGGAACTGCGGCGCGAGCGGCACGAAGAGCGAGGTCGGGTGGAACTGGACGAACTCCATGTCCACCATCGTCGCCCCGGCCCTGTACGCTATTGCCATCCCGTCGCCCGTGGCTACCTGCGGGTTGGTCGTTCGCTGGTAGACCTGCCCGAGCCCGCCGGTCGCGAGCACTACCGCTTTGGCATAGATGGCGACCAGCTTCTTCTCGCCTTCCCTGAGGACGAGCGCCCCGGCGACCACCCCGTCCCTGACTATCAGGTCGACGGTGAACGAGAAGTCGTACTTGCTTATGCCGGGGGTCGCCCTGACACGGGCGAGCAGTGCCCGCTCAATCTCTTTGCCGGTGGAGTCGCCCTGCGCGTGCAGGATGCGCCTCTGGCTGTGCGCGGCCTCCCGCGTGAATGCCAGCTTGCTGCCGACCTTGTCGAACCTGGCCCCCCAGGATATTAGCTCCTTTATCCTGTCCGGGCCCTCACCGACCAGTATCCTTACGTTATCCTCGTCGCAGAGCCCGTCGCCCGCCGCGAGGGTGTCCTTCAGGTGGAACCCTATCTCGTCCTCGTCCGAGAGCGCGACGGCAACGCCGCCCTGGGCGTACTCCGTGGAGGACTCCGAGACCTTGTCCTTCGTTATGACCAGCACCTTGCCCTCGCGGGCAAGCTCGACCGCGGCCCGGAGGCCCGCCACGCCTGAGCCTATGACCAGGAAGTCGGTCGAGAGCGCTTCGGACTTTATTTCCACTTTGGACGTCTTACCTCACCACGCCGAACGGGGAGTCGCCCAGGACCTCCACGAGCTTCATCTCGGCCGAATCCCTGAAGACGAAGACTGCGTTGCCGCGTCCCTCGGTCTCCTTCACGTCCTTGTCCTGCCATTTGCCGTACCAGTGTGTGGCTATGCGCACCTGGTCGCCGGACTCCTCGACCCTCTCGATGTTGATGTCGAGATTAACGGCAGAGAAGGTCTCGATGTCCTTCCTTACCGAGGTCTCGAACTCGGACAGGCCGCTCTTGAAGTCTGTAGACACCGGGGCGGTCACGCCCTTCAAGTCCATCGCCTTGTACGCCCGGTCCATGTCCTGAAGGAGCCCGAGCGCCTTTGACGCCTTTACCGACTCCTCGGACGGTTTCACGGCCTCCTTGGCGGAGCAGGATGCGGCTACGATTGCCAACACCATAAGCAACAAAAGCAAGCTGTATTTCTTAGTCAATGTGGAGCCTCTCTTAAGGTCTTCGATATACCGGCAAATGACGGGAAAATACCATTATATTCAGTAATTTAATATTATTGCCATGAAAAGTCAAGTAAAACAGGAGACGGCCCGGTTCAGGACAGTTTCACCCTTGGGTCGACCGCGGCGTACGAGAGGTCGGCGAGCATGTTCCCGACGAGCGTGAGTACCGCGCCGATTACCAGGTTCCCCATGACTAGCGGATAGTCGCGCGCGGTTACCGACTGCCAGAAGAGCTGGCCCATGCCGGGTATTGCGAATAGGTATTCGAGTATGACGCTGCCCCCGATGAGGCCCGGCACCGACAGGCCGAGGATGGTTATCACGGGCATGAGGGCGTTCCTGAGGGCGTGCTTGTAGATGACCGCCTTCTCCGGCAGGCCCTTAGCGCGGGCCGTCCTTATATAGTCCTGCCTCACCACCTCGAGCATATTCGAGCGTATGTACCTCGATATCCCGGCAAGCCCCCCGAACGCGCCTATAGAGACTATCAGGATTACGTGCCTGAACCAGTCCCACTGGAGCGCGAAATAACCCATTCCGGATACGTCCATGTTGTGTATGCCGGAAATCGGCAGCCAGCCGAGCTTCACGCCGAAGAATATCATCAGCAGCAGGCCGAGCCAGAACGAGGGCATGGAGAAGCCGAGGAAGACCGTGACCGTCGTCGCCTTGTCGAAGAGTGAGTTACGCCTGACCGCGGAGATTATGCCGAGCGGCATCGCGACGAGGAACGCGCCGAGCAGTTCGAGCACGTTTATTTTGATGGTGGTCGGAAGGCGTTCTACTATCTTGGCCAGGACGGGCCTGCCGTCCGAGTACGAGTCCCCGAAGTCGAGCTTCGCGAAGCGTTTGACCCAGTTGAAGTACTGGACGTGCAGCGGCTTGTCGAGGCCGTAGAGCTTTTTTAAGTTCTCCCTGGCCTGGGCCGAGGCCTTGGGGTTCATCTCGGTCGCCACCTCGACCGGGTTGCCGGGGGCGAGGTGTATCACCGCGAATGTTACGATGGTAATCCCTATGAGGAGCGGCACCATCATGGCGAGGCGCCTCGCCAGATACTTGAGCATAGGCTGTCCTATCGCCTCTTCTTTTTCCGGTGCGGCTTTTTCTTCTTGGAGGACTTCTTGACGGCCCTAGTGTGCTTGTGCTTTATTGGCGTCAGTTCCTTCAGTACCATGACGCGTATCAGCCGTTTGGAACCTGCGTCGTCAACATATAGACCCGCCACCTTGAGCCCCGGCCTGACGGCTTCGAGCCCGGACGGCCTGAGGCCAAGCCGGAACCGGGTGTCGTTGTCGAATACAAACGGCTCCTCGCCCGACTGCGTGACTATCGTGATCTGGCCGCTTTCGGAGTTTACCGCTGACACCACACCCTCGACCGTCTGCTTGCCCTCTATGTAATACTCCGAAAACTCCTGGCTGCCCTCCTGCGGCGATACGGCCGGAGCCTCGTCCAGGCTGTGTCCGGGCAGCGGCTCGGCGGCTGACGCGACGGTCCCGAGAAACATCATGATAATAAATACAGAAGCGGCCATGAGACGCATACTAAAGACCTCCGGTTTAGGCTTGCCTCATGGTAGCAAAAAGCCGCCGTGCTTTCAATCTTAAACTGCAAAGGCGGAGGGGCAGGCGTGGTTTAGCACGCAGGCCGGGCAGGCGGGCGATTTGGCGGTGCAGGTCTCGCGTCCGTGCAGGACGAGCCGGTCGGAGAAGCCTGTCCATTCCTCTTTCGGAAGCAGCGCGTACAGGTCGAACTCTATCTTCTCCGGGTCCTTGTTGGCCGTGAGGCCGAGCCTCTGGGATACCCTTATGACGTGCGTGTCGCATACAATGCCGGGCACACCGTATACCACGCCGAGAATGAGGTTCGCGGTCTTGCGTCCGACGCCGGGGAGTTTTATTAGCTCCTCCATCGTGCCGGGCACCTCGCCCCCGTGCTCTTTCAGGAGCATCTGCGACATGGCGACGATGTTCTTCGCTTTGTTCCTGTAGAAGCCGGTTGACCGTATGTCCTGCTCGAAGTCCTCCAGTTTTACCTGTGCGTAGTCCTTAGCCGTCCTGTATTTCCTGAATAGCTCCTTCGTCACGATGTTGACGCGCGCGTCCGTGCACTGCGCGGAGAGTATCGTCGCCACGAGCAAATCAAGCGGGGTCTTGTGGTCGAGCGCGGTGCCGGGGTCTTTTACGTATTTCTTCTTCAGCAGCTTTACGATATCGAGGGCGCGCTTTTTCTTCTGCGCGGGTGTCTCTTTTTTCAGGTCGGACATGTCCATGATATTAAACCCCTCACTGTTTCCTTCCCTTCAAATACATCTCCACTTCCTTCAGCCCCATCGTATTAAGCACGTCGGCCTTCTCGATCCAGCCCTTCCGCGCGATGCCGACGCCGTAGTGAATGTCGGAAAGGCCCGCGAGGTTGTGCGCGTCCGGGTTGATGGATATCTTCACGCCCAGCTCACGCGCGTATTTCATCTCGCGCCAGTCGATGTCGAGCCTGACCGGGTGCGCGTTAAGCTCGATAACCACGCTATGCTCCGCCGCGGCCTCTATCACCTTCCGCATATTAAGCGGGTATCCTTCACGTGCGAGAAGGAGCCTGCCCGTAGGATGTCCGAGTATCGTGAAGTGCGGGTTCTCCATCGCCTTGGTTATACGGCGCGTCGCCTCGTCCTCGGTCATGTTGAACTTCGAGTGTATCGAGCAGACGGTGAAGTCGAAGCCCGCGAGCACGTCCTCGGGGTAGTCGAGCGTCCCGTCCGGGAGTATGTCCACCTCGGCACCCTTGAACATCCTGAAGTCCTTGTACTTCGCGTTGACCTCGTCCACCTCGGCCTGCTGGCGTTTCAGGTCGTCCGGCTTGACGCCGCCCGCGTATGCCGCGGTCGGGCTGTGGTCGGTGAGCCCTATGTACTGAAGCCCCATACCCCTCGCCGCCTCCGCGATCTCCGCCACCTCGTCCTGCCCGTCCGAGTACCGGCTGTGCACGTGGAACGTGCCCTTTATGTCCGCCTCCTCGACGAGCTTCGGGAGCGTCCCGTTCTCCGCCGCTTCAATCTCGCCCATGTCCTCCCTCAGCTCAGGAGGTATGAACTCGAGCCCGAGCGCCCTGAATATCTCCGCCTCGTCCTTGCAGACGACAAGCGCTTCGACCTTGCCCCTGAAGAGGCCGTACTCGTTCATTTTCAGGTCCATCCGCTTGGCCCTGCCCCGCATCGCGGTATTGTGAAGCTTGCTGCCCGTGAAGTGGTGCAAAGCATAAGGATATTCCGAATCGGTCACGGCGCGCAGGTCTACGGCCAACCCGCTTTTGAGCACGACGGAGGACTTCGTATCGCCCTTCGAGACTATCGCCTCGACTTCGGGCAGCGTCGTGAAAAGCTCCATCACGGCAACGGGGTCGTCTGTCGCGGCTACGATGTCTATGTCCTTTGTGATTTCCTTGCGGCGGCGGATGCTGCCCGCGACGGATGCCCTGACGACCTTCCTGAATTCAAGGATTGGCTTGATTATTTTCTGGGACTCGGCGAATGCGAAGCTGTAGAGGTACTGGTCCGCGTGCTTCTTGAGAAACGCTATCCCGTCCAAGATCTTCTGCTGGGACTTCGCCCCGAAGCCGGGCAGGTCCACAAGCCTGTTCTCGTGGCAGGCGTACTCGAGCTCGCCTATGTTGGCCACCCCGAGCGAGTCGTATATGGCCTTCGCCTTTTTGGGGCCGAGGCCGGGTATCCGGAGCATGCCCATCAGGCCTGCGGGTATCGAGGCCTTCAGCTCGTCGTAGTAGGCGAGGCGACCGGTGTTGTTAAGTTCGGTTATCCTCTCGGCGATGCCCTCGCCGATGCCCTTTATACCTTTAAGGCCCGTGGCCTTTATGATTTCGTCCAGCTCGCCCGGCTGGGCGAGCAGCGCCCTTGCGGCCGTCGAATACGCCCTGGACTTGAAGGGGTTCTCGCCCTTTATCTCGAGCAGGACGGCGATCTCCTCCAGAAGCTCAGCAGCCGCTTTCTTGTCCATGTCGCACCTGAGGTTTTGGGATAGCGGGCAGGGTCAGGTTTTCTTGAACTCATCCTTGCCCGCCCCGCACTCGGGACAGACCCAGTCTTCCGGCAGGTCCTCGAACGCGGTGCCGGGCGGGATGTTCGCGGTAGGGTCCCCTTCCCTGGGGTCGTAGACGTAATTACATATCGTGCACACCCATTTTTCCGGTTTACCCAAGCTCGCCTCCTGTTATTCGGTTTCTTTTAGCCTTTTGGACACCGCGTCCAGGTGCTTCTTCTCCTCCACCGCAAGGTTCTCGAAAAGCACCTTCACCTCGGGGTCCTGCATCCTCTTCGCGGCCTTCGCGTAAAACCCATACGCCTCGCCTTCGTGCTTGAGCGCGACCTTCATCGCGTCCAGCTCGTCGATGAAGGCGACGTCCAGGTCCTTCAGTGCGTTCTCCAGGAGCTTGCCGCCCTCGACGTACGGGCCGGGCACGGTCTCGGTGAACTCCTCGAGCGTCACGGGGCAGGTGTCGTTGTCCATACTGCAGTAAAGCACCCGGAGGTTCGCCATGTGGCCCCGTTCCACCTCTGCCATGGCGGAGAAGAACTCCTTGATATTCGGGTCGTCCACCTTTTCGGCGGCCTTGTTGTAAAACGTGTTGGAACCCTTCTCCAGCCCGAACGCGAACAGGATGGAATCCAGCAATGACTCGTCGCCTTTTAACATGCCTCCTCCTCGGATTGAACTTTTCATCAATTATACCAGATAAAACGGCAGTAGCCTGATAGCTGCCGTGTTTTCCCCCGGCCCGACTTGCCGAAATAAAATTCCTTGCTATACTATTAGGTAATTGCCTGATAATTTAATACAGCTTTGGCCGCATATCAACAAAAAAAGCTACAAGCAGGAGGTGTATCGATGAAGATGTTCGTGACGGGAGCTTCCGGTTATCTCGGTTCGGCTGTTGTAAGGGAACTGGCGCGTAGGGGACACGACGTTACCGGCATGGTGCACAGGAAGGCATCCGCGGATATTGTCGAGGAGGCTGGCGGCACGGTACTGCTGGGCGACCTCCTTACTCCCGACACCTGGTCTAAGGAGCTCAAGGCGTCCGAGGTCGTCGTCAGCCTGTCAAACCCCATAAAGCAAGGCGAGCGGGTCTCCTTCCCGGAAGCGAGGCGGCGCTCTTACTACCACGGCCAGATGGTGGGCAACCTCTTCCTGGCCGCGCAGGACTCTAAGGTAAGGGCCGTATTGTCGACTTACGGCGTCCTCGGGTTCGGCAACCACGGCGACAATTGGGTAACCGAGCCTGACGAGCTTCAGCCTGTCGGGTTCGACAGGTCGATAACCGGCGCCTTCTGGCATATAGACAAGACCTCCCGTAAGACTAGGGTCCCGCTCATTAACGTCTTTACCGGCTGGGTATACGGGCCGGGCGGCTGGTTCATGGACATGGTGAACGGTATACAGAACGGCTCCGCGCGGGTCGTGGGCGACGGCGGCAACTACATGAGCCTGATGCGCATCGACGACTTCGCCGCGGCATACTGCAACGTCGTGGAGAAGATGCCGCTCGGCGAGAGGATATGCCTCGCGGACGACGAGCCCGTCACCCAGATGGAGCTGGCCGGGATAGTCGCGGAGTCGCTCGGCTGCGGACGCCCGGACAGCATCAACCAGGACAACCACTCCCGGCTCGCGGGCGACCTCGCGGCCGAGTCCATGTGCTGCTCGGTCAGGGTCTCTAACGCGAAGATGAAAAAGACGGTTATGCCCGAACTGAAATATCCGACCTGCAGGACAGGAGTGCCGGAACTCCTGACGGACATGGGGCTATACAAGGCCGGCCCGAAGAAGATGGCCGAGGCCGCCGGCTTCTGAGTCTCCGTTAAATGGTACGGCTTATAAACCCCGGCACATAACAAGACAAAAAAACAGCCACGCAGTCTGCGTGGCTGTTTTAATTTCATATTCAGTAAACGGTTTAAAGCGTTCAGCGTTTAATGTGGCCGGGGTTACCTGCCGCCGCGACGCTCTCCACCGCCGCCGCCCCTGCCGCCACCACCGCCGCCGTAGCCGCCCCTGCCGCCGCCACCGCCGCCGCTGCCGCCCCTCTGCTCCCTGGGCCTGGCCTCGTTGACAGTAAGGCTTCTCTCGAGGAAGTCCTTGCCGTTGAACATCGTTATCGCCTTTTGGGCGTCGTCCGCGTTTGCCATCTCGACAAAGCCGAAGCCCCTCGACTGGCCCGTGTAGGTGTCGGTTATGATCTTGGCGGACAAGACTTCACCAGCCTGCGCAAAAAGGTCCTTGAGGTCGTCGTCGGACGCCTTGAACGACAAGTTCCCAACATACAGTTTCGTAGCCATTTCTCTCCTTTTGTCCGGGGCCGTCTTATTGGCCAGGGACCCAACCTGATTGTTTTCGACCTCTCGGCGCTTGTCCCATACAAGTCTTGTCTACCGTCCGGTCTATCCCTATCCCTTTAAATCTAACAGAAGTCCAGAATAATATCAAGTCCAAAAAAAACAGGCCCATACCCCATAACAGGGGCACGGGCCTGACTTGTCTTGTTGCATTATCCGGCAGGCCGCCCTTACGCCTTGACGACGAGCACCGCGCACGGGGAAAGACCTACCACCCTTTCGGTGACGCTCCCCATGAACAGCCTCTCGAGCCCAGTCCTGCCGTGGCTCCCGACTACCACCAAGTCGGCCTTCTTCTCCTTTGCCATATCCACGATGGCCTCGTACGGGTGTCCGCCGATGACAAAGCCCTCGCACTTGACCCCTTCCTTCTCGGCGAGCGCCTTGACGTCCTTCACGTTCTTCTCGGCAACCCCGAGCGCCTCCTTGGCGAGCGCGTCCTTCGGCATCTGGGAGCTTGCTATGTCCATCGGGGAGACGGACTCGGACGGGGCCGCCGATACCACGACCAGGCTTCCGCCCCTTCTCTTCGCTATGGAGACCGCAACTTCGGTCGCGGCCTTGCTGTACTTCGAGCCGTCAGTGGCGACAAGTATCCTGCCGAAGCCTACCTTTGCCTCCTTCGGCACGACGAGTACGTTGCACGAGGAATGGCCTATGACCCTGGCCGTGACGCTCCCCATCAGGAGCCTTTTCAGGCCCGTCCTGCCGCGTCTGCCCATGATTATAAGGTCGGACTTCTGTTTTCCGGCCTCTTCCACTATGTACTTGTATGTGTCCTCGCCCTCCCGTGTGGCGGTCTCGCATGCCACACCCTCCTTCGCGGCCCTGTCCTTCACCGACTGGAGGTATGCGAGCGTGGCCTTTTCGGTCTTCTCCACCAGCTGTGGCGCGAGCGCCCCGAACTCCGGGTTGACCTCCACGACCGCTATGACGTTAAGCTTGCTGTTGCAGGCCTTGGCAAGCCCTATGGCCTCCCTTACCGCGCCTTCGCAGTACTCGCAGTCATCCGACGCCAGGAGCAGCCTTTCGAGGTCTCCGGTTGGACATGTCTGTGTGTTCATCAATGCCCTCCTACTTTAAGAATGCCCGACGCCGCGAGGACCAGGACCAGGACCTCCAATATCGCAATTATAACATACGGGGTCTCCTTCTTCCTGATGAGGATTGGGAGGATGGCCAGGTAGCATACCACGGTCAGCCCCGAGAGGAAGACTATGCCGACGTAGTTCAAGTAGTCGCCGTGTCCGGCGAGCGAGACCCAGTTCCAGCCGTGGGGCAGGCCCAGTTCGTGCATGAAGTCTTTCGCCTTCATGCTCCAGCAGGTCTGAAGCCTGTCCATCGGGACCACCGGGGCGAGTATCCCCGTAACGTAAAGGAAAAACGTCGTCACCATCGTCGCGAGCCCTATCCACGTCCCATAGCTTAGAATCTTTGCATACAGAAGCTGTTCTTCCGTTGCCTTAGTCTTTTCGTTTGTCATTTCACCCACCTCCTATGGCCAAATCCCGAGCCCTTTTAAAAGGGACCTTAAACCTGAGAAGAAGAGAAGCCCTATGACCATCCACTTGATGGACTTCGGCTTGGTCTTCGCCAGTATCTTGACGCCTACGAGCGAGCCCAGCATGATGCCTACCAGGGACGGCACGACCATGAGCGGGAGCACCGCGCCTCCGTTTATGAATATCCAGGCCGCCGAGGTGTCCGTGATGGACAGCAGGAACTTGCTGGTGGCGACGGAAATCTTGAGCGGCGCGCCCATCATGAGGTTCAGCACCGGCACGTTCGCCCAGCCCGCGCCGAGGCCGAACATGCCGGCCATGAAGCCGATGACCACGAACGTCGCGAGAGCGCCCGGAGTCCTGTGCGTATGCCATTCCACGTCCTGGCCGATTGATTCCTCGCGGTATATGCCCATTATGCCGAGCGCCTTCGAGAGGTTGTCCTGCCTGGGCACGTTGGGGAAGTCCGACTTCTTGGCCGTACCCATTATTATTACTATCAGTATGATGGCCGAGCCGAGCATCGTGTTGACCACGTTCGCGGGCAGCGCAAGGCCGACCAGCGCGCCTCCAATCGCGGCGGTGGACGCGATGAGCGCAACGGGTATGGCGAGCCTCAGGCTCGCGAGGTTCCTCTTCAGCAGGCCCGGTCCCGCGGCGAGCGACCCGGCGAGCGCGACCAGCAGGCCCGCGCCCCTGACGAAGTCTATGTGGAACGGGAAAAACCCGCCGATGATGGGCACGAACAGCACGCCTCCGCCGACCCCGCCCAGGACGGCGAGTATGCCCATGACGAACGTCACGACGAACAGCACCAGCGGCCATACCCACCAGGCCGTGGTGGATGCGGCTGCCGCCGCTGCCCCGGCCGCGGGGTCCACGGGGATTGCCGAGGCCGCGGCCCCGGCATGTTCGCCTGCCGCACCTGCCGCCGCGGTCGCCCCTTCGGAGCCGAACGCCGCGAATGCCGCCAGCATGACCAGCAGGAATACTGTCACCGGCAATGCAGCCTTTAGTAGATTATTTGTAGTTTTCACCTTGCTCTCCTCTTGATATGGTATGGAACGATTCCCTGTACGTCTTTATCAAGGCCATGCCTTTTGAAAAAGACCGCTTCGATTCAGAAACCCATAATCATCCCTCCCTCCATAAGCCTCTCTGAAGCATCAGCGGTTAATAATGAAACACATATTTCCCATATAATTTAATTATATCGTTATAACCATATAACATAGTAAACACTAATCAGCTTATCCGGACATAGTCCGAATCGAGGCTGAACCGGTCTCCCCTGGCGGTCGTCTTCGAGTACGCGAGCACCATGTCGCCCGCGGTCATGAAGAGCCTGTGCACCATCATGCAGGGGCTCGCGGGCCTGGCGTTCAGGAGCCGCCCCATCTCCTCCCCCGCCCTGCCAACCTCTACCGTCTGCGTCACCCTGGATATCTTGTAGGGCGAGTTGTTTCTCAGGAATTCGAACACGGGCCCTTCCTCGGGGTTCCACTCCCTGATGGACGGGCATATCCTCACCGGGATGTAGAGCTCGTTAACCAGCACCGGGACGCCCTCCGAGTTTTTCAGCCTCGACAGGAAAAAGACATCCCTCTCGATGACCGGCCCCATTCGCTTTTTCACTTCATCGTCAAGGCCTTGCAGCACTTCTTTCTCGATGACGTCGACGTTTTCCCTGTCGCCCGGGGTCAGGACGCTCTCCATCAGCGTGGTCATCATGGTAAGACCCGCGCTCGGCTTCCCCTCCCGGACGAAGGTGCCCTTGCCCTGGATCTTCTCGAGGTAGCCTTCGAGCGCGAGGTTGTTCACTGCCCTGCGCACGGTTATCTTGCTGACGTTGAAGCTCCGGCAGAGCTCCTCCTCGGTCGGTATCTGGCGCCCGGTCCGCCACTCCCCGGAGCGTATCTTGTCAAGGAATATGTCGGTCAGCTGTATGTAGAGCTTGTCCCTGTCGAACCTGTCTGGAATCATCTTCTATGCGCTCCTGACCGTTTATATATGAAACATAATATCAATGTATCATTATAATGTATTAATTGCAAGAAAAAAATATACAAAAAATTTAAATCCCGTTATATAATTTTATAAAGGTGACCGGCTCTCGTTTTACCGGGGTTCGTTCCTGTTCGGGGGATGTCACGATGCATACCTCAGACAACCTTGCCGAGACGGCAAGGGTCTACCTGCAAAATATCGACGGCGCCATAAAACGCGCACGCTCCGCGCTGCACGGCAGGGGCGCGCGCATAACGTGCGCCAAGGGCTGCGCTTGGTGCTGCCGCCTGCCGGTACGCGCGACCCTCCCCGAAGGCGCGCTTGCCGCGCGCTACATCCGCGACACGCTCCCCCCGCCCGAGGTTGCGGCCCTGGTCGGCCACATGGAGGACTGGCTGTCCCGACGCGAGAACGCCCCCCTCACCCGGGGCATCCCGGACGTGCCTGCCTGCCCGTTCCTTGCAGACGACCTCTGCATCATCTATCCCGCGAGGCCGATGGGCTGCCGCGTGCACTCCTCGACTGCGGACCCTGCCCTGTGCGGCCGGGGCCAGGACGGCCCCGCGCTATTCGAGAGCCCCGGCACGGTAGCCGAGGTAATCGACGAGGTCAAGCCCGTCTGCATGGACTACAGGCTGGGGCTGGAGCAGTCCGGGATGAATTTTCAGTCCATCGTGAAACATCTGCCGGAGCTTGTGCTGGAAGGTTTAAAAACCTGCGGCGGCCAGCAATAGTCGTCCCGCGCCCCGTGTTGCCACGCGTCCCCGACGGTGTTATAATTTGTCCATCGGCTGTATTATCCAAGGAGGACATATGGAGAAGCGGAATGAGTACATAAAACAACTGGCCGCAAAGCTCCATGAATGGGACGAGAAGATAGACGAGATGAAGACGAGGGCCGAGATGTCCGCCGGCGGCGCAAGGCTCAGGTACAGGCAGGGCCTGGTGGAGCTTAAAGCGCTTCGGGAGCAGGCCGCGGTATTGCTCGAAGAGGTGCGCGAGGCGACCGTGGACACCTGGGACGACGTCAAGGCAAGGACCGACAGGCTTATAGAAGACGTAAGGAAGTCCCTCAGGAAGGCGGCATAAGGCAAGCGGATACAAGAGGTGCGTCCCATACAAAAAGGGAGGTCCACATCGGACCTCCCTTTATTATTTCAAGCCGCCTTATTTCAAGCGCCGTGGTACTTAAATTCGCGCCGGCGTAGTTACTTGGGCGCCGTCTACCGGTTCTGCACCGGGGTCACCCTGTCGTAACCCCTCTCGACGTGGCAGCCCACTATGCAGGAGCCGCCGTTCGGGGTCTTCGTGAAGCGTATCGGGTAGCTGAGCTTGCCGAACGGCACCTTCTCGCGTATGTGCTTGCCCTGCTTGCCCGCGTGCACCTCGTGGCAGGCGCGGCACGTGCGGCCCTTCGGGGACTTGTTAACGTGCACGAAGTGCATGTTCTTGTCGCCGTTCCTGAAGCCGGTAAGCGTGGTGGTGAACTCGTCTATCGCGATGTCCTTGTTGTGGCAGTCGAAGCACAGCGCATACTTGTCCGTGGAGTAAGGCGCATAGAACTCCGGCGGGAAGTAGTCGATGAGTATCCTGTAGTTGTCCGCGCCGTGCGGGTTGTGGCAGGACTGGCAGTCGCCGTTCCTGACCGGCCCGTGCTTGTCCGGGTTGGCGTCTAACCACGCCTTTATGTTGCTGACGGAGCCTATCTGCTTGTTATGGCACATCAGGCAGAGGTCCGCGCCGGGCGCCTTAAGCTGCGGGGCGAAGTTGGTGATGTGCGGGGTATGGCAGTTGATGCAGCTGCCGTCCTCGAGGACCGGCTTGTGCTGGACCTTGACCTTCGATATCTGCTCGCGCTTGTCCTTGTGGCAGCCGAAGCAGAGCTCGGGCACGCTCGCCAGGAGCTGGTACTTGTATGGCGTGCCGTGCGCGCTGTGGCAGTTAGTGCAGCGGTCGGCCACCGGCGGGTGTATGAACTTGCCTGCCGCGAATTCCGCTTTCTTGTCGGCGTGGCAGGTAAAGCACAGTTCGTTGCCCGGGGCGATCAGCTGGAACTTGTTCGGGGACGTGTGCGGGTCGTGGCAGGCTATGCAGTCGCCCGCGGCCACCGGCCCGTGCACGAACTTCTGGTTGGTCTTGTTGTCCTCATGACACCGGAAGCAGAGCTTCTGGCCTTCGTCCAGGAGCTGGAACTTGTATGGAGAGCTGTGCGGGCTGTGGCAGCCGGTGCAGTCGCCGGATGCGACCGGCCCGTGCACGTTTGCCATCGTATTCTTCTTGTCGTGGCACTGGTAGCAGAGGTCCGCACCCTCGGCCGCGAGCTTGAACTTGTGGTTTCCTACCACGGTGTGGCAGGTCTCGCACTCGTACGCGCCGACCGGCCCGTGCACGTACTTGTTGTCCAGGAGTTTCGCGTGACAGTCCTTTGTGGCACACTTCGCGTCGGCGTGCGCCGCCTGGCTGTACCCCGCGACCATCAGGGATAAAACCGCCAAAAACACCAGTAGCCTTGCTTTCATAGCGCCGTTCTCCTTTCGGTACAGAACAACTCGTGCAAGCGTCAGTCGGCGGCCCCGTAAGAATGAAGCCCGGACAGCAGCAGGTTGACGCCGAGATAAGTGAATATGACGGCCAGGAACCCGACCATAGAGAGTATCGCGGCCCTCTTGCCGCGCCACCCCCTGGTGAAGCGGGCATGCAGGTATGCGGCGTACATCAGCCATGTGATAAGCGACCAGGTCTCCTTGGGGTCCCATCCCCAGTAAGTGCCCCATGCGGCATTCGCCCAGACCGCTCCGGTTATGATGCCAACGGTCAGGAGCGGGAAGCCTATCGCGATAGTCTTGTAGCCCACCTCGTCGAGCATCTCGGAGGTGTTGGCGAAGCTCATCAGCCTCTCCTTTATCCTCATCCCGGAGAGCCAGCAGGCGGCGAGGACCGCGACCGACCCGATGTAGCTGATGATGCGGACAAACGGGGCCTCGTTCCTGAACGTACCTTCAAGCATGTGCTTGCCGCTGCCCGCCTTGCCGAGGAGCACCGCGTCTACGCCTATCGCGACCAGCACCACGATGATAAGCCCCACGCAGGTGGTCCAGAACCCGTAGACGGCGTCCTTCTCGTCGGTGTTGATTATCAGGTACATCAGGCTGACGCCGAACGATATGGCGAACGCGGCGTAGCCGAGGAACGACGTTATGACGTGTATATGGAGCCAGTAGCTCTTGAGCGCGGGCACGAGCGGCTCTATGTCCTTGGAGATGTTCGGTGCGACGCCTATGTACGCAAGCGCAAGGAACGCCACGGGCATCACGAACGCGCCGAAGCTCTTGTTCTTGTACTTGAGCTCGACCAGTATGTAGATGAGTATGATGGTCCAGGCCCCGAACGACATGGACTCGAAGAGGTTCGAGACCGGTATGTGTCCTATGTCCTGGCCCATCTGGTAGGACTCCCACCAGCGGAGCCCGATGGCGATGGTATGCGCGAGGAAGCCGAAGTAGGTGAGCCCGGTGGCGACCGTGGCGACCGACTTGCTCCTGAACGCGAGGTAGCTCAAGTAGAACACCATCGCGCCCAGGTATGAGAAGGTGGCTATCCAGAAAAATTTGATGTTCATGTCAAAACTCATATCTATCCTCCGGAGTACGGCTGTTACGTCCCGCTCTCCCTTGATCCCTCTCCCGCTTTGGGGGGGGGTAGGGTGGGGGTCTTATTTACTAAGCGCCGAGCTTTTCCATCATGCGCTCGAACTCTTTCTCGAAGACATGCCTGTTCTTGTTCGCGCCGCCTGCCACGGTCACTATGAGCTGCCCCTTCTCGCCTTCCTTTATGCGCACCCAGACCCTCTTGTGGTAGGCGAAGAAGGCGACCAGTATGCCGAACACCATGAGGAAGCAGCCTGTCCAGACCACCCAGACGCCCGGGTCGTATGTCACCTGAAGCCCGGTGTAGTATGGGCCGTTGTAGTTCATGATGGTGAAGGCGTAAGGAACGTTGCGCGGCTGGGACTGCGGGTCCAGGTTGAAGACCATCGCCTGGTCCACCATGTTCCCCTTGCCGTCGTAGAAGTTCATGAAGGCCGCGCCGCTGCCCTTGAACTGGTCGCTCTGGGCTATCAGCTTGTTCTCCGGGCCCATGACGACGTCCGGGGCCATCTGGCTTATCTCCATGTAGAGGTCCGTGCCTTCTATTTTGACCTTCTCGTCCTTCTTCACGTTGTAGTCGCGGATGTTCATCCCGCCGTCCTTCGGAGTAACCCTGATGACCATCGTCGCCATCTCGGGCATCACGCCGTAGGAGGACTGGTAGAACCGGACGCTCTTGTACTCGAGCGGGTCGTTGACGCGGATGGTCTTGTTCATGACCTCCTTCTCGCCGTCTATGACCGTGAGCGTGCTCAGGTAGTTGCTCGGCATGCGCGAGCCCTCGTAGAGCTTCAGCTCGAACTTGTCGCACCGGACCCTGAAGCCGAGCGGCATCTCCTTGCCCACGTCCCTTAGGAGCGGCTTGTTGATGAGCTCGACCGCGCTAATGCTCCCGTTCTCTATTATCTGGACGTAGCCCTTGTAGCCCCAGAAGGAGCCGATGAGCGCGCCCACGAATATCACAAGCACGCTGGTATGCGTGATGTAAACACCGAGCCGGGAGTACTTGCCCTTCTCCGCGAAGTAGTGTACGGCCCCGCCCTCGCTGGCCTCGCGCGGTGAGTATCCGGCTGACCTTATCGCCGCCTTCGCCTTCTCCCTGAACCCATCGAGACCGCCCTTGACCCTTATCTCGCGCTTCATGCCGAGCGTCTTAAGCGTCTCTTCGGTGAGCGGGCCCTGTGCGCGCGTCACCATGTGCCAGACCCTGGGGAAACGGTCGAGCGTGCATATCGCGATGTTAGTGGACAGCAGTGAGAGCAGGCCGACGAACCACCACGAGTGGTACATGTTCGTAAGGCCCGTCTTGACGAGGAAGTCTAGCACCCCGGGCGCGGACGCGGGCCCGAACATGTCCACCAGCATCTGCATGTTCTTGTTCGGGTCGGTCTGGTCTATCACCGTGCCGAGCACGGACACAAGGGCAAGAATCAGCAGGAGCGTAACGGTGAGTTTGAGGGATGTGAAGAAATCCCATACAGCTTTAAATATGCCGCCCCCGCCTTTGGCCGGGGCCTGGCTTTCCTGGCCTTCTTTGCGTTCTTCCAACTTGCGTTGACCTCTTTCTTTTTGAAGGTTTCCGGGTCATAATCAAACCCGAATTTTATAACATTATTAGGGGGTAGTGTCAAGACAATTCAAATTCCGCTTATCAGGGTTTGAATGTATCCGAGAGCCGCTTCTATCGCGGACTTCGGGACTCGCCCCTCACGGAGCAGGCGGGGGGGCTCCGCCGTCAGGTCCAGAAGCGTCGATGGAGGCGGGCCGGGGGTTATCCCGCCGTCTAATATCAGGTCTATCTTACCGCCCAGCGCATCCGCCACCGCGTCCGGTGCGGACAGGCCGGGGAGGCCTGAAATGTTCGCGGACGTGGCCGTCACCGGCCCGCCCATAAGCCTCGCAAGTCCTGACATTATCTCATGTTCCGGGACGCGTATGCCCACCTTGCCCGTGCCGCAGGTCAGGTTTTTGGGTAAATTATCGGCCGCATGGAAAATCAGGGTTATCGGCCCCGGCATAAGCCATTCGACGGCCTTGACCGCCAGGGGGCTTAACTCCTTGGTAAATCTGGATATTAACGTCTTGTCGTGGAGGATTACCGGGAGCGGTTTGTCGTATGCCCGCCCTTTTGCGGCAAAAACCTTCGCTACCGCATCGGGATTCAGCGCGTCCGCGCCGATGGCATAATACGACTCGGTCGGGTATGCGACCAGCCCACCGGCCCTGAGGACGGATACGGCCTCGGCGAGCGCGGCTTCCGGGTCGGCCGGGTCAATCCTTATTACTCGCAAGGCGGCCCCCCGAGCCTCGCGCCTATCTTGCAGCCCTCGCAGGTCGGCTCGCATGGCTCCGCATGTATCAGGACGTGCGAGTTAGGCAGTTCCCGCTCAATCTCGGACTCGATAAGGGTGCAGAAGTCGTGCGACTTCTTTAGCGACATGTCCTTAGGCATCACAAGGTGCAGGTCTATGAACCTCTGCGGCCCGCTCTTCCTCGCCCTCAGTTCGTGGAATTCGAGGAAGTCCTCGCCGTGCTTCAGGATGGACGCCTTTATCTTTTCCATCTCGTGCTCCGGCAGGGTCACGTCCACCATGTGGGCGAAGCCCTCCACGGTTATCTCGTACGCGGCCTTGATGATGAACGCGGCCACGACGAGCGCGACGAGGGGGTCGAATATCGCCATCCCGGTAAGCTTTATCAAGACCAGCCCGCCGAGGACACCGGCGGACGTGTATACGTCGGTCCTTAAGTGCCATGCGTCTGCGGAGAGCGCGGGCGAGTCGGTCTCCTTGGCGACGGAGAAGAGCTTCGCGGATACCGCGTAGTTGACGAGCGACGATAGCGCCATCACACCAAGCCCCAGCCCGAGCGTCTCCGGCCCCTTGCCGGATACGAGCTTCGGCAGGGCCTCGTGTATTATCACGCCCGCGCCTGCGAATATCAGCAAGCCCTCGGCCATGCCCGCGATGTTCTCGTACTTCCCGTGCCCGAAGTGGTGGTCTTCGTCCGCCTGCCTGCCGGATATCTTAACAGCGACGAACGTGATGATGGACGCGACCAGGTCCGCGGCTGAATGCAGCCCTTCGGCCACGACGCTGACCGAGCCGGTAAGCGAGCCGACCGTCACCTTCAGGATTACCAGGAGCGCGTTGGACGCTATCGAGAGACGCGCCCATTTTACGGATTTGCCGTTATGCATAATTTATATAACTTTAAATCCTATACTTTTCAAATAATCAAAAGTAGGTGTATAGAAGTTGGGGGCGCGTGTCGGATCTTCGGAATCGCCCGGTGGAACAACGATTACCATTCCTTGTCTTGCGCGTGTTAGTAAAACTCGATAAGCATTCTTTTGGTAAGTTTGACGTTCAAATTGTTTGATGCGTTGCCATTTTTTCCCTTTGAATGAGTGATGGCCCCATCCATCCGTTGTATATCTGAAATCAGCATCCCACATAACACACGCCCAGTCTAATTCAAGTCCTTGCACATGAAATTCAGTAGCAACGTCTTCAAGATAATATGAGGTGCGGTAGTCACTAATTGCGTTTACGGTTGGCCTTCCGGCTAAGCCCCATTTGTGGTTGTTTCTACGCCGCCGCTTCCTCCATATCATAAACGTACTTGCTGTAAAGTTCAAGCCCGTCGGT
>Ga0334722_10002932_pt1 | contig 18789 bp, 12 predicted proteins | sample C3_bottom_MG_FD_207210 | JGI IMG/M metagenome (GOLD analysis project Ga0334722, IMG submission 207210) | Sediment microbial communities from Yellowstone Lake, YNP, Wyoming, USA - C3_bottom | ecosystem: Environmental > Aquatic > Freshwater > Lake > Sediment | place: USA: Wyoming | collected...
CCCACTTCTAAAATGGGTATGCCCGCAGAATCAGCGGCCTTCGCGTATGCCGCCAACTGTTTTTTAGTCAGTCTGTGAGCTACGGCATGGGAGCCGTCACGCAAGGTAGAGTCGCTTATTATCACATTTTTCATGCCGGGCTCCCCGCACCCAATCGGGTTTTTACAAATTCTTCCGCTACCGCTATTGCAGCGCAATTGATGATGTCAAGATTTCCTGCATAGCTGGGCAGGTAATCCCCCAACCCCTTAACCTTGACGGACATGATTATCCTGCCGCCCTCACAGATGGGACCAACAAGCAGTCTATAGCTGGGAACGTAAACCTGTATTTTCCCGACCATCTCAGCTATATCTTTTTTAATCAGATCAAGGTCGGGATCACGGATCATCGCATATATAGTCGTCTGCATGTCGATGCAGGGCTCGGCAGGATTAAGATTAAGTATCGCCTTGGCGGCCTTGCAATTGGCGTACATCATGAGTCCTTTTTCGGTCGTCTCAATATACTCATCGATGTTAAGCCTTGTCGCCGGGCCGGCGCTTTTGGACGCTATCGTGGAGACAACTTCAAGGTAATCCACCCGACTGTGAATCCTGCCGATGACATATGCCAGAGGAATAGAGGCCTGGCCTCCGCAGGTGACCATATTAACGTTCATATGGTCGAGACATTCGGCAAGGTTTATCGCCGGAAAACAAAAATGACCCAGCCGGGCCGGAGTCAGATTGATAACGGTCTTGCCGAGCTGCCGCAGTATCTTCGCATGCTGCTGATGGCTCATTGCCGACGAAGCGTCAAAAACGATATCGCAGCAGTCGGGGTCCTTTATTATCGCATCGATCCCCTGATTGGAAACATTCACTCCAAGGCTCAGGGCCTTCGACATGCCCTTGGAAGAAAGATTACGCCCAATGAAGACGCTGCAGGTCAGATATGGCGACCTCAGCGACTTGATCAGCAGGTCGGTCCCGATATTCCCGGTGCCTATGATAGCAGCTTTTACTTTTTTCATCAGTCCTGTTCTTTCACCTGATAAGTTCGAAGCAGCTCAAGCGGGCTACATTTTGTCAAACACTTTATTGAGCTCGTATTCATCGCGCGGCAGGAAAGGGAACATATCGTCGTACGGCATGGATATCATCGTCCCGTCATCAAGCTTTCTGGATGCTACCCTCGGTATCAGGAGCTGGTCAGGGGGCGTCATAACCTCGCAAAGCAGCGGCCCCTGGGACGATGCTATCGTTTTAAGCTTTTCATCAAGCTCACTGAGCCCGGATATTTTCACATACCCAATATCATAGGCCCGTGAAATTTTCTCCATGTCGGGAAAGCTCACGCCTGTTTCCGGGCCTTCGCCTATAAGCCGCCCTTCCATGAAATTATTCTGTGTGTGCCTGATAAGCAGGTATCCGTTGTTGCTCAACATAATGATCTTTACGGGAAGTTTATTGTGGACGATCGTCTGAAGTTCCTGAATATTCATCTGAATAGAACCGTCGCCGGTTATGCAGTACACGGATTTCCCGGCCGCCGCCGCAACGCCGATAGATGCGGGCATGTAGCCCATGGTTGATAATCCGCCCGTAATAATATGTCTCTGTCCCTTTTTCACCCTGAACGCCTGAGAGTGAACATGAAAGCATGAGCCGGTATCAACGAGGAATATATCATCCGAAGACGCCTCTTCGGACAGCCGTGTCATAAAATGATATGAGTTAATGCCCTGCTTCTCTTCCCTGTATTCGGGCAGATCAACCGGGTATTTTTGTTTCCAGGTACGTGTCTGCTCAATCCAGCTCTCATTTGAAGAACGGAAATCGCGAAGCTGCCGATTCAGGGCCCCGAGAAAAACTTTGGCGTCGCTACGGATTGCGATATCGGGTTCTACCGAGGGCTTCGCCAGTTCTTTCTCATCTATGTCTACAACAATTTTTTTTGCATGCTGCGCAAAATTCCGGTATTCGTAGCCGATCATCCCGACACTCAACCGGCATCCTATAACAACAAGCAAATCGGCATTTTGCACAGTAAAATTAGCGGGCCTGTCGCCATACGTTCCGGGATGCCCGACAAAAAGCGGATCGTCATAAGCCATCAGGTCCATCCCCATCCTGGATGTCAATACAGGGATATTCCATTGCCGCGCAAACCTCTGAAAATCTTCGACAGCGCCGGCATTGCGCACTCCCGCTCCGAGCAAAAAACATGGTCTTTTGCTCGACCTTACCGCTTCGGCAGCGAGCTGCACGCTTTCGACGAAGGTGTCTGATACGGCCTCACTTTCAGCCGGGTGGAACCCTTCATACTCATCCGGATCAAAGACCGCCCCCTGGATGTCGATAGGGCATTCTATCCAAACAGGGCCCACAGGATGGGATGTGGCAATATGGATGCATTTTTCCAGCTCTCTTTTCACTGTAGCAACATTATCGAGCATGACCGCATATTTTGTGATCTGACGAAACAGAGGGAGCGTATTAAATCCCTGCAGGGCAAACTGACGCGGCTCAGTCACCAGACATTGAGATACTTTCGATTGTCCACCAACGATAATACAGGGCGAACGGTCCACAAAGGCCCCGACAACTCCGGTAATCGTATTCAGGGCTGCCGGCCCGGCGGTTACGTATGCAACACCGAGCTTTCCGGTAAATCGTCCGTAGGCTTCTGCCGCCATTGTGGCAGCCTGTTCGTGGTGGCAGCAAATAAACTTCTGCTTTTTATTCTGAAGCAATGCGTCAGTCAGGTGCATGATCATGCCGCCGGTTACAAGAAAGGCATGCTCAGCGCCTGCCTGATACAGCTTTTCAACAAGAAAATCGGCAACTCGCATTTTCATCCTGTTTTGCCCCTTTTGTTGCATTTAGACGGTCGCAAATAATTCAACGGACATCGCAAGTTGTTATTCTAACACAATTAACAGCGTATCTGCCGCAGAATTTGAAGACTGTTGCATTCAGCCTAAGCCCGCAGGAGGAAGCCGGCCGTCGCCTCAAAAAACAATACCTATCCCGGATCAAATGGCGGAAAATTCGCTTTGATTATAATACTTTTTGGATGAATAAATTATATAATAAAAAGTCTTTCTACGTTCCACCGGCAATGGAGTTTACGAGCGGATATTTGATGCCTGTTTTACAGCCATGTCCTGGGAAACTTTTTTTAAAAACATATCTATGGAGGTGTCATGAACACGGACAGAATAAATTTCAGCCATGTCCATAATTTCACCGGTTATATGAAGAGAATAACCGACTGGTTTATGACAAAACCTCCCGGGATGAAAATTCTGGACATGCCGGCAGGTGCCGGATTGATGCGTGATGCCTTAAGCAAACGCGGTCATATGGTCACCTGCGGCGACATCAACAGGGAAAAAGAGGATTATATCTTTGTCGATATGAATAAACCGTTGCCCTTTCCCGACAACGAATTCGATGCCGTTATCTGTCTCGAAGGAATAGAACATGTAATCGACCCTGTGTTTCTTATAGGGGAAATCGTCCGTGTTACGCGAAAAGGCGGCTCGATCATCGTATCTCTCCCCAATATTACCAATATCTATAGCAGGCTGTATTTTCTTTTTACGGGGATATTCTATCAGTTCAATCCGTCTGCTACGCCGACTGTACAAAACAATGATTTGGTCGACAGAGGACATATATCTCCGCTGACATACTGGCAGCTGCGATATCTCTTTGACTATTTCGGCGCTGAAATAAAGTTTGTCGACGGCGACAGATACAAAAAGAAGGCGCTCATGCCGTTGTACCTGCCTCTCATTTTATTGGGCAGGCTCATTTCAAAAAATATTTTGCTCAAGGGGGGCGAGAAGGCAAAACCCGAAAGCAAAGAAATTTATTCCCATATGTTTTCAGCGCCCGCGCTTTTTAGCAGGTCATTGATACTCTATATGGAAAAAACAGTTTAATTCCCGCTCTGAGCCCTATCAATAATATCCGGCCGACACAGGGGTTCAACCATTTCTTCCTTGAGGTTTTACAGGACGGTAAGCAATGGTTCTTTATGACTTGTCTGTCATTTTTCCGGCCGGCTTTATCCTTTTTTTTCAAACGAAAGATCAGTTGAGGATTACACCTCTCAAAGTCCGGCAACTGCAAAACTCCCGGGTCATGCCCGGTCTATCTGTAAAACTCAGACATTTTCCGTAAGACATCCGCCATCTGTTTCCTTTTCTCTGTAAGGACTGCGCCAGGGTCAGGGACGGGTTTATAATCGTTTGTATTATGAACTTCCATCAGGTTCCTGTAAGTCTCGGTCGAAAATACGATTTTGACTTTATCATCGATCATGCACAGCCTGTCCCAGCCGGCGGAAAACACGTAAGGATGAGAGTCCCTGTCAAAAAGAGAACTTCCCTGGGAGTAATCAGACACAGGGTTTTCAAATCCAAGCGCTTTCATTACCGTAGGCACAAAGTCATGGTGGCTGGTAATGCGGTCCACTTCGGCATTCCCAACGCCGGGCATATGCATGACAAAGACAACTTTTGCTACCGGGTCATCAAAGGACCCCGTATGCCCAAAATCTCCCTGTTCGCCGAATGCCTCTCCGTGGTCGCCCGTAATCACAACGATCGAATTTTGCAACAGGTTGTTCTTGCCGAGGGCCTCGAATAATTTCCCGAACAGGGAATCATTGAAATAAAGGGAGTTTTTGTAGCGGTTCATTACCGGCGCCATGTTGGCGTTGTCGGTCCCCTTTACGTAATTTATCTGCCCGGCTGAAACAGGGGTGAATTTTTCGAACTCTGAGGGATATACATATGGCTGATGGGACGAATTAAAGAACATTGACGCGAAAAAAGGTCCTGAAGGTTTTCTGGTCGCAAGAAAATCGATGAATTTCGTGACCATGAGTCTGTCTTTCTCCGGTGTGTCCTTCCCGGGCAGATCATCTTCCACCGCTGACGGTATTTTGACAAACGCGGTCTTTCTGAATTCGGGATATGTAAGCTTTGTTGACGAAAGCACCTTAAAATCGTATCCAAGATCATTCAGGGCATCTATCAGGACCGGCGATTTTCTTTCAATCAGGAAGGAGTGCCAGTAGGTACCCTGCAGGCCGTATAGAAGAGAAAAGACCCCCATCCTGGTCCCATTCCCTCCGCTATAGTGATTCCTGAAGGTCACATTTTCTCTGGAAAATTTCCACAGATTGGGGACAACCTCAGGGGTAAGCATGTCATACCTGAAGCCCTCGACGACCAGCACGATAACATTTGGACGGTTCTCAAGAGCTGATTTACCCGGAATCAAAGCGTTTCTTGGATAATTCAGGAGACTGCCATGCGCAGCCATTTTCAGCGTATCATCGGGATTGACCTTTATTCCGAATATTCGTGAGAACGTTTTGTCCGCTTTTAGCGGCTGATAAAGAGGATAAAGGAGGGTTGCCCTGGTAATGGACTGTACATTGTACATATGTCCAAAGGCGTAGACGACCTTGTCGATGCCGACGGCAATAAGACAGACGGCAAAAAGCACAACGGCAGTCCGGCCTCTTAGAACGGCGGCAGCTTTGGACGCAAGCATTGTAAAAGCGACCTCCACAACGAGTATTGCCGCAGCTATCATGAATAAATATATAAAGGAAGAACTCCCGATAGTGACAGAATCCGAGAAGCCCTCTGTTAATATTTCACGCCATAGGGGCAGATTGAAATGGAAATGAAAGTTCTCGTAGATTTTAACGTCAACGAAAAGGAAAAGTTGTAACAGCAGATAAGCCAAAGGGCCTGCATATTTCAAAGCCCTTCTTAAAGGAAGAGTCACGAGAAAAAGCAGGAGGCAGACAGCAAGATTGATTGCAAGAAAATGGGAGATGAATTGAAATACCTCTACAAAACCGGTTTCTCCGCTCCGCAGCAGAAGACCCAGGGAGATAAAAAGCGAAAGCGGAGTGTTGAAAAGGGCAAGGACAAATATGCTTATAGAATTATATTGTCTGTTGCCGGCTGTTTTTGAAACAAAATCCGTAATCGACATCGTAGTTTGGTTATTATAGCATTAAATGCCTATTTGATAACTGCCGGTGCATCCCACTGCTCAGGGTAACATCAAAGTCACCTGACAGGATATCAGAACTATAAGTGCTTGAGCCTAATCCTGTGATTCCTGAATCACAGGTGGAACTTCGAGGGTATGAGGGTAAACTGCGCCAAGTCTTTATGCGCGGTAACGGCCATAAAAAACCGGCTTTCCTGATTACCAATGATCTTCGATGCTCCCACTGAGCTCGTAGTCGGCAGTTACGCCCGCCCCTGACGAATCGAAACTTTTCGTTCCTGTTTCCCGCGAACAGCCTTATATTCGAGTTGAAAGTCGTTAAAGCCTCTTACGCGCTCTATCTGCTGTAATTTACACCCTTTTCAGTGCCTTCAATTCTGAAAAGCGGATCGCCGCCGATCAACTCCTCAAGCCTCTCCGTGCTGAGTTGATTATAAAAAACCGGCTTGATGAACGATCCGTCCGCGAAGTCGCCTATAATATGCGCCTTCAGCGCTTCGGACCGCATAATAATAGCGGTGACGGCCGGCTTTTTGTAAAGCCGGATATAGGTGTTGACGCCGACCTTGTCCGGCCCTACTCTTTTGAACAGGTCCAGATAGAACTTCAGGGTTTCATCGTCTTCATACGGAAAGCCGGTCAGAAAATCGATAACGATCCTTATTCCGCAGGCCTTGGCGCTGAATATGATCCTCTCTATGTCGGACCAGTAAAGAGGACATTTTTTCCATGAGTCAACGGTCAATGTAATAAGGGAAACGCCGGTCTCTTTCATCAGCCTGAACAATTTCAGGTTGTAGTTCGACGGCTTCATATATAACGCCCAGTCGATTTTTAAGCCCGAACTCTTAAGCGCCTTACAGAAATCCAGGCAATAATCAAGGTCCTCATTGAATTCGGAATCACACAGATGAAACCGGTCAAAGCCTCGTTCCACAAGCTTTTCCAGTTCCGAAACGACCTCGGCAACAGGTCTGAACGACACCGGGGTATTTGCCTCAATACAGTAAATGCAGGACGCCCCGCATCCGTTATGGGTTTTGAAACCGGCTATGCCGCCCTGTTCACGATAAAGTCCGTATATCAGAGAGTTATATTTTCTGGCGCACGAAATATCGTAGCGATACTTTTGTCTGAATATTCTCTCGCCTTTGATGCCCTTATCCGGCATATCCAGGAAATCGATAATGCCGTGCTCCGCCGGTCCCGCAAAGGCGTAATCCGCATTAAGGTATTCACGTAAACCCTCAGGGTTTACCGACACTCCGGCGCCTCCTATCAGGACCTTCAACCCGTGTTTTGATTTTATGTGTTCGACATATGCGCGTATCTCGTCCAGAAAGAATTCGTTGGTATGAAACAGGACTGTATCGATATTTCTGACCGTCACTCCTGCAACGTCCGGACAAAAAGACGCGACCGCTTTGTCCATATCCCCGAACGGTTCCGATGAAAAACAGAGATCAAGTATTTCAGCGCTATGCCCTCCCCGCCCGATTGACGCTGCAAGATATTCCAGTCCTATCGGCGGTACAGGCGGAAACAAATACCTATTGGGATTTATCAGCAGGACTTTCATTACCTGAAGCGCCTCTTTGTTGCGGACTTCAGCATAACTTTATTCCGGCCTCGGCGAAACCATAACAGACAAAGGAAGTCTCAGGGTAAAGACGCTGCCTTTGTCCCCGCTTTCCAGCTGTACCGTTCCCCCGTGAGAAACAGCTATCTTGTGCACAATCGGCAGCCCCAGGCCTGTTCCTTTTTCCTTTGTGGTAAAAAACGGAAGAAATATCTTTTTGTTCATGCCCTCCGGAACTCCGTGGCCGGTGTCGGACACGAAAATGTTCAGGCTTTCATCCACAGAGCAGCCGACTCTGAGCTCGCCGCCTTCGGGCATGGATTCAACCGCGTTCTGCATAAGATTGACGAGCGCCTGCCTGAGCATGACCTCATCTGCCATGATAACCGGAAGACCCTGCGTGTCTGCCGCAACCTCAATATCCTGATGCGCTATCATATCAATGCATCCTTCGATAAGTTCTTTAAGATCAAGTTCCGTGAGGACCGGCTCGGAAGGTCTTGCAAAGGAGAGAAAATCGGTTATTATGCGGTCCACGACCGATACCTCTTTCGCTATCGCCTCCACAGCAGGGACCAGTCCGGAGTCAACCTTTTTCTGCAATATTTTTGTGTAGCCAAGGATTACGGCCATAGGATTCCGGAGTTCATGCGCGATGCCTGCGGACATCTCTCCGAGTGTCGATAGTCTTTCCCTTAGTTCCATCTGGGACTGAAACGCCTTCAGTTCGGTAAGGTCGGTAAATACCAGGATGCTGCCTATTATGCTGCCGGAGCCCGACTTCAGGGGAGAAATATTCAACCCCAGCCATATCCTTTTCCCGCTCTTTGTTGTGTAAGGAATCTCAGCCCTTTCTACAGGCCGATGCTTTTCCAGGATTTCACAGACCGGACCGGCGAAGACCTCTGTGAATTTCCTGCCGACAGCGTCGCGACCTTTGAGTTCAAGCATCTTTTCAGCCGCGGCGTTCATCTTCGTCACCTCCAGCTCCTCATTAAAACTGACCACGCCGCTCGGCACACTCTGCAGGATATCCTCATTATACATTTCTACCGAGGACGCCCTGTCTTCCGCCTGTTTCTTCAATGCCTCAAGTTCCCTTTCCTTGTCCTTCAGCTTTAAAACCAGGTCCTGAAAAGTCCCGACTACAAACCCGACCTCAGACCCGTCACTGTGCTGAGATTCAAGGGTTTTTTTCCGGTATGCCGAGACAAACCTCAGCGCAAAAAAAACAAGCAGAATAAAAAAAAGTGTGGAAGAGATGATATAAATCGATACGCCGGAATCCATTGAATTATTATATAAGATGTGTCAGGCGATAGTCAGTAAAGATACCAGGTCAGTATCTCCTGTCCGAAAAAAAGGCTGATAACAGCCCCCAGGGCGAGAAAGGGGCCGAACGGTATCTGTGCCCCCTGTTTCCTTCCCTTGACGGCGATAAGGAAAATGCCTATGACCGACCCCAGGAGACTGCCGAGGAAAGTAGTCAGAATGATGCTCTTCCATCCCATAAACCCTCCCAGCATGGCCATCATCTTGATGTCCCCGCCGCCCATGGCCTCTTTCCTGAAGACCTTTTCACCAAGCACCGCGATCAGATAATAAACCAGGAATCCGGAGCCTGCGCCGATAAGAGACGCCTGCAGGCCAAGCGGAGCGGACCTCAGGAAAGGATCCGGGAGGAGCAGAGAACCTGAGACAATTCCAAGAGGGATGCCCGGCAGCGTAATCCTGTCCGGTATGATCTGAAAGTCCAGATCAATAAAGGTTATCACAACAAGCGTTGAAACAAGCAGACAATAAACCGCCGCGTTCCATGTAAACCCGTATCTCCACAGCACAGCCGCATATAAGCAGGCGTTAAGCGCTTCTACAAGGGGGTATCTTGCGGATATGCCCGACTTGCAGTTGCGGCATTTTCCGCGAAGCAGAGCGTAGCTTATTATGGGAATGTTGTCCCATGCCCTTATCTGAGCGCCGCAGTTGGTGCACTTTGAAGGAGGAAACACTACCGAAAGGTTCCTCGGCATTCTGTATATGCAGACATTCAGGAAGGAGCCGATGACCGCCCCAAAAACAGCGACTACAAAATAGACGCTCATTCTATGCGTTCACCCCGCTCATCTCCGACACCTTGCGCTTAAGGTCTTCGACGTCGCGCTCAATCTTTTCTATCTGGGCGATGGTCTCAACGACAATCCTGTCCGAGAGGAACATTTTGTCCGGATGACTCTTCATATCGTATACCCTCTGACCGATGTCCCTCAAAAGTTCTTCCTTCCTTTTGGTCATTTCATCCGAGCGGTAAAGCAGCTTGATTACGGCTATCTCTATCTTAAGCCGCTCCGCAAAAATGGCGGCGAACCTTCTTATCCTTCCAATTCCGCGTCCAAAGTTTTCCAAAACACGCTTGATCATACGACCATCACCTCCGCCCTGATTATCTTAACTACCCGGGTTATTCAGACTGTAGTCTGAATTTTCATACAGTTCTGCCGAACTCATTCTTTGTCTTCCAGAATACATCAACGGCCTTTCTAAGGGAAGCAAATTTTTTCATTCCAGGGTCTGCTTCAATAACATTCGCCGCCTCCCTCCGCGCAGTCTCCAGCAGGTCGCGGTCCCTAACGAGGTCCGCAAATCTAAGGTCCGGCATGCCCGCCTGTCTTGTCCCGAAGAAATCGCCCGGACCTCTTATTGCAAGGTCTTCCTCGGATATCCTGAAACCGTCGCCGGTGCTGACCATAATATCAAGTCTGCGCCTCGCATCGTCCCCAAGCGGCCCATAGGCAACAAGGAGGCAGTATGATGTCTCAGCGCCGCGTCCGACCCTGCCTCTCAGTTGATGCAGCTGGGCGAGCCCGAATCTCTCCGCGTGCACAATAAGCATGATAGTGGCATTGGACACATCGACTCCGACTTCAATAACAGTAGTACTAACGAGGATGTCTATCTTTCCTTCAGCAAAGGCTTTCATTACGGACTCTTTCTCAGCTGCGCCCAGCCTTCCGTGCAGGAGTCCGATTTTGAATTCCGGGAACACGCCCTGAAATGCCTCCCTTCCAAGAATAGCCGACTTTAGTCCTGCCTCAGAGTCTTCTATGGCAGGATATACGACATAGGCCTGCCTTCCCTTCAATATTTCGGATTTGAGAAGGCCGTAAATCCCGGTCTTATCATCCGGATTGAAGACCTTTGTTGCAACCGACGCTCTTCCGGAAGGCATTTGATCTACCACAGAGTAATCGAGGTCGCCATATAATGTGATCGCAAGCGATCTCGGGATCGGAGTGGCCGTCATGACCAGGATATCAGGGTTTGCGCCTTTGGTCTTCAGCAGCCCCCTCTGGACCACGCCGAATTTATGCTGCTCGTCGATCACCGCCAGCCCGAGCTTGTTAAAAACGACCCTTTCCTGGATCACCGCATGTGTGCCGACAATGATCTGTATCTCGCCTGAATCAATCCCCTCGCACTGCCGCCGTTCCGCACCTGCGGTAAGGAGCGAAATTTTCAGCCCGAGTCCTTCAACCATGCTCTTTATATTCAGATAATGCTGCGCCGCGAGTATTTCGGTTGGAGCCATCAGGACCGCCTGGCAGCCGCATTCCACCGCGTGGAGCATCGCGATTACCGCGACTATCGTCTTGCCGCAGCCCACATCGCCCTGCAGGAGCCTGCTCATGGGGACCGGTTGTCTCATGTCCGAAAGGATTTCGTCGATAACCTTCCTCTGGGAGGCGGTCAGATCAAAAGACAACGACCCGAGCAGTCTTTTTTCAAGCGCGCCTGAAGACATAAAAGAACGGCCCTTTTCAGCCTGCCGGCTTTTCTTGCGCATAGCCGCGCCAAGCTCGAAAAGAAACAGCTCATCAAACGCAAGTCTCCTGTGATACGGGCCGGCACAACTATTGAGCGTTTCGATATCCTCTTCCGGTCCGGGGAAATGCAGTTGAGCGACTGCGCTTTGTAAAGACGGCAGGGAATTTCTTTCCACAATATCGCGCGGCATGATATCGCTTATATCTTTGGCATATTCCTGCACAATGGCGAACTGGGTCTTTCTGAACTGTTTGAGGCTGATACCTTCAGTCAGGCGATAAACAGGAACAATCCTGCCGGTATGAACCAGGATATCTTCAGCGCCGGCAACCTCGTATTCCGGATTTTCGATCACGGTTTCCCAACCCTTGTAATAGCGCCTCTTTACATGACCGCTCAACATGATTTCATCTCCGACCCTGAAATTCTTTTGAAGGAAAGGCTGATTGAACCATCTCGCCTTTATAATGCCGGTCCCGTCGTTAAGCAGCAGTTCAAAGGTCCTGCCCTTGTTGCGCGGCCCGGGGCCGCCCCCTTTCAGAGAAGCTGAAGTTATCGCGCCCCTGACCGTTTCAAAACAGTCGTCGCGGATGTTGCAGATATTTGTGACAACGCTCCGGTCTTCATAGCGGAAAGGCAGATAATAGAGGGCTTCCCTGATAGTCCTGATCCCCAAACGGCCGTATATCTTCGCGCGGGCCGGGCCTATGCCCTTTACAGACTCTATACCGCGATCAAGCGCATCCGGGCACATCAAACAGACGGCTTGTTTTTCTTAAGGGCTTCCTTCCTGATAGTGTCTTCGAGAGCCTTGTCGGTCTCTTCCATCCTGATCTTCGAATACTCGGTATCGCTGATGATATCGATGTCCCAGCCGGTAAGTTTCATCGCAAGTCTTACATTCTGCCCTTTTTTGCCAATGGCAAGCGAAAGCTGCTGGTCGTTGACTACTACCATGGCGGTCCTGTCATCTTCGTTAATGCCGATCTTGTCGATCACAGCGGGGCTTAGAGCCCTCGAAATGAGCATCCTGGGTTCTTCGGTCCACGGAATTATGTCTATCCTCTCACCCCGCAACTCCCTGACTATAGTCTGCACACGAGTCCCTTTCATGCCTACGCATGAACCCACAGGATCAACCGCGCTGTCTTTTGAAAATACCGCAATTTTGGTGCGTTCTCCGGGCTCTCTGACGATATTCTTCAGCTGCACCAGCCCCTCGTGTATTTCAGGCACTTCCATTCTGAACAGGCCTGCGACAAACTGGGGAGATGTCCTCGATATAAGGATCGTAGGCCCCTTGGTTGTGATTCTTACATCCTCGATAATAGCCTTGACCGTATCTCCCCTTTTGAGGTTCTCGTTCGGCAGGGTATCCTTGATGGGAAGCACGGCTTCCGTCTTGCCCAGATTAAGGTAATACAGACCCTTTTCGCGCCTCATGACTATACCGCTTACAATCTGGCCTACCTTGTCCTTGAAATCGTTGTATATCACGTCTCTTTCAGCTTCTCTTACGCGCTGGAAAATGACCTGCTTCGCGGTCTGGGCTGCTATTCTTCCCAGTTCGTGAAGATCGAGGGGCAGTTCCACGGTATCGCCCTCCTGTTTTGAAGGGCCGAGTTTATTCGCATCCGCTACGGAAATCTCCTCAAACGGCTCTTTGACCTCAGCAACCACAGTTCTCGTCTCATACGCATGAATACTGCATTTCTGCCGGTCCATGGTAAGAAATATGTTCGTCCTGCCGCCGTATTTCTTTCTCAGCGCAGATACAAGAGCGGACTCGAGGGCCTCGATCAGGATCTCTCTGGATATGCCCTTTTCCCTGCTGATCTGATCAATTACATGACACAATTCTTTTGTCATTTGAACTCTATCTCCAATCTTGCCTTAGATATATTTTCAAAAGCGATATCAACGTTCGTCTTGTCGTCAATCTTCAGACGCACCACGTCGCCTGCTACCTCAACTATCCTGCCGACAAAGAAAGTCCGGTTGTCGACCGCCTCCCGGGTTACTATTCTTGCAAGCTTTCCGAGATTGTGCTCATAGTCACTTAAACCTCTAAGCGGCCTGTCAAGCCCCGGAGAGGAAACCTCAAGCACATACGGAGTCCGGACCGGGTCTTCCACGTCCATTAAAGCGGACAGCGACCTGCTGAACCTTGAACAGTCCTCAAGGGTCACGCCCTCTTTCCTGTCGATATAAACTTTCAATATGGGTCTGCCCGAACTGCCTGCAAACTCGACGTCAAAGATTTTCACTCCCTGTTCGTCAGCGACAGCTTGAGCCAAACCCGTTACTTTTTTCTTTATATCGCCCATATAAACCCTTATAAAACAAAAGAGTGGGTATTGCCCACTCTTCAAATAAAAATGCCCGAATCAATGATGAATTATTATAAAACTATAAGGAAAGAAAATTCAATAGCGATTTTCCGGAAACAGACAGGCAATGCGCCGGTGAAACCGTCAATTTCCGCACCAGCCTGTCACACTCAGCCCGGCGGCCTTTCTCGCTATGAACAGGGCGTCCACAATATTCACAGCGCCGTCGCAGTTAACGTCGGCCGCATCGAGGATGAACGCCGCGACGCTAAGCCCTGCCGCATGCCTCGCCACAAACAGCGCATCAATTATGTTCATCGTACCGCTGCCGTCGGCGTCGCCTATCGCCGTTGTCATGCCGCTTAACATAACTCTTGCAGTCGCAGTATCAGGGTCGTTGGATGGAATACTCATCTCCGCGCTCCGTTTGTCCCTCGCCGTTGTCGTGAATCTGACCTCTGCGCTGCAGCTGCCGGAAGTCGCTAAAACACGGTTTGAACAGCTGTCATTTTGCAGGCTAAAGTCGGATGCATTCGTACCGTTAATGCTCATCTGCCCAATATTCAGATTAGCCTGTCCTGTGTTTTCTATTACTAATGCCTTCTGTTCATTGTCGGCTGTATAATCCAGGGCTGCCGGCAGACACGTCAGCCAGACGTTATCGATCGCCCAGTATCCTCTGCTCGCGCTGTTGTTGTACACAAACCTCGCTTTCGCATTTGACGAACCCGCGATTTCATTTATCGCCAGCTTCTTCCAGAGCGGTCCTTCATTCGTTGAGAGATTTAGTTTTGTCAGCCACGTGCTCCCATTGTTCGCGCTTACGTCAATCCGGCCTTGACCGCCGTTCCATTCGCTTTGGCTTGTAAAGGCGATCTCCGCGCTTGCGCAGTTCTTTACGCTGAAGACTTTCGTCGTCAAAATCTCGGTTGTGGTTGTATTGCACGATGAATCGGCTTTAATCCAATGTACTGAAAAAGGTGATGCCAGTGCGCCGGGACACTGCTCATCGGTTGCCCATGTGTCGGCATTCGTCCATGACACAGGAATGCCCGCGTCAAAATTTTCCATTAACAGGACATTGCTTACTTTTATATCGGGAGGTCCCGTCAAAGCAAATGCGGCGGTTACGTTCTTTGCAGAATCCATTGTTACCTGACATGTGCCTGTTCCCGCGCAGCCTGCCCCGGTCCAGCCCGTAAACGTCGAGCCCGCAGCTGCTGCCGCAGTAAGCGTCACCGCGGTATTTGCGTTATATGTTTCCGTACAATCAGTGCCGCAGTTGATCCCTGCAGGCACGCTCGTCACAGTCCCGCTGCCGGTCCCCGTTTTGGCAACCGTTAACACATAGGTGTTGCCTGCAAATGCAGCCGTTACGTTCTTTGCCGCATCCATCGTGACCTGACATGTCCCTGTTCCAGTGCAGCCTCCGCCTGTCCAGCCCGTAAACGTCGAGCCTGCAGCAGCAGTCGCAGTAAGCGTCACCGCGGTATTTGCGTTATATGTTTCCGTACAATCAGTGCCGCAGTTGATCCCTGCAGGCACGCTCGTCACAGTCCCGCTGCCGGTCCCCGTTTTGGCAACCGTTAACACATACTGCTGCACCCCTTCAGCTGTGAGGGAAACGTCGACCTTGGGAGTTGCAGTATCGCTGGAGTAAATCGAAAATACCGCATTCTTTACACCCGTACTCGTCGGATTAAAAGAAACCGCTACGCTTAAAGAGGCGCCTGGAGCTATCTTGGTCTGAGTCGCATTTTGCCGGAACTGGTCAAGGTTTGTGCCGGTCAATTGAAGGTTGTCGATCGTAAGGTCATAGTTTCCGGTGTTCGATATTGTAAGGGTCTTCGAGGATGTCTGCCCTATTGGAACCTTACTAAAATTCAATGAGTTATCCGAAAGATTGATCACGGGCTTTATCAGCCTCGATCCGACCCTGTAATACCGGGGGAACCCCACTCTCCGGAAACTATACAAATCATCAGGATTTGAATCAGGCTTAAGAAACTCCAGCGCGTTCGTAATGTCGCCTTCAAATGTATCATCAGGCTTATGTATTATAGGCACGCGCCAGACGCTTCGGTTGTATTCAAATGCCACTAGTGAGTCGTCACCGTTGAAGCTCGGTCTTCCAAAAGCTTCGGTGGGGTTGGTTGTCTGCGCGATGACCCCCATTTTACCCGAAAGCAGATTTATTGCAACACTCATGTATACGACCTTTGAGGCGTCCCTTTCATCCACTATGTCAGCTGCAATCAGCCAGTCTCTTGTGTTTGAGGCGCTTGGATGTCCGATATGAACACCCTGCGGCGGTGATGGAATAAGAGTCATAATCTTTCCTGACCTGAGATCGATGACACCAATGTTCCAGAATTTATAGCCTTCTGTTCCCCCGAGATTGATCTCGTTTACGGCATCAAACAAAATCTTTTGTCCCGTAATATCGAACTCGATCACATTTGCATAATGCACCATGCCTGCCTTGGCGCCGGTATCGGTCGGCGCATAAAGATCATACACTTTCAGCTGCTGACCTGCTGCGGCCTTTGTATCGAGGACGTATATCTTGTTGTCATAAGCCTTGGTTGTGCACGCAAAGTACCTGCCGTCCTGGGACCCGGCGATGGTCCTTATCTCGGCATCCTTATTGGAAATAATAACCTGCATCGTATTCTGCGAAGAAATATCCGCCCCGACAAGGTTGTTCAAAGTATCGACGTAAAGAACCGACTTTCCTCCGTCAACGATCGCAGGCCTGGTTTCAGACGTTTGGGCGCCGCCGGATATAAAGAAAGCCGCAGCTGCCGCAGGCTTCGCAATCAAATAAGGAATTACATAATTGCCGGACTCAGGGTTCCATTCGTTGCGATAACCAATAACGACCATATCGTCTGCTCCGCTTATGACAGGGACCTCTCCGGTCCCGCCGCCGCCTGCCCCTTCAACAACGCCCACCGCATCCCATCCGGCCTTCACTGCGGCCACCTCAGCCGAATCCTTTCCGTAGAGCTCCTCTGCGCTTTGTATGGTCGCAAGACGTGCCTGTTTGAAATCACTCTGGCTGGTGAGGTGCTGGGTAAGCGTCTTGTAGAAGATGAGCTCCAGTTTGTTTCTGCCTATGCTCGTGCCAAGTCCTTCCTTCGTGAGCCCTTCGGCCATATAATAGGCCGCATGTCCGGGGATGACGCAGTTCACATGTACTCCGCCGTTGTCCTGATCCAGCGGCAGGTTCTGATATTGCTGCATATTTGCCGGGTTCTTTTCAAACCCCGAATTCGGATCAGCGAGGCTTCGCAAGTAGCCCGGGGCCACTTTCAAAACATCTTCTCCCATCAACCAGTCTTCCCTGTCGATCATGGACGCAAAAATATCCGAAAATGCTTCATTAAGGGCCCCGGACTGGTACTTATACTCCAATCCCGCCGAATACTGTGTCACCCCATGGGTAAACTCATGGGCCACGACATCCAGCCCTCCTGCAAGAGGCTTGAAATTTGTGGCCCCATCGCCGAAGTTCACTGATGTCCCATTCCAGAAGGCATCGTCGCCACCCCCCATATGGATCAGTCCGTTTACATTCATACCCTTGTTGTCGATAGAATCGCGATTGTGTGTTGTCTTGAAATAATTGTAGGTGGCCCTGATATTTGCGACAAGGCTTACTCCGCTATTGTCCCAGCCGCTGTCGGCAGTATTGGAAACCACGGCATACATTTGGACGTTGTTGTTGTTAAGGGTTTGTCCCTTCAGGTCCAAAATGACGATATTCCCCTCTCCCAGTGATTGGGGAAAGGAAGGGTCGGTCTTGTGCATCGGCAAGGAAGTGTCGAAGAGTTGAAAAGTATTGCCCTCCTGCCAGGCACCGAAGTTTTTCTGTTGTCCAAGGAGATCGGTCCCTGTGCCCTGCACACCGGCATCCCAGGTGTCGTTGTACTTCTCCAGGATATCGCCGGTTTTGGCGTCCACAAAATACTTCCAGCGCTTGCCGCCCTTGAATACAACCAGGTGATAGGCAAGCCTCTTGGTTCCCGCGTCATCGCAATGAATGACGAGTTCAGGCGCAGCGGCGCCGGCATCACCGAGGTCGCTTCGCACTATATCTATAGCCTGGTCCACTGAAATGTCCGGCGCGATATCGATCAAGGGAGTTGTTTCGACAGTACCCTCTATGAGATAGGCGGCATCATCCTTGTCCTGATGGACTATTAGTTCCTTGCCCCATACAGGGATGCCCAGATAGACCTGCCGGACCTTAATGTGTCTTCGTCCGTCTTTATCGGTATCGTCGCTCTTAAGCTCAAACTCTTCAAAGGCGTTGTCGATCTCAAAGAGGTCTCTGTATTCGTGCAGTGTCGACAGCGCGAGGTTTTTCGGTCCGGCCTTATGTGAGCGGCCATTGTAGGCAAGCCTCTCAAGCGCCTGTTTCCTGGTGTCAAGCGAAGAGTGCTTAACAAAAACCTTTGTCCCGTTTCTTTTGTAGAGATGGATCTCGATTCCCGGCAATTCCTTTTTCAGCCGGTCAAGTTTTGTCGTCTGCCTTCCGGACAGCTCCTGGCGACGAGGCTGGTCGGTCTGAGTCACCCCGGAGGTCTGAAGCTCATGATCGGACAATGCCTGATAGCCCGCTTTTTGCCTCATCGACGCGATCTTTGTTAATCCTTCCTCGATCGCCTTGAGCCCGGAAGGGCCGATAGTTGCCCCGGTCGCAACAGGCTTGTCAAACCCCATCGGCAAAACAGCCGAAGGAAACACTAAAGACATGAGTATAACCAGCAATACCTGTATCATTTCCGCAGGCCGGGTGAGGAAATACCTCTTCTTCACCTCAGACAACGGAACAGCCGCATTCAATGAATGGATATAATTCTTCCCCGCAACTCGATCCTTCAGCAAACCCTTCATATCTACCTCCCGATATTATGTCTATTCATTGCTGGCCGGTTAAAACAGAGCGCCCTGAAGGGGCTCTTCTCCTCGTAATTTAAGTCTATCAAGATTCAGAGTCATAATATCAATGAGGGCCTTT
>Ga0334722_10002933_pt1 | contig 18788 bp, 18 predicted proteins | sample C3_bottom_MG_FD_207210 | JGI IMG/M metagenome (GOLD analysis project Ga0334722, IMG submission 207210) | Sediment microbial communities from Yellowstone Lake, YNP, Wyoming, USA - C3_bottom | ecosystem: Environmental > Aquatic > Freshwater > Lake > Sediment | place: USA: Wyoming | collected...
CTCAAGGAAGACCTGATCGAGGGCGCAGAGATGAAAGGAAGTTCCTACCTCGGCGAACTGCTCCTGGCCGGCTACACTCCCTTTCCGATGGCGATGTAGAGGAATGCGGGTAAGAATTAAGTAGGCAAACGTAAGAACGTGGTGATATTCGCTATCTCTTAATTTTTAACTCTACCTTCCTAACTTGAAAGGCCGGAGAACCATTCCGGCCTTTTCTTTTTTTTGTGCTCATTCGACCCTATCGTTTCCCGGTCAGCCCTTATATGCCCGCTCGAGCGCCTTGATGTCGAACTTTTTCATTGTGAGGAACGCCCCGGTCACCCGGGCAAGCCGCTCCCCGTTCTTGTCCTTCATCATTTTGTCCATGGCCGCCGGAACGATCTGCCACGACAGGCCGAACTTGTCCTTGAGCCAGCCGCACTGCTCCGCTTCCGGCACCGCAGAGAGCTTCTCCCAGTAGTAGTCGATCTCCTTCTGGGTCTTGCAGCGGATGATGAACGAGATCGATTCGTTGAACTTGAAGAGCGGCCCGGCCGAGAGCAGCATGAACTCCTGCCCCATGAGGTCGATGGTGACGCTCTCCACCGTGCCCGACGGTGTGTCAGAGAGTATCGTTGAGCTTTTGATCTTCGACTTGGGGAACAGGGAAGTATAGAACTCGGCCGCCTCCCTGGCCTCCTTGTCGAACCAGAGGTGCGGGGTGATCTTCGTGGTTATTACGGGTTTCGTCGTCATGTTCCTTCGCCTCCTTCCTTCTTCCGACTCCCCTGCTGCAGGGAGCTTAAACATAGTATACCACTGGAGTACCGGCTCACCTGGGGATCTCCCGGCGAGGAACAGGGCGGGAGAAGTAACAACTGCAGGATCAAGCCTGACCCTCGCCCATTTTGGCAAAAGTGTTGCAAATAGCATCTTCTGTCGTTTCCCCTGCCTGCCGACGAATAATTGCCACTCCCCGTATGTTTTTTTCTTGCATTTTACTGCACGGTAGTTTATTCATTGAGGGCGCAAAATAGTCATCCGTCTGCGTCATCTCCAGATACCGCTTTGATCTGGTTCGAACAACTCGCGCAGCCATAAATAATACAGCAGATCTCAAGGGGAGGAGTTCTTTCATGTTCAATCCAAAGTTGCTTATCAAAAGGATCAGCGATTGGTTCAGCACGGATATTTCAAGCAGGGCCAGGATCATCATTATCGTAGTGTTGGCCCTGTTCTCGATCGGGTCCCTCGTTGCCGCCTACCTGATCAACGATTATTTCGAGAACGATCCCAGGGCATGCGGCGCCTGTCATGTCCATGATGAAGCGAACGTGGCATGGTCGAAAAGTGTGCATCATGGGGTCAACTGCCATGAGTGCCACCATTCCACCAAGCTCGACCAGATGAAACAGGTCTTCGCCTTTGCCGTGCTCGGCCACAACAAGGTCTCGCCCCGGCACGGAGAAGTGATCGTGCCCTGGAAGACCTGCTTTGGCTGCCATTGGGAAAAGAACGAGAAAGAGCCGAACGCGCCGAGCATCGCGGGTTCGCGGTACCATGCAAAACATGTGTTCATGGAAAAGATCGAATGCACCAAATGCCACGGCTACCGGACCCATCAGTTCAGCCTTGAAGAACGGTTCTGCCTGACGTGCCACAAGGACCGGGAAGTGCACGGAACAGGGATGGAGAAGCTTGCGTGCCTCAACTGCCATACCGACAGGACCAAGGACCTGAAGCCGGGCATCAAGAAGTGCCTGTACTGCCATGGCGCTGAAAAATACCGGAAAGAGCTGCTGGCCGACAAGACGATCGATACCACCCATTTCGCGCCCGATGAGAAGACGATCAAAAAAGCGATCAAGATCGACCGGCCGGAGAACGGGCCCATGCAGTTCAACTGCTATGAATGCCACAAGCCGCACAAGGCTTCACGGCCCGACTGGGGCAACTGCCTCTCGTGCCATAAGAACATCCTGTCGATCGGCAAGCACAAGCTCCATATTCAGGATACGGGCATGGAATGCAAGCAGTGCCATAAACCCCATGTCTGGACAGTGACGGATGCGCAGGCCAAAAAGACCTGCGTGGAATGTCATGAATACAGGGCGCCGAAGGCATTTCTGAGCCGGTAAGCGGCAGATGACGGGCGGGTAGAAAAAGCGCAGTAAAAAGAAGCCGTAAATGCAAAGGCCGGAGAGTTCATTCTCTCCGGCCTTTGATATTTAGTGAAGGTTAACAAGTCAATACGTCAAGCCCGACCCCTAACTGCCCTCGATGCGGCCTAGGGACAACTCGTGAAACTCGCATTGATCTGACAACCGGCAGAACAACAGCCGCCTGCCACGCCATTCAACACGCCAAAATCACACTGTTCTCCGGCCGCCAAATTGACGATGCCGTCGCCGCACGCCGTAGTTTTACAGGTGTGACCGTTACACGTGGCGGTGTCGACGCCACCGGTATCGCATTGCTCGCCGACAGCCATGTTCGTGTATCCATCCCCGCAATAAGCAGCCTTGCAACGCTTAACCCCTGCGCCAACGGACATGTTGCAGGTAGAGCTATCCGACGTACCCCCGGCATCGCATTGTTCGCCTGCCGCAAGATTCACGATGCCGTCGCCGCATGCTGCGACTGTGCACGTTGCTCCGTTGCACGCAGCTGTGTCAGCTAACGTGCCGTTATCGCACTGCTCCACACCAAGATGGATATGGCCATCGCCGCATTTCGCCAGCTTGCACGTCGTGAGACAGTTCCCGGAGTCGGAATTTCCGGCGCCGCTGTCGCATTCTTCTCCGGCTGCCGCATCGACATAACCGTCGCCGCACGATGACGCACTGCGCGTAACGGTCACGGTGTAGGTCAAGACGCTCACCAGGTCCTCCGCGGTCACTCTGACTGCGATGGCCGTGTCCCCGACCGGTAGCCCGAAGAGGCCCGAAGCGGCCCCGGACGCCAGCGGCGCTCCGTTCACCGTTACCGTTGCATTGGCCCCGGCTGCGGTCGGTGTTACGGTCATCGCATCCACTGCATAGGATACACCGTTCGTATACGTCAGGGTCGCACCGCTGAACACCGGTATGAGGCCTCCCTGGGAGACGGTCAGCCCGGCCAGCGCGGCATTCGTGCTCAGGGCGGCATGCCTCGTCACGGTGAGCGCATAGGTCTTGAGCGCACCGTTCTGGGCCGTCACCACGATGGTGATCGCCGTATCACCGACAACAAGGGGCAGAGCGGCCGATGACGCTCCGGACGCAACTGCCGCGCCATTCACCTTGAGAACTGCATTGTCTGAAGCTGCCGTCGGCGTGACGGTCATGGAGGCCACTCCATTGGCGACGTCTATCGTGTAGGTGGTCGTGACCCCGCTGAACAACGGCGACAACGTGCCCGCGGAGATCGAGAGACCTAACAATGATGCCTGGCTGTCGGGCGCGGTGACCGTGTTGGTCGTGCCGCCGGTACTACCGCATCCGTTAAAGGTGACTGACAAACCGATGGCAAACAGTGTTACCAAGACGAACAGTGCCACGAGGGGCACCAGGTCCTGACGTATCATCTTCATACCAACCCTCCTTGCAGGATCCTGAGATCGCGAGACTACTACAGTTGCGTGGTGAAATCTACCGCAGGCCACTATGTATTACAAGTTGAAGTTCAAAGTTTAGATTACTTACTGCTCTCTGGTTGCTCGAAAAGAAAAGGCCGGAGAGTTCATCCTCTCCGGCCTTTTCTTTCACCTTATACGCAAGTCATGAAGCAGGACCAGATTCTAAGAGGTCCGGGCATACCGCTAGCCGGCCCTGCCAGGATGTTCGCGCCGGACCATCTGGATAACCTGGTCCAGTTTCTGCAAAAAGCTTGACCGGTCCCGTTGGGTGAAAGGCGCCGGCCCCCCGGTGATCTCGCCGTTCCCGCGCAATTCTGCAAGGAGGTTGCGCGTTGCGACGGCATCTCCGATATTGTCCTCGGTGAAGGCCTTCCCCGTATTGCCTATCGCGTACGCACCAGCCTTGACGCATCGGCTCGCGAGGAGAACATCGGCCGTGACCACGATGTCGTGGGGAGTGACATTGGCAACGATCCAGTTGTCGGCCTCGTCGACCCCATCGCCGACAACGTGAAGTACGATCCCCTCCTCCGCGGGCACGCGCATCCAGGAGTTGGCCACCAGGGTGACACCTAGATGATACCTGGCTGCAACCCGGTAGACCTCTTGCTTCACCGGGCATGCGTCAGCATCTATGAAAATATTTAGCAATCGATATCCTTGTTTGACCTTAGGCCAAGACCGGTGCCCCAATATTTCGTAGGGCCGCTCCGGGGACATGCGGGGTTTGGGTAAAAAGCTCTTAAAGCCGTTGACCTCCACCCCATGCGAACAATCCAGGAGCGAGCGCATAGCGAGCGATTAGGATAAACATACAACCTTGAGGATCAAAGCTCCACTGCTGTTCGCACTTGGGAGCAATTCCCGTCATGCGACCGAATCCGAGGGTTAAGCATTTCAGACTGTCCGAGCCCGGAGAGTTTCACCTGTTCGAAGGGCGAGTTTCTGAAATGTACCGAGGACGACCGAGACTTCTGATAATAGGATGGTCAACCGGTGCCCTTCTTTCTGTTACCTTGCTTGGGCAAGCAAGAAAGGTAACAAATAAATGAGCCATCTGTTTGGTGATATATCCGGGATGACAATCGTATTTCGTGTCATTGCGAGGAGCGCAGCGACGAAGCAATCTCGTATTTTACGGCGAGATTGCCGCGCTTCCTTCGGTCGCTCGCAATGACCGAGTAATAGTATTTTTTGCGTTTGTATTAGTCCAGCGCCCCATGTTCCTTTGCGGTCTTGATCCAGTGTTCGGCCAGTTCGGCAGGATTGGCTCCCAGGCCACGGCCAAGGTGCAGCGCCAGTCCCATCATTACTTCCGATGCCTTGCGGAGATCGGCGACAGTGTCCACGGCGCCGAATGATCCTTGAGCTTTCAAAAGGAGGAGCTCGTGATGGTGGCGGGAAAAAGCTGCGGGATCCTGCAAGCCATCGGCTACCCCAGGGATCATCAGCAGGTCGATCCACTCGGGGCCAAGCCGTTCCTGCAATTGTTCCGGCCTTGCTCTGCCCATCTCCCGCCAGAGACGCAAGGTCAGCCGGTCACCCGATCCGGCCAAGCCGCTTTCCAGCAGAAAGGCGAAAGCGCTGTCAGCTAAACGTTGCATCACTTCGAGATACTCATCGTGAGCAACTTCGAAGCGCTTCGCGGCCTGTGCTTCAATGTAGGCGGCAACGCTCAGTCGAGGCAGATCTAAAACTTCCGGACACCCTTCCACACAGGGGAACTCGCTCCCCTGGTACAGGTAGTACAGTTCCTCGCCCTGCCGTTGGCGGCCAAGAGGATACAACCGGCAGGCCAATGGGCGCCCCGAATGCACGGTGCATCCGAGATCAGGTACATACTGGCTGCATGCCGGCAGCTGTTTCCAGCCGGGGGCACCATCAAAACGCAACTGGATGCCGCCATGATCGCAGTATTGATCACGAAACGCCCTCGGGGCCAGTCCTTTTGCTTCAGCCAGACACGCCAGTTCCCACGGGTTCAGCCAGACATTTTTGCCATGACAGCAGGTGCCTGAACGTGAACAGGTAAGCGGCAGAATATCAGTAAGGGTGAGTTTTGTCGTGACCGACGTCCCTTTTAGTCTCCCGCTCATCGGACCTCCGGCTGCGGCTGGGCCCTCTGAGGCTTGCGGAAAGCGCGGATGATCATGGGAACGATGACCATCGCGGCAAGAACGATCCACATCGTTGTCTCAGGATCGCGGATGTACTGGTTGAGGTTCAACGTCGCGACCGCAATGACCGCGTAATAGAGCATGTCCCCGGCGATCGCAAAGACCCAGCCCATGAGGAATCCGTGTCCCGCAGCCATCGCCGATGCCCGCCCGGTCATGGGGTCCACGCCAAAGGAGATCATCACGAGCGAAATGGGGCCTGCACCGGTACCGCCGAAGTGTTCCTGGCTCCTGGCCATGGCGGCCTTCATCCGGCTGCTCAAGCGAGCGAGGAAGGTCACCTTCCCCGCTACCCATGCGAGAAGCCGAAGGACCGGTTCGAACGCGAGCGCGAGCATGATGTCCGAGATCAGGTAGAGACCCGCGGTCACGGGCCAGATCAGCCCCTTGTCACGGGCGAGCAGAACGCCGGCCGGGATCCCGCCGCCGACAGGGATGAGGAAGAGCATCAATACGGAGAGCATGGGGGATACTACCAAAAGCGGAGGTCAATGGCAAGCGACGGGGAGTTACTGCGAAAGAATGCCAATACTGAAGTCTGATCCCATACTGTTCCTCTGCTGGAACAGGACCAAAGCAGAGTGCACGGGAACAGTAGCAATATCAGCGGAATACGGTTCGCTGCAGCATGGAAAAGGCAGGACGGTTTTTCCGTCCTGCCTTTTTTTTGAGCCAGTAAAGACCTGTCCTTAATACGTTCTCTCGTTCGCCTACTGAGCAGGCACTGCCGACGAGTGGTGATCTACGATGAACCAGCGTCCGTCATGATTCCGGTAGACAAAGCTGAACCGTGCCGGCCGGACAACCGGTTTATTGTCGCGATCCTCTGAAAAAGTGTATGACCCGCTGTTGATCGCAATATCTCCATATATCCGAATTCGCTGCTCACCCAGAACGACCTTGTACGATGGAGGTACGGTCTGGAGAAGCTTGAAGTAGTCTCGAACAGCAGCCGGGGTATCGCGCAGCGCAGCAGCCCTCGTGCCCCATAAAACCGCCTCCGCATCATAGAGGGCAACCACTTCGTCCGCATTGTGCTTGTTCATGCCGGCGATCCATGCCTGCATGACCGCGGCTACGTCTTCCTTTGGCCCGGCCACTGACAGCGATGGTGACACCAACATAATGATCGTCGCGAGAATCAACAAGGTCCTTGTCATACTACCTCCTAAGATGTCTTGATTGACAAAAAGAAAAAGGCCCCGCTTACGGCGGGGCCTTTTTCGTCATTTGCTGCATTTCTTATAGCATTCATCCTTCGCCTGCTTGCACGCCAGGTCGCTTGCCTTTTTCTTCACGTCATCCTTTGCCTTCTCATTCTCTTCTTTTGCTTTTTTCATGCATTCGTCATAGGTCTTGTCGCACGCTGCCTCACAGCTCTTCTTTTTCACATCCACATTAAGGTCAAGACCATAGCTGTTCATGGATACTGCCAATGCAGTGATCACAAACAGAGCGATACATATCCTTTTCATATCTTTCCTCCTTGGATTTCCCATGAGAATGATCACAAACAGTTGACCTGGTTTATATCAGCAATACCGCGATTAGTCAAGGATCTGAAGTGGACTTATCTACCATCCTGGCCCAACGTTCAGCGTAAGTCCATGTAGGACACAACGTCCCCTTTGGTCTCCAAGGGTGCTATGCAACAAAAGAGACCTGACCCTAAGAAGTCCCTATATCCTTCTGGCGACATAGGTGGTTGTATAATTGTATTGTCATCCATGCGATTGCCTCCAATGGCACATATTCATATTATCGGTATATGCCAGTTTAGATTGAAAAATGTTTATAAATCATTGTGTACTAACGAAGCACTCCCACTTATGAACTAAGTGGGAGTGCTTCAGCTATGTTATTATTTTACCGATAGGGCTCACTAAGAATTTCATACAGATCCTCGAAGCCCTTCATTGAGCCATATACACTAGCGCGCTGTTCTTTCACATGCCAGAAGCTGGCATCAGTAATTTCGGGACTTTCCTTCAGAAATGCAGCAAATGTCTCAGAATTGAACTCGCGCCGACCTCTATGCATATCGCCAAGGAGATGCTTTAGAAGCTTATGCAACGAAAACAACCCCGGCGTTTTTTGAATTACATAGTCATCAGCTGACTCGAATGCATCAGGCACTACATCCTTCAAAGCCCGCCAGTAATTAGCTACAATATCATACACGTAAGCGATTTCGTCATCGAGATTGCGGCAATGCTGATCGAGCACGAACTCCTTTAGCCATGTATATACTGGCCGGAGACTCGTGATGAAGGATGTTGCGCGCACGATCTTCGTACCGGTTCCTCGGCCACTAGTTGTTTCTCCAGGCAACGCAATGCCTTCAAACCAAGGCGACTTTGAATCCTTGGACAAGCGGTCTACTACATTACTCACAACGATCCGCCATTGATCTTTCTTCGGTATTTCTGAACGCTTCGAATCTGCATAGGTCGCTGTCAGAATCATGTTCACGAGGTCCGTGCGAACGGATTTTGCCGTCCCGTTAACAACACGGAACTGGGTCATTTCGACAAGCTTATCTGGCGTTTCAACGATGACGAAGGGTACGTTGAAGTACTCCAGATCAGTAGCCCCCTTTTCCTCAATTGCATATTGGAGACCCGCAAGCCTGTGCTGTCCGTCAACAACCTGGATGGGTGCGTCTGAAGTAAGTGTCACGGTACCCTGCTTTCGGTCATACTCGACAGGTTCGCGTGCTGCGAGAAGAACGGAAGTAGGAAATAATCTTTGGCCATCCTCATTAATCAAGAAGGATCCAATTTTCGTGATTCTGGACCTTTCCGGCGGACGCTGATAACCTTGCTTCCTATCGGTCGGGCTCAGCTTAGGATCATACCGGTCGACGGTAGTAACTTTAATGAGATCGTGTGCCGGTGCCACGCCGACATAGAGAACGGTCCCTGACTGCTCCGTACGAATTGCATCAAACTTCGCGACTACAGCTTCTTTTACTGCTACAGCTTCTTTTACTGACTGTTCCATTGCACTACCTCCTGGTTTTGGACTCGTCCGCGGGTTTGCAGTGATCGTCATCACCGGGTTTGAGGCGAACTGAGTCGAGTTTTTTCGACGCATCGTGGTTATAATATATCACATATTATAAAAAAGTCAAGATCAAAATTAAAATTAATAAAAAAATCTTGATCAGAATAAAAAATAGTGCATATGTAATTTTTTGCCATAATAACAGTGATTTACGGCCTATATATCATATAATGCAATAATATCAACTATATATAACTTGCCTAATGTTTGAAGTTCGATCGGGTTTCCGCTAATATAAATAAAAAGGCCAGCAAAGATAGCCTCTCTGCCGGCCCGCTGTTTCGGTTCCTCGCGTAAGACCGTTGCGGATCATACTTGAATATTAGCAAACTTTGGGGACATCCTATAATCCCCCTGTCAAGAGCAAGTTGCTTTCGCTGAAGTTACAGCACGATAACAAACACCTTTTACTCTAGGCGCACACCTGCACTGCGTCCTGTTTGGACACGAGCTTTTTTTCGACGATTCTCTCACAATAAGCGAACTTGCTCTCTGAGCGTTATAATTATCCGGCGTGCCCCCGGCCGCCAAGCATCCCTTATCCAGATTCTCAAGTTCTATGAGAGGCCCTGTATTGTCCCTCACGAGGTCAATTGCCCTCAACGTTGTTGCTCGGGCTCTCTCGCCGAAATAGGTTTTTTATGCTTTAGGGATCATGCCGCCTTTTTCTGCGCGTCCTGATCCTCCTGCTTGAGGTATTTCGGATCAAAGCATTCTTTTTTCTTCATCAGCGTCCAGGCGATGACCAGGAGCTTTGCGGCAAGCTTGACACGCATCTTGGTCCCGATTCCTTTCTCCTTCGCCCGGCCCTTGAGCTTGTTCGTAAAGTAGGTGATGAAGTCCTTGTTCTTGAGCGAGGCGATAAATGCCGCCTGATACAGTCCGTAACGGAGATCGGCCTTACCTTGCTTGGAGATGACCGGTATCGCGCTGTTGGATCTCTTGCCGCTTCGATCCGCACACAGGTCGAGGCCCGCCATTTTCAATACCTGCTTTGCGCTCGTAAACCGGTGGGGATCGCCGATTGCCCCAAGCACCTTTGAGGAGACATCCGGTCCGAACCCCGGAATGCTCAGCAAGTAGGTGTACTCGGGAAATTCCATGCAGGCATCCTCGAGTTTATCCTCCACTGACTTAATGGTCTGCCTGATCTGCTTCAGGCTGTCCACCATGACCTGGGCTTCGAAAGATGCCGCTTCTCCCATGGTGCAGCCGATAGAATCAACCGCGGCCCTCCAGATCGTTCCCACCCTGCGGCCCTTCGCCAGCGTCATTTTGCCCGGTGCAACGGTGCGGCAGAAGGCATCGTATTCCATGCCGGCGATCTCTGAGGGGTCGAGGCATTCTCTCACCACCGCCAGAGTTTCCGAAGGGCCGAGGGCACCTTGGGGGTCAGGCTTAGGAAATTAGGTTATGCGGCCTCGCTTAAAGAAAGCTCGCAATCTCTTCAGCTCCGCTGTACAGGCATCCCGCTTGTATTCATACTCAACGGACAATTGGGGACGTTGTTGCTATTTTGTGCATTATCTTTACTCGTCTTTTCCCATCCGGTCTATGGCCTTTGCTATTGACGAATGAAGAGTCTCTCCAGCGAGGGCCGATGCAGGAAGGCAAGATAACCCCTGGAAAGGAAGATTAATATTGATAGGCCATATTGTCAATACATTAGTCGTTCACTTTCGGGGTGTTTTAAGGGTATGCTTTTGTTATTTTATGCGATTGTAATCCGCAAGCCACATAAACCTTTCCCTAATAATATACAATGCGAAGCGCATGCACGGCGAATCACATCCCCTCTTGCATTCATTTATAATTTATCCCATAATGCCTCCATGAACAAGAAGCAGGTCCTGTCGTGGTGCCTTTTCGACTTCGCGAACTCAAGTTACTCCGCCGTCATCGCGGCCGTGGTCTTCCAAGTGTATTATATCAACCGCATCGTGGGCAATGGCGGGCACAGGGGCGATCTCTGGTGGGGTACGGCCATCTCGGCCAGCATGCTGTTCGTCTCCCTGTCCTCCCCCTTCCTCGGCGGCATCGCCGACTATGCCGGGCTCCGGAAACGGCTCCTTGCCTTCTATACATATATATGCGTCCTGGCAGTGGCGGGATTCTCCCTCCTTGCGCCGGGGGAGGCCCTCTTCGGGTTCATCCTCATCGTTATCGCGAACATCGGCATGGAAGGCGGGCTGGTATTCTACAATTCCTTTCTCCCCGGGCTCGCTCCGGTCGCATATCAGGGCCGTGTTTCCGGCTGGGGCTTCGGTGTGGGTTATGCCGGATCGATCCTATCGCTTCTGATCGCGCTCCCTCTGGCGAACGCCGGTCGATTCGAAAGCATCTGGTTCATGGTGGCGGGATTCTTCGCCGTCTTTTCCCTTCCCGCATTTCTGGTCCTGCCGCGGGACACCCGCACCGGAGTAACAACGTCTCAGGCAGGTGTCATGGGTTTCAGGAACGCCGTGACGACCCTGCGGGAAATATGGTCCCGCAAGGAGCCCCGAAAGTTCCTTCTCTCTTACCTTATATATGAAGACGGCGTGAACACGGTGATCGTGTTCTCGAGCAGCCTGGCTGCGACGACCTTCGCCTTCGGCCAGAGTGAGCTCATCGGGCTGTATCTCGTTGTCCAGGTCACTGCGCTCGCAGGCGCCTTTCTCCTCTCCAAACCGACGGACCTGTGGGGTCCCAAGAGGATCGTGACCATCTCGCTGCTGCTCTGGTCACTCGTTGCAATTTCGGCGTTCTTTGTACAAAGCAAGGCCCAATTCTGGGCCGTCGCCTGCACCGCCGGACTCGGGCTCGGCACGGTGCAGGCCGGCACACGCGCCTTCTTCACCCAGTTCATCCCCAATGGCAAGGAAGCCGAGTATTTCGGGGTCTACTCCCTCGTCGGCAAGTCGTCGGCGGTCATCGGCCCCCTTGTCTTCGGCCAGGTATCGGCTGCCTTCGGAAGTCAGCGTCCGGCCATTCTCTCCATCGCCGCCTTCTTTATTGTAGGGCTTATCCTGCTCAGGCGGGTCCAGGGTGGAGGACCGAATGTCGAAGGTAAAACGTAAAACGGAAGACGGGAACAAGACATTGTCACGGGCTCATGCGGAATCCCCCTTATACGCCTCACGTCTCAGGCCTCACGGTTATACAGGTCTTTTCCCTTGACAAAACGAGGGCTTCCTTATATAATTCGTGACTCTTGGCCTCGGAGGTATTTAAATGGCCTTTAAGATCAACGATATACCTCCTGAAGGTTTGACGATCCAGCTGGCAGACAAGCTCGATCTGTTCGAGGAAGGTACCGCCACCACGCCGTTCAAGGCGACGGTGACGTTCAAGGCGGAAAGCGCAGGGATCTTCCATGTCAACGGAACCGTCGAAGCGACGACCGAACTGGAATGCAGCCGATGCCTGAAACGGTTCTCCTTTCCCATCAGAGAAGCGGCAATGGACTTCGAACTGGTCCCCGAGGGATCGCTGAAACAATCGGGTGAACACGAGTTGGGCAGTGGCGAACTGGATATGGAGTTCTACCGCGGCGAAGAGATCGAGCCCAAGGAGTTCATCAGGGAGCAGCTGCTCCTCGGGATCCCCATGGTACCGGTCCATAGCGAAAACTGCAAGGGTCTCTGCCCGGAATGCGGCGCCGACCTGAACGAAACGACCTGCGGCTGCCGGATCGATGTATTAGAGGGTGGTACAAGCCCTTTCGCCGTTCTCAAAAAGATCATTAAACCAGAAAAGGAGTAGTACCAATATGCCTAATCCAAAACGCAGACATTCAAAGTCCCGCCGGGACAAACGCCGTACCCACAAGCACCTCTCGGCACCCAGCCTTACGCTCTGCCCGCAGTGCCAGGAGGTCAAGAAGCCGCACCATGCCTGCATGTCCTGCGGAACCTACAATAGCCGGGAAGTAGTGGCCGTTCAGCAGATCTAACCACGCACATTCAGGAAGGCAAAGTACGGACCCCGCCCTCTGCGGGTTACCCCTTTGCCTTTTCTCTTGCCGGGAGCAATCGCGTTGATAAAGATCGCAGTTGATGCCATGGGTGGGGATTATGCGCCTCAGGCAATTGTGGCCGGGGCCGTGCACGCCGCCAAGGAATACGGCGTTGGCATCATCCTCGTCGGGATCGAACAATCGATCCACAAAGAGCTCGAGAAACACCCCACCGCCAAGTCCCTGCCGATCGAGGTCCGGAACGCAACCGAGGTCGTCGATATGCTCGACTCTCCCTCCACGGTCTTCCGTCGGAAGAAGGACTCCTCGATCCGCGTCGCCAACGACCTGGTAAAGAACGGCGAAGCCGTTGCCGTCATCAGTGCCGGCCACACCGGCGCGGCCATGGCCACGTCCCTCTTCGTCCTTGGCAAGATCGAAGGGATCGAGCGCCCGGCCATCGCGACGTTCATGCCGACCGTCAAGGGGACCTGCATCGTGCTCGATGTGGGCGCCAACGTCGACTGCAAACCGAACCACCTGCTCCAGTTCGCCATTATGGGCGAGGTGTATGCGAAGTACCTCCTCAAGAATCCGAACCCCAAGGTAGGCCTCCTTTCCATCGGTGAAGAAGAGACGAAAGGCAACGAGCTCACCAAGGAGGCGTTCAAGCTCCTGGCCGAAACATCGCTCAATTTCATCGGGAATGTCGAGGGACGGGACGTAATGAGCGGCAAGGCCGACGTCGTCGTCTGCGACGGGTTCATCGGCAATGTCGTGCTTAAATTGTCCGAGGCGGTCGCCGACACCATCGCGTTCATGATCCGCGAGAACATCGGCGATAGTGTGATCCGCAAACTCGGCTATTTCATGATGCGGCCGGCCTTCCGCGCGCTCAAGCGACGCATCGATTACGCGGAATACGGAGGCGCCCCTCTTATCGGCATCAACGGCATCAGCATCATCAGCCACGGCCGGTCTTCGGACCGCGCGATCAAGAACGCCATCCGCGTTGCGGCGGAACTCGCCCGGAGCGAGGTCAACAAGCACCTCCACGAAGACATCGTCAAGAACATGGAGATCACGAAACCGAAATGATCCATTCGCGCATCATAGGAACCGGTTCCTTCGTCCCGAAGAAGGTGCTCACCAATCATGATCTCGAGAAGATGGTAGAAACGAGCCACGACTGGATCGTCGAACGTACGGGCATCCATGAGCGCCGGATCTGCGAAAAGGGCCAGACCACGTCCGACCTCGCCTATGAGGCGAGCGTCCGGGCGTTGAAGGCGGCAGGCGTGTCGGCCCAGGACCTCGACTTGATCATCGTGGGTACGCTCACGCCGGATTCGGCCATGCCGAGCCTCGGGTGCGTCCTGCAGGCAAAGCTCCACGCAAAAAAGGCCGCGGCCTTCGACATCTACGCCGCCTGCTCGGGATTCCTCTACGGGCTGTCCATCGCCGACGGGTTCATCCGAAGCGGCATGCACCATACCATCCTCGTGGTCGGCGCCGAGGCGCTGTCCCGCTACACGGACTATGAGGACCGCACGACCTGCGTGCTCTGGGGCGACGGCGCAGGCGCGGCAGTGGTCCAGCGTCACGCGGGCAAGCGCGGCATCCTTTCGACCCACCTCCACTCCGACGGTTCCTACGGCGACGTGCTGCACATCCCCGGAGGAGGGGCGTCCCACCCGGCAACGCACGACACCGTGGATAAGCGGATGCATTACATTAAAATGAAGGGTAACGAGACGTTCAAGATAGCCGTACGGGCACTCGAGGACGTGGTGCAGGAGGCCCTTGACCATAACAAAGTGAAGGCTGAGGACATCGATCTTCTCGTACCGCACCAGGCGAACCTCCGCATCATCCAGGCCATGGCCAAGCGGCTGAACATGCCGATGGAGAAGGTCGTCCTGACCATCAACAAGTACGGGAACACCTCCGCGGCATCGATCCCCATGGCGCTCGACGAAGCGGTGCGTGATGGGCGGGTGAAGGAGAACATGCTGCTCCTGCTCGAGGCCTTCGGCGGCGGTCTCACCTGGGCCTCGGCGCTGATCCGATGGTGAGGATCGAAGTCACTTTGTAATTGAATTCATCCGGGTTCATTTCTTATTATAAAAATCGTTACTCGTGTGGAGGATTCATGGATTACCTGCTGACAGAAGAACAGATGATGATCCGCGACCTGGCGCGTCAGATCGCGGTGGAAAAGATCGTTCCCGTCCGCGCAGAACTGGATGAGCAGAACAAGTTCCCCCGGGATATCATGAAGGCCATTGCTCAGGCCGATCTCTACTCCCTGTTCATCCCCGAGGAGTACGGCGGACTCGGAAAGAAGAGCCTTGAGCTCTGCATCGTCGTTGAGGAACTGTCCAAAGCCTGTTTGGGCGTCGCGACGACCTATGCTTCGAGCGCCCTGGGGACCTATCCGATCCTGCTCTACGGGTCCGATGAGCAGAAGAAAAAGTTCCTCCCCGACGTGGCCTCCGGCAAGAGCCTCGTGGCATTCGGCCTCACCGAGGCCAATGCGGGCAGCGACGCCAGCGGCATCCAGACCACCGCAAAGCTCGAGGGCAATGAATACGTGCTGAACGGTACGAAGCAGTGGATCACCAACGGCGGCGAGGCCGAGCTCTACACGATCATCGCCATCACCGACAAGACAAAGGGACCCCGCGGGGCCTCGGCCTTCATTGTGGAGAAAGGCACCCCGGGCTTTACCTTCGGCAAGAAAGAGAACAAGATGGGGATCCGGGCCTCATCCACCACGGAGCTTATTTTCAATAACTGCAGGATCCCCAAGGAGAACCTTATCTCCAAACAGGGCATGGGTTTCATCATCGCCATGAAGACCCTCGACAGCTCCCGTACAGGCGTGGGTGCCATGGGCGTGGGCGTTGCACAGGGCGCCATTGATGAGTCGATCTCCTTCGCCAAGAACCGCGTCCAGTTCGGGCAGCCCATCACCTCCTTTCAGGCCATCCAGCACATGTTCGCGGACATGCAGACCCAGACCGAGGCGGCGCGCGCTTTGGTTTATTCCGTCGCCCGATTCATTGACAGCGGCGCCAAGGACTTCTCCCGCGCCTCGGCAATGGCAAAGCTCTTCGGCACGGATATCTCCATGAAGGTGACGACCGATGCGGTCCAGATCATGGGCGGCTCGGGCTACATGAAGGACTATCCCGCCGAAAAAATGATGCGCGACGCAAAGATCCTTCAGATCTTCGAGGGCGCGAACCAGATCCAGCGGAACGTCATCGCCCTGGACATGGTCCGGGAAGCAACAAGGGCGAAATAGTCGTAAGGCAGTCATAAATCAGTCGAACAGCAGTCGTACGGCAGTCAAACAATCGTCATAAGGCAATCGCGGATCAATGGCAGTGTTTTTTTTGACTGCCTCTCGACTGCATCATGACTGCATTTCGACTGCATCTCGACTTTTTTTGGAGATCGTTCCATGAACATCATCGTGCTTGTAAAACAGGTCCCCGACACCTCTGAGGTAAAGATCAACCGGGAGACGAACACCCTCATCCGGGACGGCGTGCCCAGCATCATCAACCCCTATGACCGGTACGCCATCGAGGAGGCCATCAGGCTCCGCGAGAAACACGGCGGCAAGGTGACCGCTGTCACCATGGGGCCTCCCCAGGCCGTCGAAGCGCTGAAGGAAGCGGTCTCGCTCGGCGTTGATGACGTCGTCTTGCTGTCGGACCGTGCCTTTGCCGGGGCTGATACCTGGGCGACCTCCTATGCCTTGTCGCAGGGGATCAGGAAGATCGGCGACTTCGATCTCGTCATCGCGGGCAAACAGGCCATCGACGGGGACACGGCCCAGGTGGGCCCCGAGACGGCCGACATGCTCGGTATTCCCTTTGTGGCATATATAAGGAAGATCGAGCAGGTCGAAGGCAATAAGATGGTGGCAGAGCGGCTTATGGACGAGGGCTACGACGTGGTAGAGACGTCCCTCCCCGCCCTCATCACCGTCGTGAAGGAGATCAACGAACCCCGGGTCCCGTCCCTTAAGGGAAAAATGAAGGCCAAAAACCTCAAGGTCGCGGCCTGGTCGGCAGCCGACATCGGTGCTGACCAGAACAAGATCGGGCTGCGGGGATCACCGACCCAGGTCGTCCGGATATTCCCGCCGACCCCCCGCGGCCAGCGGGAGATCCTCTCGGGCAGCGTCGAGGAACAGGTCGCGAGCCTGGCGAAGAAGCTGAAGGAACAATCATTGATCTAGCCGGACATCAGACGGACAGAGGACAGACATCAGACTAAGGCCTTGCTTGAGTCTGCTATCTGAACAGTCTGTTATCTGTTGTCTGCTTCAAAGGAGTTCGTCGTGAGCGTGAAAGTAAAACCCGATATTTGCACCGGCTGCGAAACCTGCGTGTCCGTCTGTCCCTTCGGCGCCATCGAGATGCGCGACGGGAAGGCGTTCATCACCGAGGCCTGCACCCTTTGCGGCGCCTGTGTCGAAGCATGCGAGTTCAAAGCAATTGAGAAGGACATCGAGCAGGCCGGTCCCGCTAAGGACCTCTCGGCCTACAAAGGCGTGTGGGTCTTTGCCGAACAGCACAAGGGCGAGATCGCAAGCGTATCCCTGGAACTCCTGGGAGAGGGCCGCAAGCTCGCCGACAAGCGAGGATCCAGGCTTTCCGCCGTGTTCATCGGTTCCGGCATCAAGGACAAGGCAAAGGACCTTATCGCCTACGGCGCGGACATTGTGTATGTTGCGGATGATCCTGGCCTCAAGGACTTTAACGACGATTCCTACGCTGCGGTCCTCACGATGCTCGCGAACCAGCACAAGCCTGAGATCATCCTTGCCGGCGCAACCGCCATCGGCCGGTCCTTCTTTCCCAAGGTCGCCTCAACCCTCTACGTCGGCCTCACCGCCGACTGCACGATGCTCGACATTGACACTGCCACGGGCCATCTGCACCAGACCCGGCCCGCCTTCGGCGGCAACATCATGGCCACGATCGTCACACCGAACCATCGTCCCCAGATGGCCACGGTACGGCACAAGGTGATGAAACCGGCGCAACGGAATGACGCACGGAAGGGCGATGTCGTCGACGTGAAGTTCAACCAGGCCGGAGCCGTCCGCACGAAGGTCCTCAGGACCATCGACGAATTGACCGAGACCGTGAACATCTGCGAGGCCGACATCATCGTGGCTGGCGGCCGCGGACTGGGAAGTCAAAAGAACTTTCTGCTGCTCGAAGAGCTGGCAAAAGTGCTTGGCGGTGCTGTAGCCGCAACACGGGGCGCAGTGGATGAAGGATGGATCCCCTATTCACATCAGGTCGGGCAGACGGGCAAGACCGTCTGCCCGAAGCTCTACATTGCCGCCGGCATCTCCGGAGCCATCCAGCATGTCGCAGGCATGCAGTCGTCGGAGACCATCATCGCTATCAACAAGGACCCCGATGCGCCCATCTTCAACGTGGCCACGTACGGCATCGTCGGCGATGTCACCGAGATCCTTACGGCCATGATCAAGAAGTTCAAAGAAGTGAGAGGCTGAAGCTTAGGCAGGATAACAGGATTTTCAAGATAAGAGCGGACAGAACAAAGCCATGCTTCAAGATTCTTGAAAACCCTGGATCGGGTTCTGACGTTATCCGATTTTATCCTGTGATCCTGTCAAAAAGGATTTTTCATTATGAAGATCGCCTACATCTTTCCCGGCCAGGGTTCGCAATATGTCGGCATGGCCAAAGAATTCATCGAGAACTTCGCTGAGTCCAAAGAGGTGTTCGATATTGCCGGTGCCGCACTGGGATTCGACCTTGCGCAGCTCTGCATGCACGGGCCATCGGAGGCGCTGAACAAGACCGAGAACACCCAACCGGCAATTCTCGCAGCAAGCATTGCGATCCTCCGCCCCCTGGAACGCCGCGGTCTCGCAGCGCAGGCTGCCGCCGGCCACAGCCTCGGCGAGTACACGGCGATCACCGCGGCAGGAGGCTTCGATCTGAAGGACGTCGTC
>Ga0334722_10002934_pt1 | contig 18783 bp, 15 predicted proteins | sample C3_bottom_MG_FD_207210 | JGI IMG/M metagenome (GOLD analysis project Ga0334722, IMG submission 207210) | Sediment microbial communities from Yellowstone Lake, YNP, Wyoming, USA - C3_bottom | ecosystem: Environmental > Aquatic > Freshwater > Lake > Sediment | place: USA: Wyoming | collected...
GGGGAGTGACCGTGAGCACGCCACAGACGCCCGTCATCGAAATCGACAACCTGGTGCGGCGCTTCGGCCGCGCCGATGCGGTCAACGGCCTCTCGCTCGGTGTCGAACCCGGCCGCTGCTACGGCTTCTTCGGACGAAACGGCGCCGGCAAGACCACCACGATCAAGTGCCTGTTGAACCTGCTCCGACCCACCAGCGGGTCCGTCCGGGTGTTCGGGCTCGAGCCTGCCCGTCACGAAGTCGCCGTCAAGTCCCGGGTGGCGTTCGTGCCGGATACCGTCGCGTTCTACTCCTGGATGACGGTCCGCGACACGCTGGACTACTTCGCGTCGTTCCGCGAGCGGTGGAATGGCGACACCGAGCGGGCGCTCGTTGACCGGTTCAAGATCGATACGAGTCAGAAGGCGATGCACCTGTCGAAGGGGCAGCGCACGCAGTTGGCGCTGGTGACGGCCATTTGCGCGGAACCGGAGTTGCTGGTGCTGGACGAACCGACCTCGGGACTGGATCCCATCGTTCGCCGCGAGTTCATTCAGACGATTATCGGCGCCTATCAGGAGGGCGGCGCCGGCCCGCGAACGGTCTTTGTCTCGACGCACCTCATTTCCGAGTTCGAAGGGCTCATCGACGAATTCACCATCATCGAGCAGGGGCGCAACGTCCTGAGCTTGAATGCGGACCTGGCGCGCGAGCGATTCCAGCGGATCTACGCGCGGTTTGCCTCCGCCCCCGGGCCGATCGATGTCGGCGCTGTCCGGGTGGTCCGGAGTGAGGGACGGGAACTCGAAGTCATCGCCGACGGCAACGCGGCGGACGTCGTGGCCCGCCTGCGCGCTCATGCTCCCGAAACGGTGACAGCGGAAGCGCTCTCGCTCGAGGAGATCTTCGTCGCCGTGCTGCACGGGCAGGGAGCCGTCGTATGACACGCCCCGCATTTGTCCCGTGGATCCTGTTCAAGGAGATCCGGGCGCTCTGGGTGCCGTGGATCGTCCTTGCCCTGCCGGTTGCCGTGCTCACGCTGGGCTTTCCGTGGCGTGGCTTCGGCCTCGTTGGGTTCTTCCTGTACTGCCCGGCGGGGGTTGTCCTCGGTGCATGGTCGATGGGCCACGAATACGCGGACCGAACGGTTGGTGCGCTGCTCGGTCACCCCGTGAGCCGCGGCCGGCTGTTTTCCGCCAAACTCGGCGTGCTGATCACGCTGCAGTTCGCGCTCGCGGCCATGGTGGCGGTCCCCGTGCTGACGAACCTGAACGCCGGGCGATCGGTGGCGTGGGCGGTGATCGCGCTGCCGTTGCTCTGCGGCATCGGCATTGCGCCGTGGATCACGCTGGCCTGCCGAAGTGCCATGGCCGGTGCGGTGTTTGCGCTGGTGCTGCCGGGGCTGTTGCTGGTGATTGGGGAACGGGTCGAGTCGCTCGGGTTCGGCATCGGCGGCGGTCCCGGTTCACTCAGGATGGCGCTGGTGTGGTACGGAACCCTCGCCGCAGGAGTGGTCGGTGTTCCCCTGAGTTGGCGCGCATTCACGCGCCTGGAGGATGCCGAATCCCGAGGAGGCGGGAGCCGGCCGGGCACGCTCGGCCGGCGGCAGGCGGTGCCGGGTTCGGGCGTGATGCCGTACTCCTGGTTCCGCGTCTTGCGCAGCCTCGTGGCGAAGGAGATTCGCCTTCAGCATCTGACCGCGGTGTTCGCAGGCATCTACTGCTGCAGCTGGCTGGCAGTGACGCTCTTCCGCGCGGGGACTTCCGAGATGATGGCCGCATTCGGCCCGATAACGCTGTTCTATGCGTCCCTGCTGGCGCTGCTTGGCGGGGCGTTGTCCTGCGCCGAAGAGCGCGGGCAGGGCGTGCTCGAATTGCAGCTCCTGCAGCCGGTGCCCATGGCCGTCCAGTGGGCTGTGAAGATGGCGACGGTCACCGTCACCCTGCTGCTGCTTGGAGTGGGGATGCCGCTCGTTCTGGCGACCGTCCTGCCCGGCCTACGGACTGCCGACCTGAATGTCGCAAGCCTCTCGCGGGTGATGCTCGGGCTGGGGGGCATTGCCGTCTACGTGTCGTCGCTCAGCCCCAACGGCTTCCAGGCGCTCGTCCGGGCGATCGGTGCCGCGGTTGCCGGGCTGATGCTGTACTCGGTCGTACTCTACGGCTACGGGCTCGTTGGCGCTGTCCGTCGCTGGGAGTGGATGCGCAGCGCCCTCGACGTGATCCGGGAAGACTGGGGAATGAGCCCTCAGTTCGTGCGGACCCTGCTCGCCAGCGTTCCGTGGGCGTTCGCCGCAGGGTTCTTCTGTCTCGCGCTGGCGGTCGGCCTGACGAACTATCGGTACACCGACCGGTCGAGGCTGCGAACGGCGCTGCAACTGCTGGCTCTGGTCGTCGTCGCCGGATCCGGCGTGCTGCTCGTCCTGCTCAGCTCCGAACTGCGCTACGCGACGCGATAGGTGCCCGTCCACTGAAGATTCGGCTCCGTAGCCGCAGGTGAGCGTTGGCGTTCGCCGTGGCGAGTCACACGAGGATCGAAGACAATCCCAGAAGGCTCCCGATTGACACAGCGGCCCCGATAGCGTACGTTATAACGTACCAGTAGGGGGGCCTCCACATGACGACGATCACGGCGACCGAAGCGAGACGACGGCTGTACAACCTCCTGGAGGATGTTTCTGATTCCCACGAACCGATCCAGATAGCCGGAAAGCGACACTCCGCGATCTTGCTGGCGGAGAGCGACTGGCGAGCCATTCAAGAGACGCTCTTCCTCGAGTCCATTCCGGGTATGAGGGCGTCGATCATCAAGGGGCTAAAGACTCCCGTGGCCAGATGCGCGAAGGACGTCACCTGGTGACCTGGACGCTGGTGTACACGTCGCAGGCACGGAAGGACGCCAAGAAGCTGGCATCCTCCGGTCTCAAGCCGAAGGCAGAGCGTGTGCTGACCGTACTGGCGAAGAACCCCTGCCAGACTCCGCCACCATTCGAGAAACTCGTGGGAGATCTTGCAGGCGCGTGTTCCCGTCGAATCAACATCCAGCACCGGCTCGTGTATCAGGTTCTCGACGAGATCAAGACCGTCAAGATCATTCGGATGTGGACGCACTGCGATTAGGTCGGCGACCAACGGCAGGCGAGCCGGGACCGGTCTGATGCTTCCTGAAGTCTGTGTCTTGAAGCGCGCGCTTCCGTGGTTGATGGCCGCTCTGGCCTTAACCGGCTGCCGGCAGCTCGAATCGATTCCCTACAGTCCCAGGCAGACACCCGAGAGCTGGCTCCGCATCCAGCCATTCGTCGAGGTCCACATCGGTTCGACAACCATCCTCGTCGTCCAACCGACGACGACGGCAATCGTCTATGTGCTGGGTATTGTGGCGATTGGCGCGGGCCTCCGTTTCTGGCGCCTTCGGAACGGGCACCGATCCCGCCTGTGGTGGGGAATCGCGCTCGCGTTGTGGGGCACCGGCGCACTCCTGGCGGGCACCAGCTACGAAGCGTTCAGTTATCAGATCAAGTGCGCCGGGCGCGGAGCCTGCCTGTGGACCAGTTGGTGGGAGCTCGGCTATCTCGCTGCTTCGGCAGCCAGCGCGGATGCGATCCTGATCGCCCAAGCGCACGCCTGCGCGACGGCAGGCTGGCGGAAGGCGCAGATACTCTACGCGATTACGCACGCGGTCCTCTACACGGCCGCCGTCCTGACCGGGGCGTTCGTTCCAGTCCCGTTCCTGATGTCGTTCGAGTTCCTCCTGATCGTGTCCGCACCCGGCACCGTCGTGCTTGTCATGCAGAACGGCCGGAGGTACGTCAGGCTCAGGCGGAGCATGGATCTGGCATTGTTGGGAGCGTGGGCCTGGCTTGCGCTGACGATCGGCGCGTATTTCCTGTACCTGGTGTCCGGTGAGACGCAGATTCTGTGGGCGCGGCAGATCTGGTTCTCCGAGAACGATGTGCTCCACATCGGTCTCATCGTCTGGATGGTCTACCTCGCCCGCGTCGTGGCCCCACGCATTGGGGACCATGTGAGATCGCCCCGGGGCGGTGTCGCGGGCGTCTGACCGGGGCGGCGTCTGACGGCGGGTGTCAACTCGTCCGAGGGAACCGATCCGGGATCTCACATCGCCGGTTCGAGTGTCCTCATGATTGCCGGAAAGACGTGCCGCTCAACCCAGGGAATCGAGCCGACGTAAAGCATCAGCAGGAAGATGACCTTCTGCGGATGGTCGGCGAAATCCCCGGACAGTCCAGCCGGGCGTAGAGTTGACCGCGATCGCGACTGGTGAGGACGTTCCGCTCTGCGTACAAGAGCACGATGAACAGCGCCGAGACCCACCTCAGGATCCCGTCGAAGAACACCGGCAGGCTGAACCCGACCGCGGCATGGCCGAAGATGAACTCGGCCGCGAATCCGGATCCGGCGTGCGACTGGCAGCACCGAGTTACCTCGCGTGCTGCACGCCGCCGCCTTGCGTCGTGCCGGCGTGCCGCATCGTATCGCTGGACGTCTCGATGAACCTCGAGTGGCGATCCGGTCCAGTTGCAGTCCGTCGACAGCGGGACAGAAGCCGGACGCTGGCGCGCTCCGTGGTCCGAACCTCGTTCACGAGGCGCTACCGCGCGGCGCTGACGGTTCGGAGCTGATGTAGAATCCGGCGGTCGCAGGCACTCGCTGGAGGGCCCCAAGGTTCTCTGCTGGGCATGCCCGACGCCCTGCAGAGGGAGCATCAATGCGCAGAAGTGCAGCCGGCGTCTGCGTTCTGGTTGCGTGTGCGGCGATGACCGTTCCAGGCGTGGGTGCGTCGCCGAGAACGCCCATCCGACAGTTCGTTTCCGCCCCCGATAGGGAGGGGATGTCGCCCGGGATTGGCGCAAGGCAGTCCGCCGGCGGAACGGCGGTCCGGCCCCAGGTCGGCCAAAGGGCGATTGCCGAACTGCAGCGACTCGCTCAAGCGGGCGATGCGCTGGCTCAGTTCGACCTCGCGGAGGCGTACGCCGGCGGTCGTGGCGTACCAAAGGACGACGCGCTGGCCGTGGTCTGGTTTCGCAAAGCCGCCGATCAAGGAGAACCCAAGGCGCAGGACGCCCTGGGTCGGATGTTCGGGGACGGACGCGGGGGGCCACGAGACGATGGACAAGCCGTTCTGTGGTACCGCCGAGCAAGGGCTGCCGATTTCCGAGTACAGCCTCGGCCTGATGTGTCTCGAGGGCCGCGGGATGTCTCCGGATCCCGCGCAGGCAGCCGTCTGGTTTGGAAAGGCTGCAGAGCAGGGCCACCCGTTGGCCCAGTACAACCTGGGACTTCTGTACTACACCGGCCCGGTGGGCGTGCCGCGGGACTACGCGCTTGCCGCAGTATGGTTCCGAAAGGCCGCCGAGCAAGGTGAGCCAAACGGCCAGAATGGACTGGGCCTGCTCTACTATCTCGGTCTTGGCGGGCTCCCGCGAGACGTCCCGTTGGCAATCGTCTGGTTCCGCAGCGCCTCTGACCAAGGCAACGCTGAAGCGCGACGATGGTTGGGGCTTGCCCAGCAGACTCTCGCCCAGAATCCCTGGCGCGAGCGCCCCGCAACGCCCGGATGGAACGATGTGGTCCGGACGAACCGGCCAGACGGATATCGGCGGTTCATCACCGAACACCCGGGCGCCCCCGAAGCCGAGATCGCGAAGAAGCGGCTGGACAGTCCCGAGTACGCGCTCATACACACTGTGAGATTCAGCCCCCTGACGTTGGACCGCTTGGCGGCCGAGTACAGGGGCTCACCCGTTGCGGCACACGCGAAGGACCTGGCGGATTACTTCCGCAACCTGATCACGCACCGTTCGCGCGGCCAGGCGCTGAGGCAGTGGACTCCGGAGGCCGGGAGCCTTCTGGCACCGATCGCAGGATGGATGACCCCCATCGGCTTCCTCAAGCAAGCGATGAAACCTGTCATCGTCCAGGTCAGGATCGGCCAACTCGAATCGGCGGGGCTCCTGGATTCGAAGACGCCAGGCGCGCCAACCGCGAACCGTGCGTCGGCTCTCGCCGACCGGATCGGGACCGACACGTCGAAGGCGCTTTCCAAGCTGGGTGTGCGCACCGTGCCGCCTGCCGAGGCGCTGTCTGTGGCTGGCCACGCCTTGGTGGTGGACTACTCGGAATCGCCCCCGCCGACGCAATTCCCGACGGGCCTCAGTGTTGCCGACTACGCGGTCGACGCGCTGGCACGACTGGTGTTTCGCGGCATCGACAAGACCACCCGCTACAGCCTTGTCGATTCCGGGAACGGCAGTGTGATCTACTCAGACTGCAGGAGCCTCGACGACATGGCGGGGACCGTTGCGTGGGATCATGTGGTCCCGGCGGCGGAAAAGGAGGCAAATGCGCTGGTCCTGTTCCTGCTTGGCGTTTCGCAGAGGTCGCCGCTACCGACCGACACCCTGGTCGATCGCTACCGCGTGCTGGCCGGCACCAGGCGCTAGCAGGACGGCCGTTGCGAGCCCAGCACACGGAAGACGAGAGGAACTCATGCAACGCAGCACGACACTTCGGTTCGGCGCGATGGTTCTGGCTATTGTCCTGTTGGCCGGCCTGGCCAGTTGCGGCAAAGCCAAAGAAGGCGGGCGATGTCAGACATGCCGCTCCTCCAGCCCCTATGCGCCGTCCGGCCCGGATGGGCTCTGCGATGTCGGCCTGGAGTGCAGGCTCACGAATCAGACGGTCTACGGGATCCATCTGACGATCTGCGTCGGGTATTCCGAGCCCGTCTCGGCTTGCAGCCGCTAGCAGCGACGACGGTCGTCCTCGGCGTGACGCGGGACGAGGTTGCGGCGGGCGGTGCCGCCGGCGCGAACCCGATCCAGCCCTACAGCTTGCCGGCCCGGATGGTGACGCTTCGCCCCGCGTTCATCAGCACGGCGCACGTGTTGACCGTCACCGAATCGCAGCCGGACGTCGAGAAGAAGGGGTCGGCGTTCGCAAAGCTCGGATTCGTAATCGTCAGCACGAGCTGGACCAGCGTCCCGGCGGCATATGACGCCGACGGGCAGGCGACGCTTTGCTGCAGCGAGCCCAGCGTGCACGAGAACCCGCCCGGCCCGGTCAGGAGCGCGGCGTACGGGCCGCTCAGGTTGCTGCCCTGCGCCAGCGTCACGGTCAAGGCGTACGTCGCCGCCGCCTGATTGAACGTGATGGCCACGCCCGCCACCGTCAGTGTTCCGCTCCGGGCCGCCCCGGTATTGGCATCCACGGTAAAGGCCGCGGTTCCGCTGCCGCTTCCCGACGCGGGTGCGGTCACGTGAATCCAGGACGTCGTGCTGGCGGCTGCCCAGGTGCACCCGCTCGACGTGGTCACGCCCACGGAATACGACCCGCCGGCCGACGCGCCGTCGATGACGGACCCCACGGAGACCGAATACGAGCACGACGTGGGTTTCTCGGTCGAGCAGGCGGGCAGCGCGAGACATGCACCAATGACGCCGGAAAGAGCTGCGGCAACGACAGCGCGAGTGCCCATGCGGTACCTCTGCTTTCCTCTGCGGAGGGCGTGGCCGACGCGGCGGACACCATTATGCGCCGATCGGGGCGTGGTGGGGCGCCCCGTCTGGTCCCGCCTGGTCGATTGCCTTCGCCCGGCTGGGCGCGGGTGTATCATGAGCCGTTCGCTGCCCACTTCCTGGAGATTGCCATGAAGCGCTTGCTGCTCGTTATCGCGTTGCTCGGCTGCGTTGGACTGCAGGCGGATGCCGCTCCGCAATCGCAGGCGGACCTGAGGGGAACCCATCGCCTCTTCATCGGCTGGGTGGATCTGGACCGCGACCTGTGGGCGCCGCTGCGCTATGCGAACCGGAACGACTGGGAGGACGTGGTCGAGCGGCAGAACCTGATGTTCCAGGCCCAGTGTCAGACCCTGCTGCCGGACCGCCGGATCAAGGGCGCCGAGACCGCCTCCTCGCCGGTCGCGGAGGGGTCCGACATCGTGGTGAAGTTCGCGGACGTCAAGTTCGACGTCAAGGACTTCGGGATCTACCTGGAGATCCAGTTCATCGACGTGAAGAGCGGCAAGCAGGTGGGCTCCGTGCCGTACACGTACTACCGGGGCGGGCTGGTCACGGTGGACAACTGCATCGAAGGCGCGCTGGACAAGGTGGCCAAGGCCATCGTGTCGCGCGTCACCAAGCGGCCGCGGAGGTAACTCTCCCGGCCCCTCCTGAGGGTTCTCTTCCGACCGGCGCGCCCGTCGCTACCGCAGCTGACAGGTCGTGCCCACGCCGTTGCACGTGCCGCTGATGATCTGGCCGATGGAGTTGTAGGTAATCCCCGTGCAACTGACGCTGCGGCCGTTGCTCCAGCTGCACGTATACGTCCCGGGCCGGCCGTACTGGTCGTTCGACCCGCCGGCACAGGAGACGGAGTTCGACGCGCAGGCGCCGATGTCGATGGCGATGCCGGACGAGTTCTGCCAGCAGAGCAGCGTGCAGGTCGGGGACGAGCCGCTCTTGCAGCCGCCCGACGAGATGGCGGCCGGCGTGGCGAGGATGAGGGCGAGCGCGACGACAACGAGGCGAGTCCGATGGTGCATGGCATCCCCTCCGTGGTGTCGTGCCCATCATACGCCTCTTCATGATGCGCGAAGCGGCTGTCGGTGCGTGCGGGGTCCCGTTCAGAACACCCGCGTGAATGCCGCTTGACACCCCGGTTGCAGCCCGCATAATCGGCCCTGTGCCCGGGCGATCGTTTGCCCGGGCGGCGTCTGATATCGGGTGTTGACCGGCGAGCGGCAGGCGCGGGTACACGGGGCGGACGCTTCCTGGAGCCGGGCATTGGTTATCGTCACATGACATTCGACCCGCACGCCGCGGCGGCGGCCTATATCAACGGACTCGGCGCGGATGCGCTGGCGAAAGCAGCCGCCTACACGCACGGGTCTCACTGGCTCCTGTTGTGGGGCCTGCTCGTTGAAGCACTCGTGACGTGGATCATCGTGCGCTCCGGAGTGCTGAACCGGGTGGGCGCGGCACTCGCCCGGCGCGGTCCGAACCTCCGCGCGCTTGTCGTGGGCTCGGCCTGTCTCCTCGTGTCCGCGCTCTTGAGCCTGCCCTGGACGCTGTATGAGAGCTGGTGGCGCGAGCGGCGCTACGGTCGCACCAGTCAGCCCCTGGCGGACTTTCTGGGGCAGGGTCTCGTTGACATGCTCCTCTCCGTGGTGCTGGGATCCCTGTTTGCCGTCGGGGTGTATGCACTGATCCGCCGCGCGGGACGACGATGGTGGATCTGGTCCGCCGGTCTGACGGCCGTCGCGCTGACTGCAGTGATGGTGGCGGCGCCGATCGTGATCGAGCCCTTGTTCAATGACTTCACCCCGGTGCCCGCGGGCGAGGTACGCGACGCGCTGGTGGTGATGGCCGAGCGCGCCGGCGTGCAGACCGATCGCATCTTCGTCTACGACGGTTCGCGGCAGTCGAACAACTTCACCGCCAACGTCGCGGGCCTCGCCGGCACCGCGCGCATCGCCATCTCCGACGTGGCCTTCAAGGGCGCGTCGCTGGACGAAGTGAAGGCCGTGACCGGCCACGAGATGGGCCACTACGTTCTGGGCCACGTGTGGCGGTCGGTCGCCGTAACAGCGGGGCTGGCGATTCTGTTCTTCTTCCTGGCGGACCGGCTGTTTCCCGGCTTCGCGCGCGCCTTCGGCAGCCGCGCACTGCTGCCCGACCCGGTGGGATTGCCGGTGTTGCTGTTTATCGTGTCCGTGTTCGGGCTGCTGGCCGAGCCGGCATTCAACGCGGTCAGCCGCTCGGCCGAAATGGAGGCCGATCGCTATTCGCTGGAAACCGTCAACCTGCCCGATGCGCTGGCCTCGGCGCTGGTGAAGACCGCGGAGTATCGCAACCCGCGGCCCGGTGCGCTGGAGGAGTGGCTGTTCTACGACCATCCATCGGTGCAGCGACGGGTGCTGACCGCCATGGAATGGAAAGCGTCTCACGACGCGCGTTGAGCGCGCATACCATCCGGGCCAGCAGGCAGTTCAGCCCCCGAGCGTGGCCAACAGGCTCTTGATCTGTCTCGGGCAGGTGCCGCCCCTGACGTTTCTCCCGAGGCCTCAATTCCCAAGCAGTCGGAACCCTGAACGCGATTGACGGTCGATGAGCGACGTTCGGAACATCGTTGACTTGCCTGGAAGATCGGCGCAAGAATGCGGCGTGGTCGCCCCCGACCTCCGTGCGCAATGGGACTCGTCGTCTGCCGATCGCGGTCCGCTTGCGACACGAATGACCCCCACAGTAGAAGACTGAAGCTCAGCGACACCGACAGTGTCGCAGCCGTCGACGTCAAGCCCCTGCGAAGTCTCGATCGTAGAAGGTCTTGCGAAAGCCAACAAAAGCGCACGACGGTTTCGTGTCTGATCGACCGATTCGAAATATGGATGTCGGGGATGGAAGATCAGGCGGGGCAGTCGGATAGAGTGAGCCACGCATGTTGGGAGAATCGTCCGGGACTTCTTTGTATAGGCGTCCGATAACGCTGCGTATGCCAACCGGCCCCCGCACAATCGGCTTCATCATTGCCCTGGGGGCGGTGGAGGTAACTGATGATCCATGAAGGCGCCAGAAGACTGCACCCCTGTACAGCACGACGCGCGCTTGTCGTTCCGATGATGGTCGCGCTTGTCCTGCTGTTGTCATCGGCCAGTTACGCGATACCCCCAACCAAGACGTGGAGCGCCACGCCGGGCAGCGGCAATTGGAGTGCTGCAGCCAACTGGGTCGGCGGGGTCGCGCCCGTCGCCGGTGACACCTTGGTCTTCCCTGCCAGTTCCACGACCAAGGCGATGACCAACGACCTGGCGGCGGCCTTCGACATCGTCTCTCTCACCTTCGACGGGAACGGGTACACGGTGTCAGGCAATTCGATCACGCTCGGAAGCGGCATCAGCTGCACGACGTCCGCCGCTCCGCAGACCAACACGGTGTCGTTGCCGATCATCCTCGGTGCCACGATCACCGCGAACATCACCGCGGGCTGCGACTTCTTTCTGAACGGCATCATCAGCGGCGGATTCGGCATCACCAAGACCGGCTCGGGGGTGCTCGAACTGGGCGGCGCCAACACGTTCTCCGGAATCGTCACGGTCAACACCGGGCTGCTCGTCGCCAACCACAACCAGGCCCTGGGCTCGGGAGACGGAACCGCGGGCACCGGCACCAACGTCACACAGGGCGCGAGTCTGGACGTGTACACGTCGAATATCGCGAACGAGGCGCTGTCGATCACGGGCATCGGCAACGGCTCGAATGGCGCCCTCTACAACGCGACGACCGCCATCTGGGGAGGGCCGATCACGCTTACGGGGGACGCGCAGATTGGCGCGGCAAATGGCACCTTCACGCTGAACGGAACGATCAGCGGCCCAGGACTGCTGGCCAAGGTCAGCACCGCCACGCTGGTGCTTACCGGCACCGAAACGTACACGAACCAAACCATAGTGTCCGGGGGGACGCTGCTCGTTAACGGCGCACTCCCGGCCCTCAGTTCGGTCACCGTGTACAGCGGCGCAACCCTCGGCGGAGTGGGCACCATTCCGAGTCAGATCCTCGGCGTGAGCGGCGGTTCGATTGCGCCGGGACAGAGCCCGGGCACGCTGAATACGGGAACCGCGACGTTCAACTCGGGCTCGACCTTCAAGGTCGAACTCAACGGCGCGACGGCCGGGACGCAGTACGACAGGCTCAACGTTACGGGAGACGTGGTGCTGGGCGGCAGCACGCTGAGCGCGACGCTCGGGTACTCGCCCACGCCCGGTACCAGTTTCATCATCATCGCCAACGACGGCGCCGACGCGGTCACGGGCACGTTCGCGGGGCTGGCGGAGGGCGCCTCGACGGTGGTGAACGGCACGACGATGACGATCAGCTACAAGGGCGGGGACGGCAACGACGTCGTGTTGACCGTGGCAGCAGGGGTGCCGACACTCGATCCGATGGCCATGGTACTGCTCGGCGGCCTGCTCATGCTGCTCGCGGCCCGGCGTCTGGCCGCCGCAAAGATGGTCTGACGGCCGGCGCCCCTCCGGCGACATCCTCCCAAGGCTCCCCTCGGTGCGCCGCCCGGCGCGCGGAGGGGAGCGCTCCCTGCGTCCGGTAACGCTGCCCGGCCGCTGCGTTGGACTCCTCGCAGAAGGCGCGCTGGACAAGGTGGCCAAGGCCATCGTGATGCGCGTCAGCAGGCGGTTCAGCCCCCGAGCTTGTCCAACAGGGTCTTAATCTGCGTTCTGTACCGTGCCGCCTGTGGCTCGGGTAGCGACTCCACCAGTCTTCCCATCTGGTCCAAAGACGCCTTCGCGCCCGCTCGGTCGCCGAGCTTCACCTGCAACGAGGCGCAGGACATCAGGATCTGCGCAGCCTTGACTCCCTCGCCGCGAGCCCGCTCGTACGCGCGCTTATAGGCCGCGAGCGCATCGCCTGGTCGACCAAGCTGCAGGTAGAGCGAGGCCAGCGCCTGCGGGGGACCGTAGTCCTGCGGGAGCTCTTTCTCCAACGCTTCGTAGATCGGCGCCATTCGCGCTACGTCGTCGAGATCCATCGCCGCGCTTCTCATGAAGCCGGACAGCGAGCTCCGAACCTCGGCGCTGCGGGATGCATCGGCCGCGCGGGCAAGGAAGTCCCACATCTCCTGCGCGGTGCGCTTGATGCCGGCCTCGTTGCCGGCCTTTCGCTCAATCCCCAGGAGGGCCGAGTAAATCATGGCCTTGTCATCGGCGAAGCCGCCGGGCACAGCGAGCGCCTCGATCGCCAACGGTTTCAGGATGGCCAGGTGAGCGGGGACTGGTGCGAACTGCTTGCTCCCGTCGACGGTGGTCTCCACCTCGGACGCCGCCGACTGGATCCCGACCCGCATCACGTTGACGAACGACTGATCGCGCGCCAGCGTCGGCGCCACCTCGAGCGCCGCGCGCGTCCCGCCTGCGCGATCGCCTGACAATTCGTACGCCAGCATCATCGATTCCGCGGCGCGGGAATATCGCGCCCAGCTCCGGCCGCCTGCCTTGAGCGCCGCCATGTACGCTGCGCCGGCCTCGGTCAGCTTTCCCGCCACGTTCAGCGCATCGGCGCCGGCGAGCAGCGCCTCGGGACTGCCCGGCTTCTTCGGTTTGCCAGCCGCCAGACCATCGTCCAGCAGCCGCCCGAGCTGTTCGGCGCTGGCGGTGCCATACCAACTGATGAGCGCCTTCTCTGTTTTCGGATCGATGATCAGAAACAGCGGCACCCCCGTGGAGGGGAACCTGGCGTTGAACGCCTCGTTGGCCGGCCTGTCCGTGTCGATCGAAAGCCAGGCAAACTGCCCGGCGCGCTTCGCGAGACCGGCGTCCTTAAGGACGACAGCCCGCATAAAGCGGCAGGTGTGTCACCAGGGGGCCCAGAGTTCGGCGAACAGCGGCACGTTGCGCCGCTTCGCGTCCTCCAGGGCCTTCGCGTAGTTGTCTTCGACAAACGGCAGCGCGCGGACTGCGGCGGGGGCCGTGGCGGCGGCCGGCCGCGCCTGGCGCGCGTAGGCACCGGTCGCTGTGGCGGCCAGGATCAAACCGGCAGCCACGACCGGGAATCGTCGGGATGCGCTCATGGGGGTCTCCGGGGCGGATGTTACCACACGGGCCGCGTGGGGGGACTCCCGCTTCCTGCGCCGCCGCCTGCGCCACACCTCGCGGGCTCCACGCCCGCGAGGCTGCCCGCCGAAGACCTGCCGCCTATTGCGCTGGAACGTACCAGACCGCGCCCGTATCTCCGTCGTAGATCATGTCGTAGGGGAACCAGTAGATGACCTCGTCTCCGTAGTCATCGATGTAGGCATACCCGATGTAGATCGTACCCAGGTACTGGCTCTGGCCCAGGACGAACGACGCATTCTGATACGACCCCTGACTCCCGCCCGTCATCTTCTTGTCGGTCTTGTACTTCTTGACCGCCACGGCGCCCTTCTTGGAGTGGTTGACGTGGACGCCGGCGACCTTGCCGTTCTTGACTTCCACCGAAGCGGTGAAGTTCCCCTTCTTGTCGATCAGATGGTGCCCGTTGGTCTTGATCTTCTGGCCGAGCAGCTGCTGCCCGTTGTGGTGGTTCGCCTTGGCCGCTGCAAGGGCAGCGGCGCCCGAGGCGAACAAGGCGGAGATACCGACGATGGCCACGATGGCCACCAAGAGACGCTGCGTGCGGTTCAACTTCATCGTGGTCTCCATTCTCCCGGGATTGTCGTTGTGACATCCCGCGACAGGGAACGCTGTTCTCGCCTGGTCGAAGTTGACAGTAACGCGCGCGCACCAGGAGTGACTGTCTCGAATTGGACACGTCGAGCGCCGGGCGCCGCGAGGGGCGTCGCCGTTGCTGTTGTCCCGAGATGGGCGCGGGGCCGGGCGTCAGGTCCCGCTGACGGGCTGTCGGATCAGCGCGCAGGGGCCGCCGCGGCGCAAGGCGAGACAACTGCCGACAGCCTGCGGCGGTTTGGGGTCATCAAGCTCGACGCGCGGACGGTCCGGATCTGCCTCGAGATCCGGCTGATCAACATTGGGACCGGCGCGCGGGTCGATCGAGTGCCGCACGCGTACTACTGCGGCGGGCTGGCGCCGGCGGGCAGCTGCATCGAAGGCGCGCTGGGGAGGGTGGCCAGGGCCCTCGCCGCCGGCGTGACCAATCGGCCGAGGAGGTAGGCGGAGGACGCCCGGAGGCGTGACGCTCGGCAGGATCCGGTCCTTCCTTGCGCTGTTCTCTTTGCGGGTGTCTTCGGGCGTGGGCCGAGGCCGGAGATTGTCGCTCAGGAAGTGCCTCAATAGACCAGCCAACATGAATCCGCTTCTTCGCCTTGCGTCTTACCTGCCATCGCCTCAATGCCGTCGGGACGGACCGTTTCGGGAATCACCAACTCGCCAACACACCCGAGAGAACAGGTGACTGTCCGAAGGCCGACGGAGAGACGGTCGTCATTGCGCGCGCGGGGCTGAACAAGCTAGTGGAAACCCCTCCGGACCGTCGACCGACAGGAATCTCTCCTCAGAGCGTGCCGGCGTAGAAATGCGGAGGAGGCTCACCCCAGCGTGGCAACGGTCGGGCAGCGTCCCTATTCCTCATCCAACCCTATCCGTTGGGGCGCATCTTGTATGCCGCCGAGGTGGCAGAACCTCCATCCCTGATCCGCGGCGCGGTTGGGGAGCGATGAAAGGACTTCGAAATGCCGAGAATAGACCCTTCCCACTCCGTCGTAGCGTAGTACAAGCCGCCACGGCTTCAATGGCTGCTGGACCAGCTCTGTCTCGTCGCTTGCTTTACGGCGAAATCAGCGTATCCAATCGTCAGATGCGGAGCCGGCGCCGCTTCAGGTATAGGCCCTTGCGCGACAAACCAAGCCGCGCAGCGGTAGCATCCGAACCTCCCCCAGTTGCGGCCAACGCTTGGTTGATCGCGGCTCGTTCCAGTTCATCCACGGATTCAGCCAACGGCCTGTCAACGCGTAGCCAAAGCCCAGTTCCTTCGGACGGGCATTCCAGGGACGGGCCTGCTGATTGAGACGCCATTACGTCAGCAGAAAGATCTCCAGACGTGATCTCGTGGTGAGAATCGGCTAGCGCCACAACCCTGCGAACTTCGTGTGCAAGCTGACGAACGTTGCCGGGCCATCGACAGAGGAGCATGTGCTCGATCGCTTCGTCTGAGAACGTGACGCCGACCTTCCCGAAGTCCCTTGACGCTTGAGCGGCGAACCGAGCAACCATGTGGGGGATTTCCTCTCTCCTTTCGCGAAGGGGAGGCAGCCGAAACCTGAATACGTTCAGCCGATAGTACAGGTCTTCGCGGAATCTGTTTTCACTAACGAGCTGTTCTAGGTTGGCATTGGTGGCAGCGATCACTCGAACATCGACGTGCCGAGGTCTGGACTCGCCGAGCGGGTGTATCTCCATTGAGTCCAAGAACCGAAGGAGCTTCGGCTGGACGTCCAGAGGGAGGTCGCCAATTTCATCGAGGAAAAGCGTGCCTCCTGTTGCCGCCGCCACCACGCCACTGAACGCCTCGTTTGCACCGGTGAACGCACCCCGCCGATGTCCGAATAGTTGACTGTCAACGAGGTCTCTCGGAACACTGCCGCAGTTGAATGGTACGAAGGGATAGGAGGAACGGCCCGATGCTGAGTGGATAACCCTTGCCACGACCTCCTTTCCGGTACCGCTCTCTCCTGTCAACAGGACGCTCTCGCGCGTATCTGAAACGCGACGTGCCGTCTTCAACAACGAAATCATCGCCGGAGACGCGAAGACGCCAAGCGCCTCATCAACAGGGGCGGAGTTGCTGCAGGCGTTGAGTCCTTGGCCGAAGTCGACTGGAGACCCCACTGTCGGACAGAGTGACCCTACGAAACGTAAGAGGAGCGCGCAGCCGATTCTCGCGAGGGGATCGTCAGTCGGCGCCAACGCTAGCTCGACTCGCGTAGGAGCATGCTGGATCAACACAACGGTTTCAAAGGAAGCCCGCCTGTGACTGTGCGTGCCGTGCGGTGACGTGCCTCGTGTAGTCCCGTCCCAGGAGTAGAGGATAGTCGTCACACCGTCGGGCGAGTGTTCGGCCACTCGGCCACCTATGATCCAGCCTAGGCGCTTGGTCAGTCTGACGATCTCCTCTCCCACAATGCGAGGTGTATTCATGATGTCTGGCATCATCGCCATCAGGGCCAGCAGTTCAGTGTTCTCAGGCGCGGTGTCCGCGGCAAGCGAGGAAGCGTGGTTCGCTTGCGAGAACACCAGGGCGGGACGCCGAAGCACATAGCCCACCCGTTCGGGAGACGCCGGACTACCTGGGGCGTCCAGGATGTTCATTGCCGCCAGAAACCGCTCAACAGCATCGACGTGGGCTCCGAGGTCGGCACTGGCCGCCATTAGTCTTAGTGAGCGGGAGTAGTACGGAAGTGATCGAGAGCTCTCCTCTAACATGGAGAGCAACGAGCCGAACGCGTGGTGAACCTGCCCAACAAGCAGCAGAGAGCAGGGCGTCGCTGGTTGTAGGAGGGTCGTAAGTGCGGTCGTTGCCTCCTCGACGCGCTTCTCGCCTATCAGCATCTCGACCAAGGTGACTCTTAATTGGAGTTCTGCATAGGACTCTTGGACGTTTACTGACCGGCCCAGCGCATTCACAGCTGTCTCACTAGCAGAACGGAGCCGTCCCAGCCTCGCTAGCAGTCGAGTCCTAGTCCTTGCGTTCCAGTGATGAAACCAATCGGCCCTCAGTTGAAGTAGTGCCGTCGCCCGTTCGCGCGCTGCATCAAGCAGGCGTTCGCATTCATCGAGATCGCCCTCCGCCAGGTGTGTTTCTGCCAGTGTCTCCAGTAGCCACACCTGCGCCTGATCTTCGGAGTGAGAGCATGCGAGGGCCGCTGAGATACACCTCCGAGCACGCGAAGGTTGACCCAGCGCGAGGTACGCCGCCGCGAGGTCGGTGAGCGCCGCGATTCTGGAATCTAGGTCGCCGGATTCCTCAGATGAGGCGAATGCGCGACGCGCAAACCGGAGGGAGTCAGCGAAGGCGCCGTCGAGGTAGCTCAGGCAAGAAAGCTGGATGTCGAGAAGTCCACGCAACCAGCCATTTGGAGAGCGCGTCAACAGAGAGTCCGCCAGTGCGGTGAGACGCCGAGACTCTGGAAGGCCACCGCTTCTCGCCTCAATCTCTGCCGAGAAGATATGGAACGCCGCGGAAACATCGAGCGAGCCGAGCCTGGCGACACTGTGGTGGACTTCCCTGCTAAGATCAGAGATGCTAAACGGTCCTGGGATCTCGCTTTGGACCTTCATGAGGCGAAGTTGCGCCCAACAGGTTTGCTCCAGATCGCCCGTGCTCTTAGCAATTGCGGCGGAACGTCGGAAGGCTTCGGCCGCGTCGGTCAAGTGTCCTAGGCGTTTTGCAATCCTACCTTCGGTCATCGAACAGCGAGACTTGAGTTCGTCGGAAAGCGACCGCTGGGCGGAAAGACGCTTGAGAATCCGCAGCGCCTCATCTGTTCGACCAGTGCGTTCTAGGAGTTCGGCCCGAAGAGTCTGGACCTCCTGAAGAGGTGGGCGCGAGGCGTCTTCCCCGCGGGCGTCCAACAACCGCAGCGCCTCTGAGAAGCGTCCGACCCGAAGAGCGCGATCTACTCCTTGGCCAATCTTCGACGCGTGTGACATCGGTGAGATTCCTCCGCGAGTAGGGAACTAGCCGAGACCTCCTGTTCAGCCAGGCTGACAAGCCGGTGTCTTGAGCGGGAGACTCGCCGAGGTCGATCGCCAATCCCGGTGGGCAATCCGAGGACTCGTCTCGGGCCTGCTTTTGCTGATTCTGAACCTACAGGCGTCTTCACCGTCTTGGGCGACGGTCTGCCGCGGTGAGCATCTGCCAGCCAATCTCGAAATGGAGGTGAGGCTTCCGTGAGGGGGCTTCTGTTCCAGGAGAAGCCTGCCAAGGTCAGAGCAGCCGTATCTGGCATTCTCTTTCGCTGCAACCCAGGCTGACACCGGGCTGAACCGCAGACGACTGGGCGGATTCGGGATCTGCCACGAGTGCACGGAATGCCACGCTGGCTCGACGCGAAGGCGTTCGAGTGAGTCGTCAGGCTATTGCGCTAGTCGCCCCAGATGATGCGGTCGCCCCAGATGATGCGGTCGCCCCAGATGATGCGGTCGCCCCAGATGATGCGGTCGCCCCAGATGATCCGGTCGCCCCAGATGATGCGGTCGCCCCAGATGATCCGGTCGCCCCAGATGATCCGGTCGCCCCAGATGATCCGGTCGCCCCAGATGATCCGGTCGCCCCAG
>Ga0334722_10002935_pt1 | contig 18772 bp, 11 predicted proteins | sample C3_bottom_MG_FD_207210 | JGI IMG/M metagenome (GOLD analysis project Ga0334722, IMG submission 207210) | Sediment microbial communities from Yellowstone Lake, YNP, Wyoming, USA - C3_bottom | ecosystem: Environmental > Aquatic > Freshwater > Lake > Sediment | place: USA: Wyoming | collected...
TTGAATATAAAGAAGGTGACAAGAAAGAAGAGAAGAAGACATAGAGTAGTCGTCTCCTCCACCTTAAGCCCATCTTGGGCGATTCTACGAAGCCTCAAAGTATATCTCATTACGGCGCTGGGATTTGACAGGTCCGAAGGGCTTTGTCCGCATACGAAAAAAAACTGTCCCAGGGACCTCACGGGAAAAGACCCTTTTGTCTGCTGCTCCTTTGTGCATCATCATGGAAGGAATTCTCAATATAGTATGACTTAAAATATCTATGATATCATTATAAATATGTTAGCATTTAATTATTAGACAACTATATTTATATTGACAGATTAATATATTTTCTTTACTATTTATAAATATAATGACTTTATAGAGAGGTAAGGATATTCTATGGCGACATGTGCAGTGAAAATTACCAAGAAAGGGCAAGTCACTATTCCAAGAGAGATTCGTGAGAAGCTCAAAACCAGCACAATCTATTTTGATGTGGTAGATGACACGATCATGGTTAAAGCGGTAAAAGATGCTGCGGGATCTCTTCATCAATATGCCAAAAACGTAAAGCCCGGAACATTGATGAATGAGATAAAGGAAAAAGCTTGGGAGGTAGCTGTGCGTGAAAAAGCCAGAAAGAAATCTACCTGATACGAACGTGATTATCCGATATCTCATGAAGGACGATGAGGCACAGTACTCAAAAGCCAAGGAATTCTTCGACAAGGTCAAGAACGGAAGTTCCAAAGCGATTATTATAGAAAGCGTCGTTGCTGAATGTATTTATGTACTTACAAAAATATATAGAGTGCCGAGGACCACGGCGGCGGAGAGTCTGAGCGATATTTTACACTACAGGGGAATTGCCAATGATGACCAGAAAGAGCTCATTCATGCCTTGGCTCTTTTTTCGAAGCGAAGTCTTGATATCGTCGATTGCATCTTATGTGCCAAAACAGCGAAGGCTGAAGTATCTCTCTTCTCATTTGACGATGATCTCAATAAAATTGCTGCAGTACGACCTGTCGAGCATGGAAATTCCTGAGAGACGGTATTGGTTCAAGCGCTGATGTGGATTTACCCCTCTCTATATTTGTTGAACATTTCGCTGCCGAGAACGGTGACGATTTAATTTTGGACAAGCGGATGCCACTATATAAACTTTACCCATATATATGCAAAGTTTGTATAGTGGCATGTGCATCAGGGACCTCCAATAGTTTCAGTATCCTTTCAAAGCGGTGAGTTATCATTTCGTCATGGTACGGCATTGATATTGCAGTTATGGATCTCTGAGTTAATAGCACCTATAAAATAATATTATAAAATAGGGATTGATGGCAGGAACAGAAAACACTCAAACTGTACATAAAAGTTACGTCTTTTTGGTACCGATAGCCAAATGGCTATCGGCTATTCTTGTCCTTGCTGTTCTCTTAGGTTCTGCATCGTACTGCCTAGCGGATACGCCCAATTATTACTATGATAAGTCAGGTCGTCTCACCCGGGTGGTTAACGGCACAGAAGGCGCTGACTATGTCTATGATGATGTTGGCAACCTTCAGACTATTACCAGAACTGCTATAAGCACATCCCCGCCGGTACTGCAAAGCATTAATCCAAATCTTCTGCCGAAGGGGGCAGTGTCCTGGGTGCATATTTACGGCCAGAACCTCTTCAGCACTAAATCGATTAGCACCGGCAATTCTTCCGTCAAAGTGAATTACTTCACCGCCTCCGACTCTGAAATTCAGGCCGAAATAACGGTTCCTTCCGATGCAGCAGTCGGCATGGTTACACTTAACGTAACAACAGCCTTCGGCTCGGATTCTATAAATGCATCTGTGGTCTCGTCGGCAATATCATTGAGTCCAGCCCGCTTGACCATGCCTGCAGGGAGCAGCACAACTCTCTCCGTAACAGTGTCGCCAGCACCTACCGGTGCCCTCAGTATGTTGCTGAAAAGCAGTGACCCGACTATTGCAGCCCTGCAGAGCGACAAAGTAACAATACCGTCGGGGGCCACTGCACAGACTACCACGGTTATATCAGGATCCGCAGGCGAAACGTTAATCACTTCAGGTGATGCATCAACATACGCGCTCATTATAGGCAAGGATATCCCCGCATCTGCTCCCGGCGTAAGTGTATATATTGAGCAGCCAAATGGCGATGCAGTTTCAATGGCCAGTTTTGTAAGCGTGTATCGCGATTCTCAAAGCGGACCGGGGATTATCACTTCCTCGTTGATAAGCATCCAAAGGGGAATGCCGGCCAAAATTCAGAGGACCGACCAGCCATATGGAACCATACAGGCCGCATATAATGCGGCAGCAACCGGCGATACCATACTGATCATGTCCGCAGAACTTACGGAATCCCTGTCATGCGATCGGGGCGTCTCCGTAGTACTGGATGGTGGATACGATGTGGATTATACCTCCAATACCGGTGTAACAACCATAAAAGGGGATTTGACCATAAGCAATGGAGATGTAACAGTCTCAAACTTGGCAATTCAATGAACGCTCAACCAGGCAATAAAGGAGAGATGATGAGAAACACGATACTACTGACGATATTTATGACAATAATCTTTGCCCTGCAAGCCGAGGCTACTTTATTTGATAGCGGGAGCACCGGCGCGGATGGGGCATTTGTTGCCTCTGGAACTGCGCCACTTCCTGTTCCTGCCGACGGAGTATTTAATTTCACAACAATCAATATTCCATCGGGTGTTAATTTAACGTTTGCCCCAAATGCCAAAAACACTCCGGTATATATGCTGGCTTCCGGGGACGTAACAATAGCGGGGACAATAACCATGAATGGCAAGATGGCAACCACCGCTGCGGGGGGAGAGGGTGGCCCAGGCGGGTTTAGAGGCGGCAATGGATATAGCGGCTCCACCAATACATGGGGTGGTAAAGGCCTCGGCCCAGGCGGTGGAAATCCAGGCAGCAACAATTGTTCAGGAGGCGGGGCTGGATTCATAGCTGACGGCGGAAACGGCAGTGGTAACTGCAGTCTCGGCGGGTCTATTTACGGAAATATAGAACTGCAGCCCCTGATAGGCGGCTCAGGTGGAGGCGGTGCAACATATGGCGGCGGAGGGGGCGGCGGCGCCATCCTGATTGCTTCATCTGGCACAATCAATATAACCGGAAGCATAACCGCGAGGGGTGGCGACTACTCTACTCCTACCGGCAGTTATTCCGGAGCAGGCAGCGGCGGAGCAATAAGACTGATTGCAAACACAATATCCGGAGACGGGTCGCTTTCGGTTCGAGGTGCCACCGGAAACGGATCAAGCAACAAAGGCTCGGACGGAAGGATCAGACTTGAAGCCTATAATGCTACCAGAACTGCTGGGCCGGTGTACGTTTATTACACCCCAGGCAGCGTATTTCTGACTAATCGGCCTACGCTGGCAATCACCTCAATTGCAGGCACACCAGTGCCTGCGGTACCGACCGGATCATATTCCCAGCCGGATATTATTCTTCCTGGGACAACAAATAGTACCGTTGATATAGCGATATCGGCGGCGAATATTCCCTCAGGCACTGACATAGTTGTCTCTTTGATCCCAAAATACGGTAGTGCTTCCAATACTACAGCAACCTTAAGCGGCACGCTACAATCTTCCACCGCCCTGGCGAGCTTGACTCTGCCTGCGCAGGACTATGCGAGCATCATAACAGCGCAAGCCAGCTTTACGATTCAGACGGCATTTAACTGGGAAGGCGAAAAAATCGAAAGAATGATGGTTGCAGCGACCCCTGGGAAGAATTCAGAAGCTTATTATATTACTGAAACCGGCAGGCGGATCCCTTTTGAAAAGATAGGTGGGGCATGGTGATTGCTGGACTATCGAGACATATAAGGCTTAAGAAGCCACTGAAACTTTTGATAAGCAATCCAAATGACGAGAGGTAATAAATGAGTATGAAGGGCCGCCTGATCCTTACTGTTCTGCTTGCGCTCATATGCATGGGCACCGTCCACGCATATGAAGCCCGCTTAAGCGGGGTGATTGCACTTCAGGATAAAATTGACTCGATGATCGTCTCTGAGGCTGCTGGTAAGGCAGTTGCTGCAAGCCGGAGCGGAATCTTCAATATCGTAGATATCTCCTCCTCATCGATAGCTCAAAGGATCCTGGCTAATTCTTCTATCCTCAGCATGACTATAGACAGTAGAACCGGGAATGCTCTTGTCCTTTCACCTGATGGAACGCTCAACAGTATTAACCTGCTTACCGGACAAAGCGAAAGCGTATTTTCTCTCGTGAAGGGAAGCGGCACTTCTCTCATGGCTGCCGTGCCCAATAGCAATACGGTTTTATTTGCCGTCGGCAGCAAAATTATCGCAACTGATTTGACCGAGGGAACGATATTATTTGAGAGTGCTCTGCCTGGCGATATTACACGCATGATCGCAAAGGATAACCAGATCCTGGTCCTTGTTCAAACCAGAATCGACAATGTGCCGGCCACATCTCTATATGACATCGACCTCAGAGCCGGGAAGGTATCGGAAAGATTCACTGTAACAGGGGCCATAAGCGATTTCGACTTTGACAGCGAAAGAGGGATGACTGTTCTAGCCATAAACGGCAAGCTTCTTAAGTTAGACCGCAATTACAATCTTTTGCATGAATTTGAGTTAGGGGGCTCCCCGACGTCAGCGGCTATTTCAACCCTGTCAGGGGTTTCGGTAGTAGCGGATACCGGCAATAACGTTGTCTATATCATAGATCTGCAGACCGATACCGTTGTTCAAACCATTTCTATATTCAAAGCACCTGGCAGAATATCAATAGATCAGACGCGCAACATGGCACTGTTAAGCCATCAGGACGGCCTGTCTATTTTAAGTCTTGAAAACCCTCTGCCCGAAATAGATAAACTCGTCCCCGACAGTGCAATAGCAGGCAGCAGTGGACTTACGCTTTCCATTTATGGCAAAAAGTTCATGCGGGACACCAGAGCCGGGTTCAATGGCTATGATACCGAGACAATATATGACAGTTCTATCAGTCTCAAGGCCGAGGTGCCCTCAAGCAGACTGCAAACCTCTTCACTGGTGCCGGTGCAGGTTACAAACTCCGGTCCCGGAGGCGGGGCATCTAACAGTCTGTATTTCAGGATCATGACGCCAATGCCGAGAATTGAAAGCATAACTCCCATATCAGTTCCAATCACGGAGAAAAGTACTGGTCTTCTGATAAGAGGCAGAAACTTTATGCCGTCATCTTATGTCACCTTAAACGGATCGAATCTTACGACGCGTTTTGTAAGCAGCATTTTGCTTGAGGCTGACGCAGGGCTTTCCGCTTTACCCTCTCCTGCCAAATACCCTGTGAACGTTGTAAACGCAGGTGACTTTACTCTTACATCAAATACGGTCTTTCTGGATGTTGTTGACAGTGAAGTTTGGAAGGCCATGAGCGACAGCTCCACCCAGAATAGTAAGCTCGCCAAAGACCAGCCGACCGGCTCTTTAAAGGGCAAGATCCTGGACACAAACAAAAGACCAATAGAGGGAGTAGAGCTCAGGATCAGAAACTCAAAGACACGCACGGACAATAATGGACTCTTTCTCCTTTCCGATGTTCCAGCCGGCAGATGTCTACTTATGGTGGATGGTTCTACCGTGCCTCAGACAGGGAAACACCATCCGACCATTCCGCTTACAGTAAATATAGAACCCAATACGATAACGGAAATGCCATTTCAGATCTATTTGCATGAACAGAAGTCCAGAAACTTCAAGGAAATCGAGATAGACGAGGACACGGTTCTTACGGATCCAGAGGTTCCGGGCTGTCAACTGACCATACCTAAGGGAGTCAAGATAGCAGGCTGGGACGGCAAGTTTAACCGGCGCGTCTCTATAAGGACAGTTCCAAGGGACCGTCTCCCGGTCAAACCTCTCCCAGCAAATGCATTCGTTAAGACAGTTTATATGTTCTACTTTGATAAAAAGGGTGGAGGAAAGCCGGATCGACCGGTTCCGTTTAAATCGCCCAACGACTTGGGACTCCTGCCAGGTGAGAAGGCAACGCTCTGGTATTATGACGAATCACCCAACGAAGGAGAGGCGCCCAATGACTGGGCGATAGCTGGTACCGGCACGGTGAGCGCCGACGGCCGATTTATAGAAACCGACCCTGGTATCGGCATCCCGAAATTCTGCTGCGGAGCAACCACTTGGGGCAGTGAGGGAGCTGGACAAAGCAATGGGCCCAACGGTGGCTGTGGCAGCGGACAGTGCTGTAGCAGCGGGGGGATGGGGCCATCCGGAACTGCGGGCGATCCTGTTGATATAGCCACCGGGTACTTTATTCATTCGAAAACTGACCTTGTAGTGCCGGGAGTTATCCCCGTGAACATAAGCAGGTACTATAGGAGTGCCGGCGGCACGCGAAACAGTTTCGGTATAAACACCTACTTCGAATACGACTGGTGGGTAAAAACATCCACTGACATGGTTCGCCTCGTAAAGCCCGGCAATTACCACTACAACTTTGCCAAGCAGGCTAACGGCACATACGTCAACACAACGGATCCGGCTATGAGAAATGCCATTATCACTTCAACGTCTGACGGCAAGGTCCTTAGAATGGCTGATGGATGGAAATATACCTTTAATAGTTTTGGATACCTTACCGAGGTCGCGGACAGAAACAACAACAAAATTACCATTACCCGAATGGAGATGGACTACAGTCATTTACCTACTCCTATACCCCTAGGCAACTATATCAGCGAAATAACCACTTCCGAGGGAAAGAAAATAACTTTTAGGCAGCAGTACATTGGTAGCCCTCAAGACCCGCTGGCAATATCAAAAAACTATTTCAGGATAGACGAAATCGTTGCCCCTGACGGAAGATCCGTAAAATACGAATACGAGATGGATTTTGATCACTTCAGCTATCGAATCAAGAAAGTTATATATCCCGATGGCAGTTCCATCCAATACGGCTACGACAGCCTGGGCAGAATGACCTCTATTGTCAATGAAAGCGGAGTAACCGAGTTGATTAACCAGTATGACGACAGTAACAGGGTTATTACCCAAACTCACGCAGATGGGGGAGTATACACATTCTCCTATAACAGTCTGGAGGCAGGCGGCTACAGTAATGAGACTACAATGACGGGCCCGAACAACAGTACCACCGTTTGGCGCTTAAATAGCCTGGGCTTTATTACAGACAAAACAACATTGGACGGAGCAACTGTATGGAACCTTGACCCATCAGGCAACCATATCCTATCCGTAACAGATCCCCTTAGTCGGCAGATGACTTACACATATGACAGTAAAGGACGAGTAGACACAAAAACAGATAATGGAGGGAACAGCACCAGTTATGTCTATGAGGATATCTATAACAATATAACCAGCATCACTGATGCAATGAGTCGTGTTACTGACATGGACTACGACAGCATGGGGAATCTCATTACAATCACTGCACCTGATTTAGCCACTACCACCTTTGAACACAATAGCAAAGGGCAAACCATCGGCATTACAGACAGTATCAACAATAAGACCGTTATGCAGTACGATGCATTGGGTAATCTCAATCAGGTAACTGACCCCTTGTCGAATAGTACGACCATGACTTATGACAAATACGGTAATTTACTGACCGTCACGGATCCGGGCGACAACACCACACAGAACCAGTACGATATAATGGGCAGAGCCTTGAAGATTATCGATCCGAAGTATGCAATTACAAAGTATTCATATACACTTGATGGGAAGCTTTCTTCTGTGACCGATGCAAAACAGCATACAATATCTTATGAGTACGACAACCGCGGTAGAGTGTCGAAGATGACCGACCAGCTCGGCAGATATGAGACCTATACGTATGATACCAGTGACAACGTACATACTTATACGGACAGAAAAGGGCAGACTAATACATATATTTACGATGCTCTGAACCGAATGACAAGGGCTACGTACCAGGATGGAACATATACCGATTATGCATATGACGTAACAGGAAAAGTGCTGAGCATTACAGACAGCGTATCGGGAGCGATATCCTATACATATGCAGGCACCGGGTGCAGTAGTGGCTGCACTATGGTGCCTGATAAGATCGTTCAGGAAACATCGCCTCAGGGCACGATCAATTATGCATATGATGCCATCGGACGGAGATCAACAATGAATGTACAGGGTCAACCTGTAGTCAATTACTCATATGATACCGGTGGCAGACTTTCGGGAATAGATACAACGATCAATAGTACTGCGGCTCATTTCGGGTTAGGTTATGATCAGGCGGCAAGGCGGTCGACCGTCTCCCTCCCAAATGGAGTATTATCGAGTTACAGTTATGACAACGGCAACCGTATGTTATCGCTAACTCATAAGAATTCTGCCAACCAGGTGCTGGAAGCCCTGACCTATGCCTATGACAATACGGGGAACAGGACGAGCATGAACCGGCAGGTGGGCAACTCCGGGCTTCCCGCTGCCGTGACCGGCACTTCATATAATGAAGCCAATCATATGCTGACTTTTACCCCGCAGAATGAAACAGCAAAGAATATGACGTATGACAACAATGGCAATGTGACTTCTCTTGCAAACTCCTGTGGCATGACGACATTTACATGGGATGTGAAAAACAGGTTGACCGGGATCAGTGGGTATACCCCCGGCTGCACCGCTTTAGCAGCAAGTTTCAAGTACGATGCTTTGGGCCGAAGAATCGAGAAAACCATCAATAGCAGAACGATTAAGTATCTTTACGATGGAATCGATATAGTTCAGGAGATTGAAAATGCAAGCCCAACGGCCAATTACATTAGAACATCTACCATCGATGAGCCGCTGGCAAGAATACAGACAAATGGAGTGGTGCGGTATTATCAGGCAGAAGCGCTGGGCTCTGTGGTAGCACTTACCGATGAGACCGGTGCAGTCAAAACAACGTACTCTTATGATCCTTTCGGTAATACTACGGTTTCTGGGGAAGCCTCTGATAATCCGTTCCAATATACCGGCAGGGAAAACGATGGAACAGGGCTCTATTACTATCGGGCGAGATATTATTCTCCTGCACTGCAGAGGTTTATAGGCGAAGATCCTATTGGAATTAAGGGTGGGATAAACAAATTCTCATATGTAGCAAATGATCCCATTAATACGGTCGATCCGGCCGGCTTAGAACCTAGGTTTGGCTTGCCTCCAGCATTCTGGGATTGGTGGCATGGCGAAAAACAAGCTGAGGGCGGCCGCAAAGCTGGCGATCATCTTAGCAAAGGGGAAGCCCTTGAAAAATTTGGTGATTGGGTCGATATGGGGGAGCCACGTGGTAAAGGGGGGAAAAGTGGAAAAGGTGGGCAATGTCGCGGGGGAGCCGGAATTGGAGGCTGTTTTACTGAGGATACTGTTATTGTTGCAGAAAACGGCTTTAAACCAATTAACGCAATAGAGTTGGGTGACAAAGTCTTAACGAAAAATGAGAGTACTGGGGTCAAAGAGTATAAGCGAGTTGAAAAGCTCTTTCGGCAGCAGACGGAGGAATTAGTAGAACTGACAATTGGGTCAGAAGTAATCAGAGTAACGCAGAAACATCGTTTTTTTATAAAAGATAAGGGCTGGACAGAAGCGACTGCTATCCAAAAGGGGGACGCAGTGGAAAGCGCAAACGATGGCGAGGGGCTCTTGATAGATGATATTAATAAAATTGCTCTTAATAAGCCTCTTACAGTATATAACATGGAAATTAAGGATAATCATAATTATTATGTTTCAGACAAGATGGTTTTGGCTCATAATCTGAAAGAGATGGGCGCTGATCTTCGCATGATGGATAAAGCCTGTTTTACAGGGGAGACTTTAATCCAAACACATGCGGGAGTTAAATCAATAAAGGAAATTCAACTAGGCGATGAGGTTAAAACTATTAACAAGAACAATTGGGCTATAGAATATCAACCTGTTGTAAAAAAATATGGGGCTGAAATTAAGTCATATTACAAAATCAGTATTGAGAAAGAAAGCCTGCACTCTACAGAAAATCATCGCTACTGGGTTCCTCAGCGTGGATGGACGAAGGCAAGAGACTTGAAGGTTACGGATGCTTTGTACTCTGAAAATGGTGTGAAAAAGATAACGGCAATTGAACTGATTATTTCGCAAAAGCCCGTGTCGGTATATAATCTGGAAGTGATAAATAATGACAACTATTTAGTTGGCTCAGAAGGCATTCTAGTTGTTGATAGATGGATCAATGAAGGAGCATGTTTAAATGAATAAGCCTGCTAACGATTTAGGTCGGCCTTGCCAATTGGAATATCGACAAGGTAACTTTAATAATTTGAAAGGAATATACCGTGACGCAGCCAGATCGTTTTAATCATGATTTCCCAAGTTGCTCGATGACTTATTCATCGCTCTGCATTTATCACCAATCCGCAGATCCTCTTGAAATTACCAAACTTCTTCAGATTGAGCCTGACGAATCGCAGAAAGCAGGAGACCTACGTCGTCCAGGGAAGGTTGCAAAGATCTCAGGGTGGTTTTTAAGAACAAAAGACATTTGCACCTCGAAAGATGTCAGAGCCCACATTGAATTTATTCTCTCCAAGCTAGATTCCAAAAAAATTGAGCTCCAGAAACTGGTTGATACTTCTTATGAGATTCAGATTTGGGTTTTTTGGGTGTCTGCCGCCGGTAATGGCGGACCATATCTTGATCATCAGTTTATGAAGCGGCTCGCTGATTTCCCAATCGATTTAAATTTCGATATTTGCTTCGATGAAGAATCACTATAAAATAGTTGAGTTGATATTTACTGATGATAATACACGGCTTGGTGGACATAGCGCATTGGGATCCTGCATGCTGTCAAGTACTCTCTTGGGCAAGCTCAGAAATAGTTGAATAATATATTGGGGGTGCTGTATGGGGCTGATTCTTGTACATCTGAGCGACATTCATTTATCAATCAACAAGCATAACAATCCGATCCTCGAACGTACTGATGCCCTATGCGGGGCAATTCGTTCAGCGCTAAACCCAGGAGACCACTGCGTAATTATCATCACTGGCGATATTGCCGATTGGGGGAAGCCAAAAGAATATGAGCTGATAGAGATATTTATTAAGAAGGTTTACGATGAGATATCCAACCAAATCCATGCGCCGTTGCATTTTGTGAAAGTGCCAGGTAATCATGATCTCGATTTTGATGTTGAAGATCCATCCTATGACGAAAAGATCCGGCAAACGATAATCGGAAGCATCTCCCCGAAGAATCCACCAAATGAAATGATGATTAAATTATTGTTGGCGCCTCAGGCGCCATACAGGGAATACATTCAGAGATTAGGCGACTCTATACAAATGACAGCCTGTACCGGTCTCATGGAAACCAAATCTTTAGAATTTGGGCCTCTTAATGTTCGTTTCCATCTCCTAAATACCGCTTATTTATCCCTCAAAAAGGAAATGCAGGGAACTACGTGGGCAAATACTGGTGATCTCAAAAGACAACTGGATGCAGGAGATCCCCCCGGCACAGTCACTATTGGGCTTCTGCATCATCCTTACAGCTGGCTCCATTCTGAAAATGTCGTGGAGACGAAAAGACTCCTCGAATCAAACTGTGATATCCTCTTTACAGGTCACGAGCATTCTGCAGATTTGTATGGAAAATCGAGGCGAACCACTGAACAGAATCTCTACATCGAGGGAGGAGTTCTGCAGGACCACGATGACGACAATAACAGCTCATTTAATATAGTTCAGCTTGTCCCGGAGAGACAGGCTTTTCTCTGCAAGACCTTCCGATGGAATGGGAATTATTACGAAGAGATAACAGAACCATACGAACACCGCTACTTGCGTCTCCGCCAACCTATCATGAACCAGTTTGAGGTTCAGGAAGAATGGGCTCAGTGGCTTGGACAACTTGGCACCGATTTTCGTCATCCACGTTGCAAGGATCTGAAGCTGGAAGATTTGTTTGTCTACCCCGATATGCAGCGTCTTGATGTTAAGAAAGCATGCACTCCTGCGGGGATGGTGCGTGATCAAAATGTTGTTGGTTTCCTCCAGGAAAAAAGGAGAGTTTTGATCGCCGGAGCAGAAAAAGTAGGGAAAACCTGTCTCGCAAAGAAACTCTTTACGGATATGCGGGAGGCGGGATATGTGCCTCTCCTGCTTCACTCCGACTTTGACTTGGATAAAATGAAAGATAAAACCCTCAGTGAAAGAATACGTCTCTCCCTTGATAGAGTGGTAAATGCTACGTACACAGCTGAAAGTGCAATAAAGTTTTGGCAGACGCGAATAGAAGAACGTACTCTTATCATCGATGACTATAACAAATTTCTGTCCATAGGAGGGCGCGACGAGCTGCTTCAGTGGGCTGATGAACACTTTAGAATAGTAATTCTTATCTCCGCCCCTGGTATACGCATGACTGAGATTCTTAATCGCGGGGAAAACGATACCCTGTTGTGGACTTATGAACATATCGACATATTAGAATCTGACTCTGAGTCCCGCCACAATCTCATCCAGAAATGGCTGCGGGCAGGTGCTGATCCATACATAGCGTCTGCCGACGAGAGATATCGAGATGCTGTCCGCTTTGAACAGATTATCGATTCAGTCAGCGGAAACGGGGTTATCCCTTCATTACCAATGTTCGTTCAGATGATGATGCAACAGATTGAGACGAGAGGGACCACAGACCTTACTAATGGGCTCTATGGGTCACTTTATGAGATCATCATCCGCGACGTAATAAGGGGGGCAGCTAGCAGTCCAGCTGACATAGAGGTCAAACTAAACTATCTTTCCGAATTCGCAGGAATGCTGTACTCCAAGAAAGTGCACTTTATTGACGAGTCCTCTTTCTTCCATTGGAATGATTGGTATTGTGATGAGTTCAATCGGCGGCTGAATGGCGAGAAGATGCTATTACAGTTCGAATCTATCGGTGTTTTTAAAAGAAAGGGAGATGGTATTGGCTTTAAATACCGTTACTATTTCTGCTTCTTTCATGCCCGCTATCTTGCAAGACGAATTCACGAAGAAGAATCCATGAAAACGGTCGAATTCCTCTGTACTTTACTATATAATGAGGATGCTGCTAATACTATGCTATTTTTATGTCATCTCTCTCAGCATCCACGTATTCTGGAGTTGGTACTTAATACGGTGAGGGGGCACTTTACCAAAATTGCCGAGTATGACATTACTATGAACCCCAGCGTGATTCCTGCTGGCATGGCGGCCCCCGGACAGCTCAAACTTTCTTCAAGCAGTCCAGAAGAAGCACGCCTCATAGATTTGAGACGAAGAGATGACGTAGAACGGCCTCACGGTCTGAATGAGGAGAGCGAAGATGAGATAGACGTAAAATATCATGAGATTATTGATCTTGTTAATGAGATCAACTCAGCACATCACACAACGAGGATCTGCGGTCAGCTTATTCGCAACTTTTATGGAAACATGAGGGGTGCAGAGCAAATTGAATTGATACAGGAAAGCTACGGTCTATGTTTGCGGACTATGACTGTTCTGTATCAGTTTTTAGAAAAGGATAAGGAAGAAATTGCTGCCTATATTTTGGGGATGCTAAAACATCGTTACCCTGAACTGGAACCTGGTGAATTGGATGTGAGAGTGAAGAGATCTCTTTACACTATCTCTCTTGCCATTTGCTACGGATTGATTAAACACACTGCGAATTCTTTGGTGCTGGCCGATCTCAAACCATCTTTTGATAAGATTCTTGAAATAAAGGGAATACCCGTGTCTCATCGCATGCTCGATTTAGCAACAAGACTAGACTTTTTTGAGGCATTCCCAGAAAAATTGGTTTTGGACTTGGCGCGCGATCTCGACGGCGGCATCATCGGGCGCGAGGTTCTCAGAGTGCTAACGTGGGATCACTTTAAACAGTTCCGTCACGATTTTAGAGTGCGCCAAAAAGTGTGTGAAGCTTTGGGTATAGAATTCAACCAGCCAGCCATGCTCACGGGTAAGGACCGAAAGCTCCTATAATTAATAATGGCTCGACACAGTTTAACTCTGGAGACAACAAAGTGGGATAAGGAGACTGAAAATTTGACCTAAATTGTTTCAACATACTTTCGATTATGATCCGCGAAGAGGAGCATGCGGAAATCCGAGATGAGTAGCCAACGGCTACGGTTGCATTTAACTTAACGGCAAGATAAACGGGGGGTATATATATGGGAGTGTGGAGCTTCGAAGCCGCAGAAATCACCAACACTAAGGACTTGGAGTCGCGCCCGATCTACCACACTCCGGCAATTGAGGAATTCCTCCGTTTTGAGAAATCGCAGAAACGAATCATCAGCGGCCTCAAGGGTACGGGGAAAACACTCTTTCTTAAGCTGATTAGCCACCACTATCGTCGCATTGGGGGCATCACGTGTATTCCGACGAGCGAACTCACAGAGCGTTTGTACTCCATTGACTATGACTTCTCTGGCGACAAAGCGAAGACGTGGGCGTCACACGAGCGCTGGAAGCATGTCTGGCGAACCGTGCTGTCAGTCCTAGTGCTGAAATCAGTTAAACAGGAAATCCCGACGGAGTTCCTGGAAATTTTTCCTGAAGGCCTTGGGCTGTCGATAGGCGCACATCTCTCGGCAGCGATCCGAAGTCGGACAGTGAATTACCCAAAGTTTCAATTACTTTTTCCAGAAACACTCGATGCTGCTATCCAAGGGATCACCCAACCCGTTGCGCTATTCGTTGATAACATAGACGAGGCTTTAGCCAGACACTCTGGGTACGACCTGTATCGTGACTCCGTAGAGCCACAGAAACAGTCTGGTGCGCATTCATATGAACTCTGGCTTTCAGCCCAAATAGGATTCTTACTCGCAGTACGTGAGCTTTCCGCCCGCAATGCACACTTAAAATTGTTCGGAACTGTACGAGCAGAGGCAATACGCGACAATCCGACACCAACTGCATTTAATCTCCAGGCCATGGTGTTAGATCTTCGCTACACCCCCGCAGAGCTACGCGGCATCTTAGAAACCAAGTTGCACCGGTTGCAAGAAACTTCTCGACAGTTCTTCACACGCCCTACAGAGAAGGATCTTATAAGGGCGTTCTTTCCATTCGACACAATCGAGCACGAGAGTGTAATCGACGCCGAAGGGCGTCCTTACTGCGAAGAGATCTTCGATTATCTGCGTCGCCACACACGCGGTCGACCACGGGAGCTAGATTTTATCGGTTACGGACTCCAGATGATTCCACCAGACTTCCGCACTCCGGAAAAAGTCCGAGAACTTGTGCGGGCTCTTAGTCACCGCTTCTTTCTTTATGCTAGAAATGAAGCTGTCCCAGTCTGGGATCCCAGATTGGATACCTTGCTGAATAAGATTCCTTCTAACTTCATTTCGCGCAGGAAAGCTGAGGGAATAGGGGACAAGGTCTTTGGTAAGGGAACCAGCGCCAAGCTATGGGGAGCTCTCTACGCGAACGGTCTTTGCGGTGCAGTGGTGAGTGCATACCCGAGCGGGATGGTGCAACGTTTCTCAAGCCATGATGGTGTCGCCGAACTGAGCGAAATGGATTTCGAATCATCACGCACTTGGGTTCTACATCCTTGCGTAAACATTGCTACCAGACCTCGAAGGACACGTTATCAGCCGCACCCAAGAAGCGTTGCCGGGCACGCGTATCCATTCGTTTCGGAGCCAAGGGCTCCCAAAAAGCATCTACACGTGCTCATTGGGGCTGGCAAGTTGGGCCTCGGTCTGGTGGTACCTTTGATGCTGTTAGATAACGGGACAAACGTTCTCATCGTCGCGCGGGCGTCAGATCAGTGGCAGAAGTTGGAACTTCTCGACAAGGAAGCGTTAGGAAAATGCACACTACAGATTAAGTACTTCTCTAAGGCGGGGCATAAGCCCAACGATTGCAGAATCAGCTTGAGGGTGCTGTCTGATAGGCAGACGGCGTGGCAGCAGGAGCTTCGGAAAAGTGTGCGCCGCAACAGGTGCGTTTTATTGATATCGAGTGCCGAAGCCTCGTTACAATGGGCGGTTGGCCTCGGTGACTCGATTGGGATCTCTGTTGGTCCTAAGGGGCTTGAAACTGTTACTACAGCTATCGCCGGCACGTCCTATAAGGCTAAGGTGATTCTCGGATACGAAAATGACGAGGAGGGGATGCGGAAGGCAGACAAGCTTCTTTGCGGTAAATTTGTCCCTACAGTGGTTGATCGAATCTGTATTGAGCGTGAGGTTAGCGAGAATACTATAGTTGTTAGAGCCGAAGCATATGGAAGAATTACGGCTTTAGTGCTACCCGAAAAGCAAAAGTTGCTCCCCCCCGTATTTTCATGCGCAGTGAATCCAGAAGTGCAAGCTATCACTAAGGCCGAGGAGTTTTCATTCGTACGAGAGAAAAAAAAGCGCCTAGTCAATTCACTGCATGCCGCTGCTGCGGCGTTGGTCCTTAGGGCGCTGATGGATATAGGCGCCAGGCCGGGGACGTCTAATGAGCTCCTCCTTGGTCTTATTGCAAGCAATATGGAAATTAGTACTCAGTTGGTGGGGGTAAAGGAACTCTTGATCCTTTCTGTCCTTGGCACACTGCCACCAAACCGCCTCACAGGCAAAGAGTTGCCAGGCCTGATTCTTGAATTGAATGACTATGGTGAGCACGCGCTCAAACGAATTATTGAAGAGCCTGACTCTCCTTCGCGTGTCCTGAAAACCGATATGAATTCGCTCTCATCGAAGTACGATAGATTGTTTGCGGATGTAAAAACACTAGCATTAGAAGCTCTTCATAATAAAGACATTCAAGCGGCATTGCCGATGACCGAGAAAGAAATATCGGCACGCTTGGCGGCCTTGAACGAGGCCTTCTTAAAGCTTTTCGCAAAGGCGGGCGGGAGGGACAGTTAAATATATTAGAATCCAAACTGCAATATGCATTTGATATAAGTGGTCACCACAGAATTCGAATTTAAAGTACGTTAAGACCGTGCAAGCAGTATATTCTAATAGCACAACACCAAGGGGGAAACTATGGGGAAACACTTAACAGCAGCAACACCGCAGGAAAAGCAGCGTCGGGCCGAGGTGCACGAACTACGCTCAAACCGTATCGGCGTATTAATCCAGATCATAGACGACTTGGACGCTATGGGGCTGACGGCCCAGGAGATAGACACCGTCCTGCTGATAGCCGGGCTGAATCAGTCCGTTGCTTACCGCGAGGGCTCAATCATTCGGGGAAACAAGGAATACGGACGGCAGGTATCCCCTGCAACTGAGACCGTAACCAACGGGCCTGCATAATAACACGAGTAGGTCGCGAACATCTTCTCATCGGACGAGAACCTTCATCTCATGGCCCGCCGTGACAATCGATAAGCATCACTGGCCTTCGCCACCCTGGACGATCTCAGCATGGGAGACACGCATCAAGCCAGCTCCCAGCGATAAATTGAGAGCAAATTAGGCTATACCCTCAGAAAAAGTGGATATAGCTCAGACGGTTCCATAGTGCTCCACAAGTTCGAGATGAATATCGTTATGAACAGATCCGATTTTATAGAGCGCCAGGGCTGAATTCATAAAATCCTCGAGTGCCTCATTCGAAAGAGCCATCTCAACACCATTTTTCTCCAAGATTGCACTTGCAGCATCACTTCGTGTGATCTCCCAGCTCCCTTTCTGCGCTACATGTCGCCTGTCTTGAATCTGATCTATTACCATGAGAAGATCATAGAATTCCTCAGCCGAGCACCGCACTATAGCATACCGTGCGTCTCCGCTGGAAATTGTAAAAATAGATGTGAAGCGTCGTTTTGCCGATTCAAAAGGGCCTGCGCCTTTGCGCGACAAATGACCTTCGCTTCTCACACTTCCCAATTGCACGTGAACGGACTCCTGCTTCTCAGAGTCAGTTGCGTGCAGGAGAGGCGTGGCATCGATAATCGGCGGATTCTGCCCCTTTGGGTTGAAAGCTCTCGTGGCGAGCCAATAGCACCATGGAGTAAGCATAGTATTTAGTTGCACATAATTACTTTCAGAAATTGCAAAATCTTCGTTCAGAATATGAATCAGGCTGCTTATTATGGACGTCGCATAGACAGGGCTGACTGTTCTCTTCTTTCTTAAGAAAGTGAGGGAGTCAGCTATTTTACAGTCAATTGATCCAGCCCTTCTTTCTTGATTCATGGAAAGAACATAGGACATCATATTCTCATTTTTTTTCATCTCTTCATTCAGTAGAAACTGGAGAACCTCGACCAGGCGCCGTACCCACTCAGCTGTCACATTTGTACCTGCGTTTTTATAGGTTTTTTGAATGAGAGAGGCTACCCAATAGAATTCACGGAGCGCTGATATGCCCTGTTCCTGGAGATATCTGATTGAGTGTTTGGGATCCTTATTGAAGTCGTCCAATTGGAATAAGAGAGCATGATTGCCCGACGGGTAATCGAGAACAACCTGCTGGTTATAACTGAAATAATGCAGACTTTTTTCGACAACGTCAGAGAACTTTAGATTGCTATCGTCGCTCAATCGTTTGATTTCCGCATAGAGACCCGTGTCAATTCTGAAACTGAAAGGTTTTGTTTTTGGCATATTAGACATAATGTATTAAACCTGTCCAACCTTAAGGCGCGTGGGTTAAGCTTTAAGGTCGGTAAAAACCAAAGGCTCAGAGCCACAATTAAGGAGGACAGGTTATGAAGAATTTTAGCACATTT
>Ga0334722_10002936_pt1 | contig 18769 bp, 21 predicted proteins | sample C3_bottom_MG_FD_207210 | JGI IMG/M metagenome (GOLD analysis project Ga0334722, IMG submission 207210) | Sediment microbial communities from Yellowstone Lake, YNP, Wyoming, USA - C3_bottom | ecosystem: Environmental > Aquatic > Freshwater > Lake > Sediment | place: USA: Wyoming | collected...
GCATGAGCACTTCCACCCCACCCGTGGTTTACATGGACAACAACGCCACCACCCGGGTCGCCCCCGAGGTGCTGGCCGAGATGCTCCCTTATTTCTCCGATTTTTACGGCAACCCCTCCAGTATGCACAACTTCGGCGGCCAGGTGGGACGCAAGGTGGAGGAGGCCCGGGGCCGGATCGCCGCCTTGCTGGGCTGCTCCCCGGACGAGCTGCTCTTTACCAGCTGCGGCACCGAGAGTGATTCCACCGCTATTCTCTCCGCTATCCAGTCCTTCCCGGAAAAGCGCCACATCGTTACCACCCGGGTCGAGCACCCGGCGGTGAAAAACTTAAGTGAACGGTTGGAATCTCTGACTGGCCATCGCCACAAGGTCACCCAGCTGCCGGTGGAATGTGACGGCACCATCGATCTCTGTAAATATGAAGAGGCGCTGACCGACGAAACCGCCATTGTCAGCGTCATGTGGGCCAACAACGAAACCGGGGTGATCTTCCCCATCGCCCGCATGGCCGCCATGGCCCGGGAGCGCGGCATCCTCTTCCATACCGATGCCGTCCAGGCGGTGGGCAAGGTGCCCATCGATCTAAGCGCCATGAAGGTGGATTTCCTTTCCCTCTCCGGCCACAAACTCCACGCCCCCAAGGGTATTGGCGTTTTGTATGTCCGCAAGGGGACCCCGTTCATCCCCTTTCTGATCGGCGGCCACCAGGAGCATGGTCGGCGGGGCGGCACCGAAAATGTTGCCGCCATCATCGGACTGGGCAAGGCCTGTGAACTGGCCGGGGCCAATATGGCCGAGGAGAATGGCCGGGTCAAGGCCCTGCGCGACCGGCTGGAAGATGGGCTGATCGCCGCCATCCCCCATAGCCTCTTGAACGGCCACAAGACCGAGCGGTTACCCAACACCAGCAACATCAGCTTCGAGTACGTGGAAGGGGAGGCGATTCTCTTGCACCTTGATCGCTTCGGGATCTGCGCCTCCTCGGGCTCGGCCTGTACCTCCGGTTCGCTGGAGCCCTCGCATGTCATGCGGGCCATGGGCGTACCCTTCACCGCCGCCCACGGCTCGACCCGCTTCAGCCTCTCCATTTACAACACCGAGGCCGAGATTGACTACGTCCTCGCCCATTTGCCCAAGATCATCGCCGACCTGCGGGCCATGTCGCCCTTCTGGGCCGAGGCCATGAAAAGTCAGGCCGGCTGCGGTTGCGGCTGCAAGAAGGGCTGAGGAGACCATCATGAGAGTTATCCCTGCCTCCTTTGAAATCCAAGACGATCTTGACCGCCAGCCCCTGGCCGAACGGATCGAGGCCTGTGGCCGGATCTGCTACAAGAGCGAGGGCAAGATCGGCGTCAATACCGCCGCCCCCTTCGTCAAAAATATCCTCAAACACGGCCACAACTCGGTGGGCGAGATGGGGGTGGCGACTCTGCGGGTTGAATTCGATGCCGAGTCGCTGGCCCACAAGTTCATGGCCACCCAGCCCAAGTTCATGCAGATTGATCGGCCCGGCAAGGGCGAGATGCTGATCACCGGCTCCATGCGCGGCTATCGGGAGCTGTTCCGGGGCAATCCCGCCGACAAGCTGATCAAGGCCATGGTCGGGTATCTGGGCAACCGCCAGAAGCTCTTCTTCGAAGACCTGATCCCCCCGCATGGCTGGATGCCGCAGACTGGGGTGGTCATCGAGAAATTGTCCCTGCCCCAGGTGGACAAGCTGCCCTACGAATTGTTGTTCAAGCACCGTTTTGTCGGGGTTAAGTTTATCACCAACCGGGCGGTGACCCATGAGATCGTCCGCCACCGGCCCTGCGCCTTCCTCCAGGAGAGTCAGCGCTACTGCCGCTACAGTGAGGACAAGTTCGATAACCAGGTGACCTTCATCAAGCCGCTGTTCTTTGAAGAGGACAGCGCCGAGTACCGCCTCTGGGAACAGGCCATGGTTGAAACCGAGAAGCTCTATTTGGAGCTGCTCAAGACCGCCACTCCCCAGGCGGCGCGGACGGTGCTGCCCAACTCCTGCAAGACTGAGATCATCGTCTATTGCAACCTCATGGAATGGATGCACATCCTGCGTCTGCGCACCACCCAGGCCGCCGAGCCCTCCATGCGCGAGGTGATGATTCCGCTGCTCAAGGACTTCGCCCGCCGCTGGCCCAATATCTTCGGAGAACTTGCTCTGACCTGTTGAGGTTGGCCCGGCCAACCTCTAATGGATTGACGAATTAATCTTGTTTGTGTACCGTGTGTCTGTACATGTTTAAGGAGGTGCCACATGTTACAGACGACCTATACCCAGGCCAGGGCCAATCTGGCCGGGCTATGTGACGAAGCCTCGGAAAACCGGGAAATTGTGCTCATCCGGCGGCGGAAGGGCGGCAATGTCGCACTGATCGCCGCCGACGAGCTGGAAAGCCTGGTGGAAAGCGTCCATCTGCTCCGCTCCCCGAAGAATGCCGAGCGGTTGCTGGCCGCCCTCGAACGGGCTCTGAAGGGCGAGGGGGAGCCGGCGTCCCTCGAATCGCTTCGCGAAGAGGTGGGGTTTGTCGGGTAAACGGCGAGAAGCGGTTTTCCAGCCAGAGTTCCGGGAAGACCTGAGCTATTGGGTCAGGACGGATAAGAAGGTGGCCTTGCGCGCCTTTGCCCTAGTCGAGGCCATTATGCGCGACCCCTGCCAAGGAATCGGCAAGCCGGAGCCGCTCAAGTATCTCTCCCCCGGAACCTGGTCCCGCCGGTTGACCCAGGAACACCGCCTCGTCTACCTGGTCCGCGACGAGCGGATCGACTTTCTCCAGGCCCGTTACCATTACTGACCTCACTTGTCTTTCGAGAATGGTTCCCTTGAAAGGACAGGTGTGTTCTGATGATAGGCGAAACAAACCAACTCAAAGCGTTCTTCCTTTAGGAGACTCCCATGCCACTCATCCAGTTTACCCGTAACCATTCCGATCATTCCAACAACACCGGCTTTCAGTTCGAATTCATGTGCGACAAATGCGGGAATGGCTATATGACCCGCTTCATTCCCAGCAAGATGGGGATGGCGGCCGGTGCGCTGCATGCGGCGGGGAGCCTTTTCGGAGGCATGTTCGGGCAGGCGGCCGGGGCTGGCGACCAGGTTAGGGAGATGATGCGGGGCAGCGCCCGTGACGACGCCTTTGCCGAAGCCGTCGAAGAGGCCAAAAAACATTTCCGGCAGTGCACCCGCTGCGGTAAATGGGTCTGCCCCGAGGTTTGCTGGAACGAGGCCAAGGCACTGTGCGAAGAATGTGCCCCCGATCTGATGACCGAGGCCGCTGCCGCCCAGGCCCAGGCGGCGGTCGAGCAGGTCCAGGAGAAGGCCCGCCAAGTCGATCATGTCCGGGATATCGATATGAACAAAAATCTCATGGCCCAGTGCCCCCATTGCAATGCTCGGGTTCAGGGGGGCAAGTTCTGCCCGGAATGCGGCAAGCCGTTCAGCAGCACCTTGAACTGCAGCAAATGCGGCACCGAGTTCACCGGCAAATTCTGCCCCGAGTGCGGCACCAAGGCGCCATGACGCCCTTCGACGCCGATTACACCCTGACCTTGCCCGTCGGCGCCGGGACCGAGACCGGTAGATGCGTCATCTCTGTTGCCGGTTCCGGCCTGACGGTCACGCCCAACGGCGCCGCAGCCATACCGATCCGTTTTGCCGAGGTCGTCGACTGGCAGGCCGAGGACTACGCCTGCGAATTGACCCTGGCCGATGGCTCCGTCATGCGGATCGCCAAGCTGGCCCGCCGTTACGACGAATTTGTGGCAACGTTCCGCGAGACCAGGAGGGAACATTTCCTGAAAGCCCTGCTTCTGGAAGAAGAGATCGTGGCGCTGTTCGGAGAGGGGAGCTATGAACTGCGCGGACCGGGTGGGGAGAGTCCTGTTGCTGGGGTGTGCGGCGTTTACCTGCAGAAGCGTTCCCTGGCCTGTTTCCCGGACCTGGCCTTGCCGTTGCTTCTGCCGTACGGCGCCGTGACCGCGATCGACCGTTCCGGAGACCGTTATCGTCTGACCCTGAGCAGCGACGACAGGGGCGAGCTTGTCCTGCATCGTTTCGGCAAGGAAACCGACCGCCTGTGCGATCAGGTCGAAACCCTCCGGGCGGCGCTAGCCAGGCGACAGGGAGAGGCGATCGCCGCACTCTCGCCGGAAACGTCGGCGCTGTCGCTCCGCAGCGCGGGGCAAATCCTGCGGGACGGGGCGCCCGCCGAATGCCGACAGATCGAGGCGGTTGCAGCGGGGGTCTGGGGCGCTCTCTGGAACAACGGTTTCAACGAGGAGCGGCGTCCCTTCGCCAGCTACCTGCTTGAACGGGCAGATAACAGCGCCTTCGTCGTCATCAAGGAGACCGGGGCATGGGGCGCCCCGGAAAACACCCCCGCACCCCTCGCCGAGCGACGGATGCTCTTCTTCTTTCCGATCGGCGACAAGATCGTCGTGGAAACACCATCGGCCGAAGATACAGCCACCTACGTCTTTCGCGCCACCGGAGACGTTACCGGCTCGATCCGCACCCTGTGCCGCGCCCTGGCTGCGGTGCAATTCCGCCGCGAGCCGCTGTACCTCCCTTTCTCCACCATGAACGTCCCGCCCCACGATCGCTATGCCGAGGCATGCCGTCTGCTCCCCGAATTGGTCGCCGCCCGCAAGGGGTTTGTCGGCAGGGCGATACACGCCAATCTCGACTCATGGAAGCAGGCTGTTGAACAAGCCCTGACGATGTAACCGGAGAAAGCTGTAGCGGGCAAAGCCTGGAACAGGCTTGCGTAATTGGGGAGTTCTGGACGGAGTTTTGGAGTTCTGCGTACAGTATGTTTAACAAGCAGATTTAAATACTGTCCCCAGAACATCGGCTGGTTCCGAGGAAAAGGACGAGATGAGTGTTTTGAAGAGCTTGAAGTTAGAAAAATAGAAAGCAACGTCCCTCAGATTCCACACTCAGATTCCACACGGTTTGATGAGGGGAGGTTGATGGACGATCAGTCCGGCAGACACGTAGTAGCCGCGTGCGGCGAGGCGTTAATGAAAGTCCCGGCTGCTGGTCTGATGTCAGCTTCCTACTCTACCTGAAAAGGTCCTCTGAGGAATTGTTCTACTTAAAAGCTTCAACATACAAAGATATTTTTGGATGCGTATTGTCGAATAGGGCTGTATCTCTAAGTGGGGGAAGAACACTCTGGCCCCAGCCAGAACCATAGGGTGCTGAGAATCCCGCTTCCTTTAAGAACGAAATTACCTTGTCGTGAGTCCACCAGTTAATGTGATTTCCAGGATGGTCTGCATTGAATCTACACTGCTTTGTGAAGTAATCCAGGCCAGAAACATCGGGATTATTTGTAAAGAATTCGATAATTTCGGAGTCAGAGTATTTCCTCTCTGGGCTATCATCAACATCTATTTCGCACAGTTGTGATGCGAAATGATGCAAAAATAACTGATGTATTGAAGCCTTGGGCAATGGCACCTTGTATAGTCTTTCCCACGTTCCTGGTTTGCCATACCAGTCTACCCAATACCAATACCTGATGTCATTTCTCTTGTAAGCTTGAAATTCCAACCAAGCATTGGGGGTTGTTAGTCTGATGCCCCCTCCCGGTTTAAGGATGCGATAAGACTCCCTGAGCATATTATGAACGGCCTCATCGCTCACATGCTCTATTGTGTGGGACGAATATACGATCTCAGCGACATTATCTTCAATTGGCAGTGGCTTTAGTTCCATTAAATTGTAATTGATAAAGTCCTTTTGGACTTTGTTGTAGTGCTCAGTTGCATAGTCGATGTTCATCCAATACAAATGATTAAAAGAACCGGCACCAATATTGTAGAAACGCTTTTCGTATAAGCTATTTTCAGGAAAGATGTCGTAGGATGTTTCGTCTGAGTTTATTTTACATTTTATTTCATAGCCAAATCGATCAAGAACACTGCGAATCATTTCTTTCATATCGAATTCTCCTTTGGGTATTATTAGATGGGCGCCTAACAAGTTGTTTAGCAGTTTCTGGATACCATTCCGGTTTAGGATGGTATCGGGAGGGTTTTTGAGCGACTCGCGGTCGGTTGTTGGAATCTTACCTTGTTTGCCCAACCAATAAGTGTTCTATATCGTTAAAAAATTCCCCTGACAATGCTTTTTCTGGCATCGGAATGGTTTTCTTTATATCACCCCAAATCATAGATACCCAGGGACGTTCCTTGCTATCTTTCTAACTTTACAGTCTGCATAGATACCCAGGGACGTTCCTTGCTATCTTTCTAACTTTACAGTCTGGTAGGTCGAAACACCCAGTCGTGTAGACAGTACGTAACTGGTCCACAGCGCATATTTTTTGATTATCAGCAGCTAACTTGGCTTTGCCGAACCTTGGCATATTCCCAATTGACATCCGAAACGCTACGCTATACACTTACACCATGATCAAATCATTCCGGCACAAAGGGCTGCAGGTATTCTTTGAGACAGGCAGCAAGGCGGGTATCCAACCCAATCATGCCGCAAAGCTTAAACGGCAGTTGGTTCGCCTGGATCTTTCCAAAAGCCCAGGCGACATGAGTGTTCCGGGTTGGAGGCTGCACCAGTTATCGACCGGACATTGGTCTGTATGGGTTAATGGAAATTGGCGATTGACCTTCGACTTTGATGGGGAAGACGCTGTGCTGATTGATTACCAGGATTACCACTAGGAGAAACGACCATGACCCAAATGTACAACCCACCCCATCCGGGCGAGACTTTAAGGGAAGACGTTTTACCCGCTCTCGGCCTGACGGTTACCGAGGCGGCAAAGCAGCTTGGTGTTACTCGTGCGGCTTTGTCCCGGGTGCTTAACGAACACGCTGCAATCTCTCCCGGGATGGCCTTGCGCTTGGAAGGCTGGCTGGGGGTTGATCACGGTGGCCGCGCTGATTTATGGCTCGGCCAGCAGGCTGCTTACGATCTCTGGCAAGCTCGCCAAGCCGGTACGCCCAAGGTACAGCGTGCCGAAATGATGGCTGCTTGAGAAAAGGGGTCACATCTTTGCTTGACTCTTGCTCTATTGATATTGCCAGGGACCAAGAGGGAATGTGGATAAACTTGCACTCGTCCTTTTGGCGGGGAGTCAGAATATCTCTTGAGCATGCTGTCGCGAAAATTTGAAGATTTTTTATCTGATTACCACCAATCCTCAACCAGTTTTTTTCGTCATTCCGGCGCAGGCCGGAATCCAGAGCGATTGGCAGCTATTCCTGGATTCCGGCCTGCGCCGGAATGACGTTTAAATAAAGACCAAGTCAGTATAAAGACGGATTATCAACACGATGCCAGGATCTGTCTGTCTATATACAGGCTGAGGATTAGTGGTAATCAGAATTTTTTATGAATGAACCGAAAATTGAGTAAGGTGTCACCGGGACTCGCTCGATTTATCTTTGAGACAATTGCAGTTTAGATTAGGACATGATGATGGATAATAACGATATCTTACGCCGTATCCGCTACACCTTCGCCTTGGACGATTCAAAAATGATGACGATATTTGCCTTGGCCGGTCATCCAGCCACCCGGGCGGAGATCAGTGATTGGTTGAAAAAGGATGATGACCCGGCCTATCAGGAATGCAGCGACAATCTGCTGGCGATTTTTCTAAATGGTCTAATTATTGAAAAACGAGGGAAAAAGGAAGGGGCGCAACCGCTGCCGGAGGCACGCTTAACCAACAATATTGTTCTGACGAAGTTGAAAATCGCCATGAACCTGAAAGCTGAAGATGTCCTGGAGCTTATGGCACTGGCTGATTTCCGCCTGAGTAAACCGGAATTAAGCGCCTTTTTCCGAAAACCGGGACATAAACATTATCGTGACTGTAATGATCAGATTTTACGTAACTTTATGCAAGGCATGCAGCTCAAATACCGGCCCAACGCTTAACTTGATTAGACCAAGTCTTTGAGCGTGATCGCGGAGTGTGTAAATACTGTGCGATTGATTTGTTGCAGGACGGCAGCAAGTAGATACTCTGTTCGCTGGCAAGTGTTTTTTGCATTAGTTTGATCACGCTGGGATAGCGTAAAAACGGGTGTTGTCGAAAGGTTTGTTGTATCTCAACATGCCGTGTATCGCATGTAGTAGTTTGCGCATGACAGCGCAAACTGCCTGTAATGGTTTTTTTCCGTTATCAATGAGGTGTTGGAAATAGGCTTTGACGTGCGGGTCATGCCGTTTGGCGCTCAAGGCCGGCATGTAAAGGGCTGCCCGTATATGGCGGTTGCCGGTCTTGGACAACCGCGATTTTTTATGGATGCTTTTGCCGGAATCGAAGGTACGCGGGTCGAGGCCAGCGAACTTCACCCATTCCCGATGGGAAAGTCCTGGCGGCAACAGCAGGATTTCGCCCATGAGCGCGATGGCGCTGGTTTGGGCGACACCTTTGATGCCGGTGAGCAGCAGGAACACACGTTCAAGATCTGGTTGTTTCCCGATCAAGGTCAGCGCCTCTTTGGCTAGCCGATTGATGCGCTTTTCCAGTTGAGAGATGGCCAGCAAGACATCGCGCAATACGGCTTTCGGCGTTTCCTTTGAGGCGGCCAAGGCGTGAAGATGGTTCTTGGCTGCGGTTTTTTGCCGGGTCAATGCGTCAATGCGGCGAGCGAAACTACGGATGGCGATTTTCTCGTTGGACGGGCGCGTCCAGGCGACAAAATCCATCCGCTCGGCATATTGGGCCAGGGTTTCAGCATCAACGCTATCCGTCTTGCTGTTTTTCATCAAAGCCTTGGCGAAGTTGTGGGATGCCTTCGGATTGACCACCATGAGCGCCACCCCGGCATCGTGAAGAGCAATGGATAGGTCAAAATGATAGATTCCAGTGGCTTCCAGGCAGACGATAATCCCCGGCAATTTACTCATTTTCTCCGCCAACCGGGCGTGAGAAGCGGGAGTGTTCGCGAATTTCTGGGGCTTGCAAGAAGTACCATTCTTGCGAATGACGAGGAGCAGTTCCTCGGCGCCGACGTCTATTCCGGCAGAAAGCTTATCGGTTTGAATGATCATAATGATGTTTCCCTGTTAAGTAAAAGAAAGTAGTTTATTCACCGGTTCCCCGACCCTGCACATGCGCCTACCTTCCTTGTGTATGCAGGCTCTAAGCCTCAGATACTCCAGGATATCGGCGAAAAGGGCGGGGGGCCAATCTACTTACAGGCTCTGGCTCGAAACCAGTCCTAAGGGCGCAACGGCCTCCCCTGTGAATCGTGAAAGGTTCTTAAACTTCTTTCGTAACAACATTCATTAATTTTGATCATACAAGGGCGCAATGAGCTTGCGAATTGCGCCGGATGAGTTACGAGAAGTAATTTAGGCCGTCCTTAGACAAGCTCAGGACAGGCTTGTCGAAGGGCTCCGGATGATCGGTAATGAATTTGTGTTTAGTTACGACATTTGGGAAAGAGGTCGGGCGTCTCCATTCCATTATCTGACTGTCGCAGAAATATGGTATGTGGCGGGCAAGGCTAAAACACAACCAAGGCAATTTTTCGTTGCTCGGCGTTGCGGGCGAAGAGTTCATCCAGTGTTGCCATGCGTTTTGCATTGGCCTGTAACGCGGTGGTTAGATGCAACGCATCGCCTGCGCGCAAACCTGTCGCGGCATCCAGGGTTAATAGCGCTGCGTTGTGGAAAATCTCCGGGTCAGGTGATAACAGCGTCAGGTCATTTGTGCATAAACGCTGAAAATTTTGCCATGTGATCTGTGCTTCTTCTGTCGTGATCTGCCCGGTGCGCTGCTTGATTCCCAAGGCACTGGCGAACTCGGTAACGCACCACACTGATGAAACCAGCTTATCTTCGCACTTGGAGTACCAGCGGGAGGCGTTCTCGCTTTTCGGCTCGTTGACGCAGAGCGCCACCAACACGCTGGTATCCACGTAGCAAACCATTAGTAACGTGATCCGCTGCGGAGTTCGTCCATAACAGACGCGCCCATTTTCATGCTCAGCCGCGCTTGCGTTAGCTCGGCGATAAAGGCTTTGCGATCCCAAGGTTCGGCGCGGAGCGTCATTGTGCCGTCAGCCGCCAGATTGGCTTGCACCGTGTCACCTTCCTTCAATCCAGTACGGCGGATATATTCCATCGGTATGCGCACCGCCAGACTGTTACCCCACTTGGCTATATGCAGATTCATATATGTGTCCTCCTTTTGGATATACGCTTGTGTATATCAATTATAGGATAGATCTGCTGATATGCAAACTGAAATGCGCGGTTCATGCCAGTATTTAATACCAATGTCATCCCCGCAGGTTTTTAGCGGGGATCAATTTTTGCATTGATTTATCGAGAAAATGGATTCCCGATTACTACCTCGGGAATGACGAAATCGGACTTTTCCAAGGGGCTCTGTGTTCTACGGAAGATTAACGCTAATCAGGAGATAGTATGAGAGGGTGGAACTATTGAATAGGAGTGGGGGAGAGACTGCCATTAAATGTTGCGGTCCGGTGGCAATCGTCGCTATTGGTCTGGAGTTATGCAAGTGTGAGGTATCCGCCCTAAAATGAAGCTTTCTCTGATGTCGCGTTTTTTTCGCCATCTACGGGCAGAGCAATCCTCAATTTTCCCCATCCCCGGATTCTACCTGTTGCTTTCCGTTTGATTATCCGGTAGTTTTCCACGGTTCTGTTTTTTTGAGGCATGGACCGGTTGCCCGGCATAAGTCCAGCCTCCCCGTCTGATCCCTCGCAGTAAGCCAAGAAAGCACCCGGCCGCGTCAGCGGCTCGGTCAAAATACGATGTTTTGCTTTTAACTTATTAATTTTTACGAAGGAGAAAGAAATGGCTTTTGATGCGGTGAATATGAAGGACTGGCAGATTTCCGAGGCTGCCGAAAAGAACATGCCCACCCCGGAAGAGTGGCGCGACAAATTGGGACTGGAGAAAGACGAAATCCTGCCCATGGGTCGCTTGGCCAAGCTCGACTTTCTCAAGATCATCAATCGCCTTAAGGACAAGCCGGACGGCAAGTACATCGAGGTGACCGCCATCACCCCGACCCCCCTGGGCGAAGGCAAGTCCACCACTTCCTGCGGCTTGATGGAAGGTCTGGGCAAGCGCGGTAAGCTGGCCGGTGGTTCCCTGCGCCAGCCTTCCGGGGGCCCGACCATGAACGTCAAGGGAACGGCGGCGGGTGGTGGCAACTCCCTGTTGATCCCGATGACCGAGTTCTCTCTCGGCCTCACCGGCGACATCAACGACATCATGAACGCCCACAACTTGGGTATGGTCGCCATGACCTCCCGCATGCAGCATGAGCGCAACTATAACGACGAGCAGCTGGCCCGTTTGACCGGCATGCGCCGTCTCGACATCGATCCCACTCGAGTGGAGTTCGGCTGGGTTATCGACTTCTGCGCCCAGGCCCTGCGCAATATCGTCATCGGTCTCGGCGGCCGTACCGACGGCTATACCATGCAGTCCAAGTTCGGGATCGCGGTGGGTTCCGAGCTGATGGCCATCCTCGCCATCGCCACCGATCTTGCTGACCTTAAAGAACGGATCAACGACATCACCGTGGCCTTCGACAAGAGCGGCAAGCCGGTAACCTGCCGCGACCTGGAAGTGGGCAACGCCATGGCCGCCTTCATGCGCAACACCATCAACCCGACCCTGATGTGTACCGCCGAGTACAACCCCTGTCTGGTGCATGCCGGACCCTTTGCCAATATCGCCGTCGGCCAGTCTTCCATCATCGCCGACCGGGTGGCCCTGAAACTCTTTGAATACAATGTCACCGAGTCTGGCTTCGCCGCCGATATCGGTTTCGAGAAGTTCTGGAACGTCAAGTGCCGTTACTCCGGCTTGAAGCCCCATGTCTCCGTCCTCACCGCCACCATCCGGGCGCTTAAGATGCACGGCGGCGGGCCGAAGGTGGTTCCGGGTAAGCCCCTGGATGACGCCTACACCAAGGAGAACGTCGGCCTGGTCGAGAAGGGTTGCGAGAACATGGTTCACCTGATCAATGTGATCCGCAAGGCCGGGATCAATCCGGTGGTCTGCATCAACCGCTTCTATTCCGACACCGACGAAGAGTGCCGGGTGGTCCGCCGGATCGCCGAGGCGGCCGGTGCCCGTTGCGCCGAGTCCAAGCATTGGGAACTGGGTGGCGATGGCGCCCTGGAGTTTGCCGATGCGGTCATCGATGCCTGTAACGAAGAGAACAACTTCAAGTTCCTCTATCCCCTAGAGATGAAACTGCGCGACCGGGTGGAGCTGATCACCAAGGAGGTTTACGGCGGCGACGGGGTGGATTGGTCACCGGAGGCCTTGACCAAGGCCAAGATGCTGGAGAATGATCCCCAGTATGCCGACTATGCCACGATGATGGTCAAGAGCCACCTGAGCCTGACCCATGATCCGACCTTGAAGGGCGTGCCCAAGGGCTGGCGCTTGCCGGTTCGGGATATCTTGATCTATTCCGGCGCCAAGTTCCTCTGCCCCTGCGCGGGCACCATCAGCCTGATGCCCGGCACCAGCTCCAATCCGGCCTTCCGGCGGATTGATGTTGACCCTGAAACCGGAAAGGTTTCTGGACTGTTCTAAACGTTTAAATTGACCTAAGATTTGACGAAGCAATCTATCGTTATTTAGTAAGATAACGGTAGATTGCTTTTCTTTTTCTGCCCAATAACTTAACGTGGCTCTAATCAATTTTAGTCAAGCTTGTAGGGGCGGGTCATGCCCGCGATTCACCTCTGTTCGCGGGCATGGCCCGCTCCTACAGGACAGAATTGTTCGCACCTTTAAGGCAAATCCAGAAAATCTAACTAAGCCCTTATTGCCACGTAGCTTAACTGCTCAAAGTAAAAGGTTACACCATGCCGGAAGTCTCTGTACCTGTGGCGCAAAAAGTTCGGATCAGGGAGATGTCCATCGATGATTTGCCCCATGTCTATCACATCGGGGAGAACATCTTCACCGCCGAGTATTCCGCCACCCTTTACCGCACTTGGGATGAGTACGAAATCACCTCGCTGTTCAACACCGACAACGAGCTCTGTCTGGTGGCCGAGATGCGCGACCAGATCGTCGGCTTCGCCTTGGGAACTACGGTGGAAAAGCACCATTCGGCTTGGAAATATGGTTACCTGATCTGGCTGGGAGTGCGCCCGGATATTCAGAATCATAACATCGGCGAAAAATTGTTTAAGGAGATCAACCGGCGGATGAAGGAGATGGGGGCGCGGATCATCATCATCGACACCGATGCCGACAACTCTGCGGCCATCAACTTCTTCAAGAAGCAAGGATTCGGTAACATCGAAAAGCATGTCTACATGAGCATGAACCTGGGCAAAGCAAAAAAACCGCTGGTAAAGAAGCATGAATAAGCTGCGCGACAAGGTCTGGGAGGCGATCCGTCCCGAGCGGTTGCGGGCCAACCTCCTGGAGATGGTGGACATCTACTCCCCCTTCGGTAAGGAGGAGGATATCCAGCTTTATCTGGAGGAGCAGCTCAAGGGTACCGGCTTAAAGGTCGTGCGCCAGGAAGTGGAGGAAGAGCGCTATAATTTGATCGTAACCATGGGTTCGGGTACCCCGGATTTCTTCCTGACCGGCCATGTCGACACCATCCCGGCCTGGGATCTGGAGAGCTTTGGGGCGCGGCGGGAAGGGGATACCATCTTCGGGCTGGGCAGCGCCGACATGAAGGGTGGTTGCGCCGCCATGGTCGAGGCCTTTCGCGCCTTGGCCGAGGCCTTGCCCGAAGAGCAGCGCCCCTCGGTGGGCTTGCTGCTGGTGGTTGGCGAGGAAGAAACCGGCGATGGCAGCGCCACCTTTCTCACCCAGTACAAGCCTTCCTGGGTGGTGATTGGCGAGCCCACCGGCCTGGCCGTTTGTCTGGATCATTACGGTTATCTGGAGGCAAATTTTGTCACCCGGGGGCGGCAGATCCATTCCTCGCTGCCGGAACTTGGTCACAATGCGGTTGAGTCCATGCTCAAGGTTCTCTTGCACCTGGGGCGTTCGCCGCTATTTGCCCGGGGGCAGTCGGAAATTGTCTACTCGATTCGGGAAATGGTCTCTTCCCGGGCCGGATTTGTGGTACCGGATCGGTGCGAGAGCTGGATCGATCTGCATCTTTCCCCGGAAGTTAAGCCGATAAGAGTGGAAAGTGAAATCAGGGCGCTGGCCGCCACCGCCGAGCAGCATATCCAGGATCTCGATCTGGAGATGAATTTCGGTTTTGCCTCACCCGGCTACAAGCTGGGCAGCGACTCAGCCCTGGTTCGTAACCTGGCTAAGCTCTACCCGCACCTTGGTCTGAATATGCGTTTTGACACCTTCCGCTCCCACTCGGACGGCAATCTCTTCTACGAGGCCGGGGTTAAACCCCTGCTGCTGGGTCCGGGTGAGTTGGAAGTAGCCCACACCCCCGACGAGCAAATCTCCTTCTCCCAAGTGCTGGAAGCCGCCCGGATCTACGCGGCCCTCTGTCTGCAACGCGACCTGTGAAAATTGTTAGTCGGCTGTCCGTGTCCCTTTCTTTTGAGCCTCCCAGTGCTTCCCCAGGCCGGGCGCGGCCCGGCAGGACCGACGGCGGGGAAGAGCAGGAGTGGCGGCTGGCCCCGCGAATCAGCCCCTTGCATATAACCGGCTGGTAATACTGCTCGGAGTTCCGGGGAGTCCCGGGGACACAATAAACAACCCATTAAGTGTGAGCAGGCTTTCAAGAAAACAACGCCTGAAATACCTTTGACGTCTCGTGTACAAGTGGTAAGATTTCTCCATGATCAAAAGCTTTAAGGACAAGAAAACCAAAAACTTGCATGACGGGAAATACGTCAGTGCGTTTCAGGCTTTTATCCGGCAGGCAGAAAAGCGGCTGCGGGTGCTTGATGCCGCCGACACCCTTGAAGCGCTTATGCTCCTGCCAAGTAATCGCTTCAAGGCCTTGGGTGGTGACCGCCAAGGGCAGTTCAGTATCAGAATCAACGATCAGTGGCGTGTCTGTTTCACATGGCATGACGATGGCCCGCATGACGTTGAAATTGTCGACTACCATTAAGGTGAACAGCATGGCTCGCACTCCCATTCATCCCGGTGAAATTCTGGCCGACGAACTTGTCGAACTCAAGATCAGCGCCTCCGAGCTGGCCAGGGAGATCCATGTCCCGCCCAACCGGATTTCCCAGATTTTGGCCGGCAAACGCGCTATCACCGCCGAGACCGCCTTGAGACTTGGGAAATGGTTCGGCACCGGCCCGCACATCTGGCTGAACCTCCAGCAGGCTTACGACCTCGATCTCATCCAGCAAGAATTGCAGGCTCCCCTTGACGAGATCAAAACCAGGATTGCCGCCTGAAGTCTAGAGGAATTTCACGCCTTTTACGAGCAGGAGACAGCAGACTATGGCTGGAGCAAGGCCCAGTTCGAGCGACAGATTCAATCATCTGATTTAAAAAAGGTTGCCAATTCCGCAGAACTCCTTATATTGTCGCCAACTTTTGGTTATAAGTATCAGGTTCTGTATCTACGACATTTACCTTCCGCGTCGAGTTTTCCTCCTCGTAAAATGTTGTTCCGCCTGCTGATCACTTAAGGAAGGTGCCAAGAATTTTGTTTGCCGAACCTGTCCATCACGGGGCGGGGCGGCCAAGAGGCACTGTTCGGAATCTTTAGCCCCCATGCGGGCAAACCACTCTGAATAGCACATCAACGGCTCCGATCTTACCGCGGGCTGCGTCCTTATTTTCGCGACTGTCTTTCGAGGCGGCGGCTAAGTGACGTCAGCACCTTGCGGGCGGAGCAACCAATCCGCCCCGCCCCATGGCGTCGGGCAAATTTTAAGAGGTAGTAAAATGAGTTTCAGTATGTTCAATCTTGACCCCAAACTTACCGCCAATATAGCCACTTGCGGTTATACGGTACCCACCCCCATCCAGATTCAGGCCATTCCCGAGGTACTGAGTGGCCGTGACCTGATGGGCCTCGCCCAGACCGGCACCGGCAAGACCGCCGCCTTCGTTCTCCCCATGCTCCAGCGTTTGCTGACTGGTCCCAAAAAAAAGGTGCGGGCGCTGGTTATCGCCCCGACCCGGGAGCTGGCCGAGCAGATCAACGAAAACATCTTTGAGCTTGGCCGCCATTGCGGTCTGCGTAGTGTCTCCGTTTACGGCGGGGTCGGCAAGGGTGGGCAGTTGCAGATGTTCAAGTCCGGCGTCGAGATCATTGTCGCCTGTCCCGGTCGTCTGCTTGATCACCTGGATAGTGGCGATCTGGACCTCTCCCACGTGGAGGTTTTGGTCCTGGACGAGGCCGATATGATGTTTGACATGGGCTTTCTGCCCAACATCAAGCGGATCATCAAGAAGCTGCCGGTAACTCGGCAGAACCTGATGTTCTCGGCCACCATGCCGCCCGCGATCAGAATTCTCGCTGACCAGATCCTCAATAACCCGCTCACCGTCCAGGTTGGTCAGGAGAAACCGGCTGATACCGTCTCCCATATCCTTTATCGGGTTGAGCAGAAGGGCAAGGGGGCCTTGCTCAAGAGTCTGATGAGCGATATTCCCATGGAGTCGGCCCTGGTTTTCACCCGCACAAAGTACGGCGCCAAGAACCTGGCCGTCTCCTTACAGAAGTCCGGCCACCAGGCCGTGGCTCTGCAGGGCAATATGTCCCAGAATAAGCGTAAAGAGGCCATGGAAGGCTTCCGCAAGGGGGCCTTCAAAGTGTTGGTCGCCACTGACATCGCCGCCCGGGGTATCGATGTCTCGGGGATTTCCCATGTAATCAACTATGACGTGCCCGACACGGTGGAGGCTTACACCCACCGCACCGGCCGGACCGGTCGCGCCCTGCGCAGCGGCGAGGCCATTACCTTCGTTGGTCGCGAGGATCAGCTTTTCGTTAAACAGGTCGAGGCCCGTCTCTCCGGGCGTTTGGAACGGCGCGAGGCGGCGCTTTCTTTGACGGCGGACGATGCGGCTGAGGCTATTGATGTTACGGTGCGTCCCGGTGGCGATTCTGGCCGGGGTGGGCGTTTCGGACAGCAGGGCAGAGGGCCGTCTCGGGGGCCGCGTCCGGCAACCAGGTCGGCTGGTAACAGCCAACCCGCCCGCAAGCCCTTTGGCCGGGAAAACAGCGATGCTCGAAATCAGCAAAGCTCGGCGCCGGTGCTGGGCCTGGATGGCGGGCCGGTCTGGCGTCCGGAAGCCGGTGGCCAGGGTAATCCCCGACCGCGTCGGGATGCCAACGCCGGTGGCCGCTCAGGCGGGGCTCCGAATCAGGGCCGTAGCGGCCGCCGCGCTGCTCCGCTGGGGATTGATTTCGCCAAACGCTCCGGTGGCCAGGGTGGTGGTAATCGCAGTGGGCGCGATAACGGCTGAGCTTAAGTTGATATGATGAAAAAGGCGGTAACCGGGTTTCCGGTGCCGCCTTTTTTATGCCGATTATCCTGATGATTGGCATTATAGTGAGCGGAGTCCTGCCATGGTGAACTGCCGAGGACTTCGGGCCATGAATTTGCTTCGGCTGACAATCCTGCTACTCGGGTGTTGATAAACCCCTAATTTCTTCAAAGGAGGATACCAAAATGAAAAAGTATGTCTGTAGTGTTTGTGGCTATGTCTATGATCCTGAGGAAGGCGACCCGGATAGTGGTATTTCCCCTGGCACGGCTTTCGATGATTTGCCGGAAAACTGGACCTGTCCAATCTGCGGGGCGGCAAAGAAAGACTTTTACCCGGAAGATTGACATTCTACCCAAGATGACAAGTTGTCTGAGGAGAAAAAATCTAACTTGCTCGAAACGGCATGAACGTTTAAATTTGATTCAAATTCGAGTTAACCTGAATAGAGGTCAAAATGAAGACGTTATCCGTTTCGGAAGCAAAGATGAAGTTTAGTGCCCTGGTCGAGGGATTGCGGGTTACCGACGAGGAGGTGCTGATCACCAAAAACGGTGAGCCGGTGGCGGTTCTAGTCAGTCCGGAAGAGTTCGAGGGGTGGCGGGAAACCGGGGTTGTGCGGAATGATGCCGAATTGCTGGCGGAAATTAAGAAGGGGTTGGCTGCCTTTAAGAAAAAGAAGGTCTCCCTTTATACCCTTGACGAACTGTTTAGCTGAACCCGGGCATGGTGGCAACCTACCAAATACGCCTCCCGGACGAGCTGGTCGAGCTGGTTCGCGGCCTGCATCCGGAGTTGAAGGCCCGCTTTAAGTCCGCATTGGCCATGATCCTGGCGGATCCTCATTGCGGCAAGGCCCTGCGTGAAGAACTCAGCGGGCTTCGCACTTTTCGGGTCAAACGGATGCGAATCGTCTATCGGATCGCCGATCGGCAAATTATCGAGGTGGTGGCCATCGGTCCCCGTCATAATATCTACGAAGAAACCTTCCTGATCATCAGCCGCCGGGAGAAGAACTGATCCTTGCTGTCTTAATTGTTAGGCAAGAGGCCACGGGTCTCAATAAACTGTTGGGGAGTGTGATAATAATGCTCTTGGAGAAAAAACTAGGAAACGGTGTAACGTTCAGCATCACTGAACATTCCCGGGTGATTGCGGCTGATCGCTGGTATGTCAAGGTGGTCGGGGTGGTTTCCTTGCCTGTGTCCGCTGCCGACTTTGCCAAAATCGCTGAAGTGGATCCCGCCATGCTGGTCAGGGTGCGGCGCCATCTTGGCGAAACTTTGGAACACCAGCTGGTTAAAGACCGCAATTTTGTCGATGCCGCCGTCAAGGACGAGGTGGTCAAAGAATTGGT
>Ga0334722_10002937_pt1 | contig 18766 bp, 16 predicted proteins | sample C3_bottom_MG_FD_207210 | JGI IMG/M metagenome (GOLD analysis project Ga0334722, IMG submission 207210) | Sediment microbial communities from Yellowstone Lake, YNP, Wyoming, USA - C3_bottom | ecosystem: Environmental > Aquatic > Freshwater > Lake > Sediment | place: USA: Wyoming | collected...
ATCGCCGTTCACGAGGCGAACAAGCTCGGCATTACGGTCGTGGCCGTAGTGGACACGAACTGCGATCCCGATAATATCGATTACGTCATACCTGGCAACGACGATGCCATTCGCGCCATCCGCTTGATGGCTTCAAAGATGGCTGATGCCGTGATCGAAGGCAGGCAGTCGATCGCCAAGGAAGCCGGCCAGGCCATGGAGGCAGCAAAATCTGCCGGCGCTACCCAGGCAGAAGGAATGCCTGATACCGCAGTTGCCGAGCCCAGCGTCGAAGAGTAGGTGTAGGAACAAGACAAAAGAGAGAATACCGTTGAAGGGAGTTTTTCCGGCATGGCCACAATATCTGCAAGCGCAGTCAAGGATCTGAGAGAGAAAACCGGGGTCGGCATGATGGATGCCAAGAAGGCCCTTGAAGAGGCAGGCGGCGATTTCGAAAAAGCCGTCGATATTTTGAGAAAAAAAGGGCTCTCAGCAGCAGCGAAAAAAGCTGACCGCGTTGCATCCGAAGGCATGATTGCATTCTGCAGTTCCGGCAAGACCGGTGTGCTCGCTGAAATCAACAGTGAAACGGATTTCGTTTCCAAGAACCCCGAGTTCCAAGAGTTCGCCAAGACAATCGCCGACCTGGTTTCCACGCAGAACCCGGCGGACGTTGCCGCACTTTCGCAGCTGATGCTCGGCAGCGAAACTGTCGAGGCCAGGCGACAGACCCTGGTTCAGAAGATCGGCGAGAACATCGCTATCCGCCGGTTCGAGCGGTTTGAAACCGACGGCTCGATCGCGCTTTATTTGCATGGCAACCGCATCGGCGTCATGGTGGACTTCGATGGTGGTGACGAGCATCTGGGCAAGGACATCGCAATGCATATTGCCGCCGCGAATCCCTTGTACCTTTCGCGCGAGACCGTTCCTGCTGAGACCATTGCTAGGGAGCGGGCTGTTTACGAAGGCCAGGCCAAGGAGTCGGGAAAACCGGCTGCAGTCATCGGAAAGATCCTCGACGGCAAAATGGAAAAGTTTTATGCCGATTTCTGCCTTTTGGAGCAGGTCTACATCAAGGACCCTGATGGCAAGCTCAAGGTCAAGGACCTCTTGAAAAAGTCTGGTGGCGCCGCCGCAATCCGCCGATTTGTCCGGTATCAGCTCGGCGAAGGCATTGAAAAGAAAAAGTCAAATTTCGCAGAAGAGGTTGCCGCACAGCTTAAGTAGCCGCCGAATTTCCGGACAGGCTTTGCAACCGGACCACGATGGTTTTTGCTGTCATTTTGACCTGGATTTCACGGGTGATTGACTATGGCGCTGTCTCCCTATAAACGGATCATGCTCAAGCTCTCAGGCGAAGCCTTGATGGGCGACCAGCAATACGGCATCGATCTTGCCGTTCTGGACAAGATCGCTTCCGAGATCAAGGACATTTACGGCCTCGGCATCGAGATCGCGGTCGTGATCGGCGGCGGCAACATTTTTCGAGGTTTGGCCGCATCGGCACAGGGCATGGAACGGGCAAGCGCTGATTATATGGGCATGCTCGCCACGGTCCTGAACGCACTTGCTCTCCAGAACGCGCTCGAGAATAGAGGCGTCGTCACCCGCGTGCAATCCGCCATCGAGATGCGTGAACTGGCCGAACCCTACATTCGCAGAAAAGCCGTGCGGCACCTTGAGAAAAAGCGGGTCGTCATCTTCGCGGCCGGTACGGGCAATCCCTATTTTACAACGGATACCGCTGCCGCTCTCCGCGCCATGGAGATCGGCGCTGAAGTGATCATGAAGGCCACCAAAGTTGACGGCGTATACAGCGCCGACCCCCTGAAAGACCCGACAGCTACGAAGTTCGACCGGCTTACCTATATTGAAGTGCTCCAGAAAGACCTTCGGGTCATGGATGCGACCGCCATCTCCCTCTGCATGGACAACAATCTGCCTATTATCGTGTTCGACCTCAACACCGCGGGAAACATCAACCGCATCGTCAGGGGCGAATCTGTGGGGACGCTGGTAGCAGGGAGGCAATAATGCTGAGTGAACAGAAAAAAAAGGCCGAAGAAAAGATGGGCAAGGCCGTTGACACCCTCAGAAAAGAATTTGTTTCACTGCGTACCGGCAGGGCATCGCTCGGCATGCTCGACGGCATCATGGTTGACTACTACGGCACACCGACGCCGCTCACTCAGGTTGCCAATTTGGCTGTTCCCGACGCCCGGCAGATCACGATCATGCCATGGGAAGCAAAGATGCTCGGCGAGATCGAAAAAGCCATTCTCAAATCAGATGTGGGTCTTACTCCGGGCAACGACGGCAAAACCATTCGTCTCAGCATTCCGCCACTGACCGAGGATCGAAGGCATCAGATCGTGAAGCATGCCAGAAAGCTCGCTGAAGATGCGCGCGTCGCAATCAGGAACATCCGCCGGGACATCAACGACGATATCAAGAAAAAGAGCAAGGACAAGGACGTTCACGTCTCCGAGGACGAGGTCAAAAAACTACAGGATGAGATACAGAAAACGACCGATAGTTATATTAAGAAGATCGATGAAGTGCTTACGCAAAAGGAAAAAGAGATTATGACCGTGTAGTGCGGCGTAGTGAATGACATTTTGGATTACCGGCGCCTGCCTCGTTTTACTGCGAAGCAGGCGCTTTTTTATGTGATTATTAAGAAATTTTATGAAGCAGTTCAGGGTTTTTTCTTGACAATAAACAGGGGTTCCTGTAAATTTTTGCGAGCATAAGTCTCGTACCGAAGGAGTGTGTTATGAAAGAAGGTCCGCTGCTTTTACCCGAAATACACGGCATTCCTGAACAGGTCACCTATACCTGGCTGGCCATGGCAATTATCATCGGCCTGGCTCTGCTGGCCCGTTTTTCACTAAAAAAAACAGCTCCCACAGGTGCGCAAAACCTTCTGGAAACGGTGGTCAGCTGGCTGAGCAACTCTATTGAGGAGCTCATAGGACCTGAGGGCAAACACTATTTGTCGCTGATCGGAACATTGTTCCTCTTTATCCTCGTCTGCAACCTTCAGGGTCTTTTCCCCGGGTTTGATTCACCTACAGCAAACATCAATACGACCCTTGCGCTCGCACTTGTGGCATTCTCGGCAACACACTACATCGGCGTGAAACGCCACGGCATCGGGTATATCAAGCATTTCATGGGACCCATGTGGGGCCTCGCGCCGCTCATGCTCCCTATCGAGCTCATCAGTCATTTAGCGCGCATTATGTCGCTCACGTTTCGTCTCTTCGGCAACATGGTGGCCAAACACAAACTGCTCCTCGTGCTGGCGCTCCTGATGCCCTTCGGAGCTCCGATCCCGATCCTCGGCCTCGGCCTTCTGGTGTCCTTCGTGCAGGCGTACGTGTTCACGCTCCTGACCATGCTCTACCTGTCCGGCTCCATTGAGCACGCGCACATCGGCGGCGGTGATCACCACTAATATCTTAAACCCCGGAGAAAGCGTTCCCAGAAGGGATTCTTCGGGTGGTTTCACTCCGGTCATATCCGGGCAGATTCATACAATTTTAAGAAAGGAGACGAATCAATGAAGAAAGTTACAGCAATCATGGTACTGGTGTTCGGTCTTATGCTCATCGCCACGGCAGCATTTGCGGAGGCAACAGCAGCAGCTCCTGATGCGGGCAAGTTCGCGTTCTTCGGCACCGTTGCAGCAGCATCCGCAATCGGCATCGGAATCGCAGCGCTCGGCACCGGCATCGGCATGGGCCTCAGCGTCGGCCGCGCGGTGGAAGGTATCGCCCGCAACCCCGAAGCCTCGGGCAAGATCATGACCACGATGATCGTGGGTCTGGCTCTTATCGAGTCGCTCGCGATCTACACCCTGGTCGTGGTGCTCATCCTGCTCTACGCAAAGCCCTTCGGCGTGTAAGCATCGTAAGTAGAAGAACAACGAAAAGGGACGGTTCATTGAACCGTCCCTTTTTTTGTCTTAACGCATCGCATCCGCCGCGCAGAAGAAGGCGAAGCTCATTAATCTTGACGGGGATTTTACCATGATCGCCGCGATTGATCGGGAGTAAGGACACTCGGGACACAATGTCCCCAAGATGCGCATCCCAACGTTATTCCGCTCTTAACGCTGTCTGATGGTACCAATGGCTTCATCTATCAAATCGGGATGTATCCTGAATTCTTCAACTTAAATTACCCTCATAACCGATTGCAACTCTTAGGACTCTCCTAAAGGACAGGCTGGCTCTTAGAACACATTGATATTAAGTCTATTTATGTTTTGCAGGCATTTCCTAAAGACCACTGCTTCAATCGTGGGTCTTAGACTCCGCAATAATCCACTTTGCCCAGCGTTTTTCTCCCTGTAAAACGATCCGTCCCTCTTTCCGAAGTTCAGTTAACAGTCTTTGAACGTTCCTTTCAGAAAGAGATGGCAGCACCTGCTCTAATTCAGAAAGTGGTGCGCCTTCAGCGCCGCGCTTCATTAAATGTTTTTCCAGCAAGGCTTTGTTCGTATCTCGATCAAGACCTTGCTTGCGTGTGTGCACACCCCGCGCGCCTAACTCTGAGTAAAACGACTGCGAAAGTATATAGCGCGTTCCCTTTCCACGACCCACTGATTCAACCGCCCCAACGTCTATCAATACCGGCAGGCGTGCTTTAAGATGCTCGGGTAATCGTTTCTCACGGCAGACATATTCCAAGGCCAAGAAGTCATAGGTGGAAAAGCTTTTCAGTCGCTCTGCTCCAAGGCGTTCCATGAACCGCACAAAAGCAGGATCTTCAACCACACCTTTGAGCGTCAATCTGACTTCGTGATCTGAGGTTCCCGTAAAATCCGGCAAAGGTTTCCCCTGTTTGATTGCCGATTCGAACATCAGATTCATACCCTGTCCTGATCGCTCAATCAGACCGCACCGTGCCAATGCTTCGGCAAGTCTGCGATTGCGCGGGTTCTGCTGGTCAATGATATTTTCCGGCGTTATCCCGGCAGGCAGGCCACCGGGGCTCACCAGTTCAAGGCGGCGCGAGAACTGTCTTACGAATATGGAGCCGCCCCGCCGATAATCACGATGAGCAACGGCGTTGAGCAAAGCTTCGCGTACGGACACCTCATCGAAGGTAGGAAGATCGACACGGAAAAGGCCGTCCTGGTAGCTCTGCCGATCGTTGCGCAAGTTGATCTTGCTCCAAAGGGCATCCTGCCAAAGAAAGAATCCTTCGCGATACTCCTCCCGATCCGCTGCAGGGCCGGACGCTTCCGAAGAGCGGTATTCAAAGACCAGTTCAGCCTGTGCGAGCCACCGACCCAGTGCGGCGCGGGTGCCAAACAGAATCAATGCTGCATAGGTTACTTGTCCATCAACCAGCAATTCAGCATTGGTCAACGTTTCAATGTCTGTCCAGGCGGCCTTTCGTTCGTCACGCGATTTTTTCGTCCAGCGGGCACGATATGTTGAGATCGCATCAGAGGACAAATCAGCAAGGGTTACGCCGGGGCAGGGCTCTGCCGAAAAATCCGGCCCCGTTTCGGCGAAGATAACCCGCAGCTCCGCGTCAGACATTCCGATGAGCTCATCCCCAGCGCGTTTCAGGAAACTCCCTTCGATTTGCCAAACCGTGCCCGGTAAACGTGGCGGCACATGTACTACCAGCACTCGACCGTCTGCAGTATGAATTTCCTCAACCGGAATGCGATGCGATAGACGATCGTGCAAGCCTGCCTCGGTACGGCCAGGTTCGGCAAAGGCGGTGGTCCCGACAATTTGGCGCGGGCGCAGGTCAGTCACGCCGAGAATAATCTTGCCGCCGCCCTCATTGGCGAGGGCCACGCAATACTGTACTAATTTCTCGAAGTGAAAATTGTTTTTGGCTTCCTTGAATTCGAGGTTTGTTCCCTCTGGTTCGCTGAGCCATTGCTGCAATTGTTCGTGGCTTGTGCTCAAGATGCTCACCGCACGGTCTCCTTCTTCCCCTCCACTATCTTTATCTCTTCTTCGTTTATACAAAGTGCAACAATATAGACCTAACCCCAAGAAGTTCTTACTGCTCAAAAAGAGGTTTTGCTCCCGCGGTAAGTAGATTATCGTTGTGTTTACATCTGAATGTAAATACAGGTTTCCCCCTTGCAAAGATTTGCTGGAGAAGGTGTTCGGTTCTGCCTGATGGCTCCGCATGAGCAATAATTATTTCGTCAGCAATAGCAGCCACAAACCGGTTGCGTGTTTGTGATGTCTCACTGGTTATACGGCGCTCTTTCTTATCTGACGCGGATAGTATCAGGAGCCGACCTTCTTCCAAAGGTTTTTTGTACTCCTCTTTTATCCGCATCTCTTCGATACTTCGGGCCGGGCAGACGATCACCGGCTGTTTGCCTCTGAGCAAAACCGTCAGACATTCCTGCTCTACAGGTGAATGAAACCCGCCGATCACCGTCACTCCGTCATCTCGCCACTTCTTCGCCAGATCATAGGTTTTAATAATTATGTCGCCGGGGCACTTGGATGAGCAGAAAAAGGCGATTTTCTTCTCTTTGAGAATGTCCGGGTTCCCCAAAACTGAGATTCGCGCCGGAGCATCTTCTGCAAGATCCCGCTGAAGCTGCGCTGGATACCAGGAATCGCCCTGATTGAGATAGGCAATGTTCATAGGGTTAAGATAGTATCCTGTGCGGAATCACTGATATAGGTCTCGTCAACCGTCCTCACTTACTACCATTCGCCATTTGTTATCCGTTTGTCATGCAAAATCGCCCATACATAGGATGGCCCTCTAACATCACTAGTACATTGTAAAACTAGTTCTTGCTAGTTAATGCTTTTCATGGCACAATCTTCCGTAAGGAGGTGTCCATGAGCCAAAAACAGTTTCTGGTCCAACTAAACGAACAGGAACGTCACCGGTTACAACAGATTGTGCGGTCAGGCAAACACAAAGCACGAAAAATCGCCCGATGCCGCGTTTTATTACTGGCTGATGGACCCACGGGCAAGACAGATCAAGAGATCTCTGATGCTTTGAACATCTGCCTGGCCACGATATTCAATATCAGACGGCGTTACTCTCATGAGGGATTAGAACGCGCCATAGGTGAAGGGGCACGTTCCGGTCAACCTCCAAAATTTAAAGGGAGAGCCTCAGCCAAGATCACGGCGATAGCTTGCAGCAGTCCGCCGGACGGTCAAGCCCGCTGGACTTTGCGATTATTGGCTGATCGCATTGTAGAACTCAAGATCGTCAAATCCATATCGCATCAAAGCGTAAGTAATATTCTAAAAAAAACGTACTCAAACCACACTTAAAGAAACAATGGTGCATAGGGCTGATTACGGCTGAGTATCTCTGGCGCATGGAACTGGTTTTGGATATTTATGAACGCCCGTATGATCCGGATTATCCCGTTGTCTGTTTTGACGAACGTCCCTGTCAGCTCTTGGGCGATGTCCTGATGCCGATCCCCATGAAGCCTGGTCGGGTGGAGCGTCAGGATTATGAGTATAAGCGCAACGGAACCTGCGTGGTACTCATGGCCGTTGAACCGTTAGCCGGTCACCGTGTTATAACTGTTACAGAACGGAGAACCAAAAAAGATTACGCCGAATTTATGAAAGCATTAGCGGCGTCGTATCCGGAAGCCGAAAGAATCGTTCTGGTTCAGGACAACCTGAACACGCATAATCCTTCATCGTTTTATGAAGCCTTTCCAGCCGCTGAAGCGTTTGCTTTAGCTCAGCGCTTTGAAATGGTTTATACGCCCAAGAAAGCCAGCTGGCTGAACATGGCCGAGATCGAATTGTCAGCTCTATCCAAGCAATGTCTGGACAGACGCATTGCCAAGATGAAGACGTTAGCCGCACAAGTAGTCAGTTGGACAAAGCAGCGCAACCGGCTCAAAGCTGGCATTTCCTGGAACTTTACAAAGAACGATGCTCGGAATAAATTGAGCCGGCACTATGATACTATTAACAATTAAGTTTACAATGTACTAGCAATTATTCCTGGTCCATCAATTGGAACCATACGATATGCTATTTTAAAATTACTTTTTGCAATACAGTATACAGTCCTGCTCGGGAACAGTTGGTCTTTCTTTATGGAATAAGTAAATTCACGCTGCTGAATGGTATAAAATGTTTCACCTTCGTGCGCACGAATGCGTCGCCAAACATTTTCAAAAGATGCCATAATAAACACCCTCAAACTGTTTTCTCTAAAGATTAAATATACGCGCACAAATTTTTTTTCAAGACATATGTGTACGTGGATGAGCTCCGCGTAAATCGTCACCATGCAATAAGTTCAGTTTAATAACAAACCTTCCTCAAAAGAAGCCTTATACAGATCTGGAAGGTTTGACTTAATTTTCTCGACATCATGAATTTCACCTAAATTAAACCCACTCTCTAAAAGTCGATAGCAAAGCTCATTACTATTTATTCGCAATTTAGTCGGGTCAGTACTTTTTACCAGAACATAGGAAATACCAAAGTCTATTTGAGACTTACGCGGCATAGAAAAGGTTAGCCTCATTTCGACTCCCCATTTGTTAACTACGGGGTCATTATGAACATAATATCCTGGCTCATTCGATCGCGGTTGCCTACCTTTAATTCGTAAGAATGTCTTGTCGAAGCCAGCTTTACTCTTGAGTGGAATAATTGCCTCAATAAAACCAGAATGACACACAAAACCCAAACTTCTAAAATAACTCTCGTTGAGACTATGATCAGCATAGGGCGTAATCTTTTCTTCTTCAAAAGCCATATTACGAATTATTCTCTTTTGAAGCTCTATTTCTAAATCGTCTTCTCTTCCATTGGATTCATAGCGTACTTTCAATAGATTACCAGTGATGGCTAGAACTTCGTACCATCCCAAGCGATTTTTGTACCTTCCACCGACCTCAAAGATTGAATCTCGCATTATCGACAAACCTCCCAATAAGCGAACATTGGTAATAATTCTTCTCTATTATTCTGAGATTCTGTCAACTTTCATGTATTATGACCCAACCTAAGCCCATCCTTGTAAACAAGTTCTCTGAAAAGTTCTTTGCTGTTAATCCTAAAGGTTCCATCATATCTAACATCACCATTTTCAACTTTATAACCATATCGGCTAAGTTGGGTTTTAATAGGTTGATCTTTAACAAAATAAATTCTACATTCCACTCCCCACTTCCCTGAACCACAGTCAGTCGCATAACCGTTCTTTGCCAATTTCGACCAAGTCCAAGACTCGCCGGTCCACTCGGAATATTCCTTTATAAAATCGGGGATTTTTGCACCCGCAATTTCGACTTCAAGAGTTATTGGTCGTTGCGCGCGACTAATCAAAAAGAGCGCCGCCCGTTCAGCAAAATCACTTACTTTCTTAATTTTGGACATTTTTACCTCCGCATTGGACGTTAGAGCGCATGTTCCCTATTTTACAGCTGGTCAACGTTTACACATCCTCCTCGTTACCATCTTTGCCTGAACGATACTTTATGTCGTAGTTAATGATAAAGTCTGACTCTTCATGCGATAAGCCATAATGCTTGGCAAGCACTAAATCAATCTGATCAATGATATGCTTCGATTTTCGTGGATAAAACTCATCATACACTACGTCACCTGTGTTCTTGTAAAAGCATTTTTTTCTATTTTTATTCAGTTGCATATCTTTCATTAGTACGGCGGCAAGCTTAATTAATTCACTCTGAACATCCATTAACATGCCGTCAAGCCCTATAGGGAAAGAATGTATTTCATGTTTGCCACAGTGATATCCTTCAAACAGCGCATACCACCACCAGAAAAAAAGATTTGAATTTATAACCGCAAGCATGATGCGGGCTTGTTTAGAATCATTCAGATAATATGGTTTATAATCTTCTGATTTTTTTTCCCCGTCAACTTCGTTGGAAAAAAAAGGCACGAAATCAAAAGCTTTAATATAATTATACGGAATTCGATGAACATAAAAAGAAACGTGTGATGCATTATTCAAAAAGGGTGCTATTTTAAAGCGACCCATTTTGTTTAAAACTGAATCCGCGATGTCGTTCCCGAGCTTAGGCATTACAGATAGATTTTTATCCATTGTTGATGGCCAGAAGAATAAATTGGGAAATAAATTCTCACGCTCTTCCGGTTTCCAACGATTATATCGACTAGTAAATAGAGATTTCGACTTATTTTGTGCTGAGACTGTGAATATAGTAAGACGTTGTTTAGCACCTTCAAATAGTTTACAGGGATACACATCAAAAGCGCTAAACCATAATGCGCGATTTTCATGCAAAAGCAGTGACTGTAAAATATTCATTCTTTCTGTTGATATAAGACTCAATGGGACTATTAAGCTTATTATTCCTTTAGTTGAAACAATGTTCAAGCTACGTTCAATTGTATAAGCATAAATATTGCCACAATCTTCTGTCTGATATTTTTGGATAGAGTACTCAGATCTCACCTTGCTATATTCGACGTATGGTGGATTACCTACAATAGCATCAAATCCTCCGTTTTTTATAATTCCATAAAATTCAATGAACCAGTGAAACGGCTTATGCGAGACAAGCCATTTTTCGTACTTTACCTTCTTATCTGGATCAACACCGTACTCCTTTGCAAGATACCGATTTAGCTCGCTTTCCAGATGCCTAAGTCTCTTTCGAAGCTCACCTTTGATTTCTGGTGTGACTTCTCCGCCAAGTTCTGTCTGCTGTTGGTGAAAGAGCTTGGACAGTCGATCAACATCCTGAGCCTTTTCCTCAATTGCAGGCAACGACTGCTGACTAACCCAGTCACCCTCCATTGACTTTTTCAGTTCGTTATATGTCGCAAACCCCACCAGCGTATTACCTGCCCTTATATTAAAATCGATATCCGGCAAAGGCTCGATCTTGTTAGCGTCGCCAATCTGTGCTACGAGCTTCAGGAAAAGTCGGAGCTTGCAGATTTCAATGGCCTCTTCCATGATATCCACGCCATAGAGGTTGTTCACGATAATAGACTTAAGGATGAAGTATCGCCGGTTGGGATGCTTTTCGACGTGAGCGAGAATATTTTTAAAGTCGCTGTATTTTTCGGGCCGGTGCTTTTTCTGATCGGGCGTATGTCCATACGCCCCTACAACTTCATCCACAAACACCTGCATGCGGTCAAGACAGGCTTCATAGAGTGGCTCAAGAATATTCAGGGCTGCAAAGAGGAATGCGCCTGAGCCGCAAGTTGGGTCGAGAACCGTCACTTTTTCGATGGCATGATAGAACGCCCTGAGGAGTTCCGGTCTTTCGCTGGTTTCAATGACGTCCTGGGCGAGCTGGCGGATATCGAGGTTATAGGTGATGAAGTCGTTGATGTCCCTGATCTCACCCTTTGCGAGCTTTTCGCGCACTTCCTCGTATCTCTTGCGACGGACCACAACCTCACGCCAGATTTCAGTGGGAAGGGCATACTCGGCAGGCGCGGACCTGTTCCATTCCGTACGCTTTGAAACATCCTCAAGCCCTGCAGCGATCTCTTTAGGAAGGGGCAAGGGCTTGTCTAAGGGCTTCGGGGGATTTTCATGGATATTTACAGCCATACCATGCTTCACGGCATTGTAAATATACCGGTCAGGTTCTATTGAGAGCAGCCGCCAGAGTGAATTCTCTCCCTCAAAGGCGATCTTGCATTTCTGCTTTGCCGAATCGAAGAGGAAAGGAATGACAGTGTTCTTACTGATATACTCGGTGATGTCTTCTTTCGTGTAATACGCGCCCATCTGCTTCTGGTTGATATACTTCTCGAAGATATAGCCGAGCACGTCGGGGTTGATCTCATCATCTTTGCGCACGGGCCGCTCGTCGAGGTGCCATTGATATTGCTTGAAGAAATCAAAGACCTTTTCAAATGCGCTGTCCGGTATCTGAATGGTCTTACCGTGCAGTTCTTCAATCTGGTGCTTGAGGAACAGGCCACCGTTGAGATAAGGGATGTTGCCAAGGAGCTTGTTGATCGCCGCTGAGCGCTCTGTTTCCTTTTTCGCAAATCCTTCAAAGAACAGGGGACAAAGAAACCCCGAATAATAATTATCCTTTCCACGCTCTTTGCTTTCAATCAGTTTCTTCCTGAGATAATCCTGGTTGTTATCCAGAAACCCCTTCTCCTGGATGAAGTAGATGAACATTAAGCGGTTCAGCATGACCGAGGCGTACCAGCGCTGATACTCGTCGTCCGGGATGCCTTTGATGAACTTAAGCAAACCGTCATGCTCGGTTTTAAAGCGCTCGTAAAACTTCTTCGTGATACGCTCGACATCGAAGCCCGCGCGGGCCCTTCCGGTAACCTCTATAATTGTGAGGCGTTCTTCTTCCGCAAGACTGAAGGCTATTGACCGGAGCTTTTGAATAAGCGCGTCGCCGGGCTGATTTTTGTGATAGGGATGCTCGCGGCAGGCTGTGGGCCGTCCTGGCTCGCGCTTGACCCATTGCCAAATCTGCTTGGTCTTTCCAGAATCGGTGTAAATGATGATGTGCTCTCGAACGGACTTCGTGACCTGCTGATCTATCTTGCGACGGAGGGGGTAGAGAGGGATGCTTTTATCATCCAAGGATATGCATTCAAAGGCAGCCATACCGCGCTTATTAGCAATGGCGTTTAATCTGAATTGCTTGCCGTCAACCGAGACATCGAGTTGCTGGCTATGATGTTCCCAGCCTAAATCTTCAATAAACAGTTTTTTGAAATCAAACGTCTTGAGCAGTTCGCGGGTTCTTATTACGTTTACCGTCATATTCTATTTGCCCCCCACAAGACCCAATGAGCAGATGATCATCGGCTCCTGCGTCTGCTCTTCTTCATGTATGAGACAAAGGCGGCCCTCATCGCGCAACGCGACGGCCAAATCAGCCAGGGATTCATCTGAAGCACCGCTTCGGAGCTGCCGGTTGAGGGTGTCCGTGGCGGTCTGGCGCAAAGGATACCGGTAAATTTCGTCTATGGCCTTGTGCAGCGGGGCTATATCGAAGAGAGTCCCCTGAACCGCTTCTGCATATCGTTTGAGCCGCTCATACGTTCGGAACCTCGCTCCTGATGGCCGCCCAAGCTGACCACCCACGGAATGTTCTTCCGACACGATGAATTCAACGCCTTTTTGTACGAGCTCATGATGATGCTCCTGCCGCTGCAAAGCTGGCGCATTCGGTAAACACTCAGCAGCTTTGAGAATGGCAAACTGAGACTCGGTTACGTTCTTCCCTTCCATGTCAACCCAGGCAAGTGCATCATTTCCCTCGGCTGTGCGGAGATAAACAAGCGCACCCGGAGGTCCCTGTTGGTTTGTTATTTCGCGCGTGGAATAGATCACTGACGGCAATGCAGGTATAATCTTTTGGAGCTCGGGATCATCAGTCGTAGCATTTTTCCATATCTGATAGGCATATGACGCAAGATCGACTTCAGTGTCTGCATCACCATCCAGAATGCCTGCATTTTCGTGATAAAGAGCAAGAATCGTCTGGTCATTCCGGTCATCTTCAAAGAAAGACTCATCAGCGCCCACCACCTCGGCGTTATCCTGTAGACGCTGCCGCACCCTGCTTCTAAGGCGGATGATACGCTCAACGCCTTCCGCGGGAAGGAAAGAGTAGCAAAGAAGGTTCTCGGCCTTCTGGCCGATGCGGTCCACACGACCCGCCCGTTGAATAAGCCGGATAATCGCCCAGGGAAGGTCATAGTTAACGATAACGGCGCAGTCCTGGAGGTTCTGACCCTCACTCAGTACATCAGTAGCGATAAGGACGCGCAAATCGTCTTCCGGTTTGATCCGATCTCGCTTCTCATTGCTCACGGGACTAAATCTCCAGGCAAGCGCGGTCGGATCGCTTGTGTCTCCTGTCACCCCTTCAAGCTGACGTACATGCAGCGCCTTAAGCTGTGCTTCTAAATAACGCACTGTATCCGCAAACTGAGTAAAGACAATGACCTTTTCCTTCGGATGCTTTTTGGTTATGAGGTCGATCAATGCATCCAGCTTGGCATCTTTGCCTGAACCCCACGCTCCGCAGGATTTGAGCACTTTAAGCAGTGAGTTGGCATCGTTTTCCAGATCCTTCCCGAGCGTTTTGATGAAAAGATCGGGCCGGAGCCACTTGAAACGGTTCTTATGCGTAGTTGAATATTCTCTATAAATATCGGCCGCTCTTGCCTTGAAATCGGCCTCTGATTTCAGAGACGTCGGAGTTCGTACGGCACACTCTTCATCTCCGTCGTCGAACATACTTGATGTCACGCAGGCATCATCAGCGTCCTCATCATATATGCGACTATCCAGCATCCCAGCGTCCTGTGTACCAAGAGGGAGAGGCTTCTTCTGTTCGATAGCGTGAAGAAAGATATAATTTCTCAGAATATGGCGCTCAATGGATAGAATAAAGGCCTGCCCACTGCTTTCTAGTCGTTTAAACAGATTGGTTCTACAAAAACCCATAAGCCGTTTGCCAGCTCGGGAAAGATCCTGCTGCATTTTTGCTTCTGTTTGTGATGGTGCATCATGGGGCGAAGCATGAACGTAATTACCCATGCCGTAGCGCGGAAGCGTAAGTGCATTTATCACATTGACCACGTCATCGGCATACAGACGTGCATATTGGTCAGAGGTATCCTCATCGTTGATCTTGAATTTCACCGTCTTTGGTTGCCTCGTGGGAAAGTAGGACCTGCTTCCATCAGCAAAAGTAAGATATTTCCGGCCAGTCGATGGGTCGGTCAGCGCATAGTTCTCTTGAATAAAACTCCTGGTTCTCCGAACCATATAGAGCCGCATAAGCTCGCGCCAGTCATCAGCGTGCGCGCTATGCTCAAAAGCGGCTAGGGAGCGAACGGGACACTGATGGCGTCGTATGAACTCGGTTTCGCCCATTTCGCGAAGCAATTGTTCCGGCCTGACTCCAAGGTCTTGATGCTCAGGTATGAACAGACTTAGCTGGTTCGAAAGATCAAGATAGGTTTTGTTGTAAGGAGTGGCTGATAGGAGAACACACTTGCTTTCATTCTCACGGATATAATCTTGAATAACACGGTAACGCTTGCCTTCTCGGTTTCTGAGATTGTGACTTTCATCAAGAATTATCAAACGGTATCTGCGTAAGGTTGGAAGCTCCTGAATCACCCTGCTGATGGACATAACCTTTGCATGGAGCCGATACTGGAGGCGGTAATCCTCCCACATGGTTTCCAGATTCTTGGGACAGATAATCAGCGTCTCAAAATTGTGATCGTCCTCGAAGATTCTGGCAAGGGCTGTCGCCATTAGGGTCTTACCGAGACCAACGACATCACCGATCAACACGCCACCACGTTTATTCAGATGATGCGCGGCAATCTTAACTGCTGCGGTTTGATAATCGAATAACTTATTCCCGAAATCTCGTGGGATGCGAAACTCGGATAAACCAGAGCGTGCCTCTTGAGAAAGGTGGTAGGCCATCTTGATATAAATATGATAGGGAGGAGGTGGTATCTCCCGCGCCCAGCTCTCGTCAATGATCTGAGCAAGTTCTTCCGAGATATCAATACACCAGCGGTCATTCCAACGGTCTTGAAACCATTTTGCCAGCTTGTTGCAAGCGTCATGGTCAAGCACATCAACGTTTAATTCGCCTTGGTGCGCCAGTCCGGCAAAGGTCAGATTGCTGCTTCCTAGAAAACCAACCGTGGGATTGATCGGGTCGGGCCTAAAAAGAAGGTACAATTTCGCGTGCAACTGATGACGGAGGAAAAGCTTGATGCAGACTTTTTTTTCTTTGATCTGTGAGGCAAGTCGTCGAAGGCCTGCCTCATCCTGATCTGTCGGGACGCCAAATGTCAATTGTTCCCGGAACTGTTCGGCAAGTTTCTTTTTCAGTCGCAGAGCAGTTTGATTGTCAATCCCCTCTTCTCTCTTCGCCAGTCTTATTTTTTCCTGCAACTCATCATGGGGTAACCGTTGCATGCCAACAAGAAGACGACAGCACCCGCCGTCACCACCAGACCACTGCTCAATATAGGTATCGAGCTGCTTCCATCCGCGCAAGTTGAAATAGCCAACACAGAAATCAGCACGACTGGAGACCTTGATGGTTTCTTGAAGGGCAGTGAGTAATGGTTGATCTATGTTATCGAATATTCGAGGCATAATAGTTTGTTTTAGATATGCGTGTACTTCTTATTTGATCCCTTGGCCTTCTCAACCGGATACTTCGTTTCATTTATTGCAAGCTTCTTCTCCACTTCCTTCAACAAGTCGATCTTGTATTCCTCGCCGAGATAAGTGAGGAATATAAAGATATCAGCCAGTTCTTCTTTTACGTTCTTGAGTTCTTCTGCGGAGAGATTGCGGGACTGCTCGGTTGTCTTCCAGAGGAAGTTTTCCAGCAGTTCTCCCGCTTCAATGGAGAGAGCTTCGGCAAGGTTCTTGGGATCGTGGAATTGCGCCCAGTCACGCTCGTTTCGGAATGAGATGATCTTTTTCTGGATGGATTCTAAATCAGCCATGCCACTCCCCGACTACGGCGAATCATTCAAATAATTCGAACATTACTACAAGTGGCGGAATAAGTCCAGAAAAGAGATGGGTGATATTCGGGGTATGCCACAACAGAATATTGAACGGTGAGAGAGAGGAATTTGCTATTCCCACCACCGGGAATTTGCTATAATGCCACCGGTTGCATATACGGTATCTGTCATGCATAAGGAGCCTGAATAATCATGAGCACAACAAGCACTGTCCGCGTTCGCTTCGCCCCCAGTCCCACCGGGGCCTTGCACATCGGCGGCGTACGGACCGCCCTTTTCAACTGGTTGTTCGCCCGCCATCATGGGGGGACCTTCATCCTCCGCATTGAGGACACGGACCAGACCCGCTCCACCGACGAGTCCATCAGGATCATCCTCGACGGCATGAAATGGGTCGGCCTTGACTGGGACGAGGGGCCCTTTCGCCAGACCGAACGGATGCCTATCTATCAGGAGCATATCGACCAACTGCTCAAGGCCGGCAAGGCCTACCGCTGCTACTGCACACCCGAAGAGCTTGAGGCGAGAAGAAAAGAGGCAATGGCCGCGGGCAAGCCGCCGAAGTACGACCGCAAGTGCCGGTCGCTCACGGCTCCCGTTCCGGGAAGGACCGCGGCAGTGCGGTTCCTCTCCTCCGACGAGGGCCAGACGATCGTGCGGGACATGATCCGCGGCGCCGTGACCTTCGAGAACCAGCAGCTCGATGACCTGATCATCCAGCGCTCCGACGGGCTGCCGACGTACAACTTCGCGGTCGTGGTCGATGATGTCACCATGAAGATCAGCCATGTCATTCGCGGCGACGATCATTTGAACAACACACCGCGTCAGATCCAACTCTACCAGGCATTCGGATACGAGCCGCCGCAATTCGCGCACCTGCCCATGATACTCGGTTCCGACAAGACCAAGCTTTCGAAGCGGCACGGCGCAACCGCGGTGACCGAATACATCGACCTGGGCTATCTGCCCGAGGCGCTCGTCAACTACCTGTCGCGTCTCGGCTGGTCATCAGGCGATCAGGAGATCTTTACGCAGCAGGAACTGATCGAGAAGTTCACGCTCGACAACGTGGGCAAGGCGCCGTCGGTCTTCAATCCGGAGAAGCTGATCTGGCTGAACCACCACTATATCCAGCAGGCTGATCCGGGACGGCTGGCCACGCTTGTGCTGGATCTTCTGAAGAAGGACGGTATTTTAAAGTCGGAACCGGACAGGGAGTGGTTCACAAAGCTCGTGAAGATACTGACGGAACGAAGCCATACGCTCGTGGAAATGAAGACCGGCGCCATTCCGTTTCTCGTTGACGAGATCACGCTGGACGAGAAAGCAAGAGCCAAACACCTGACGCCGGACGTGGCCCCGCTGCTCACCGAGCTTGCAAGCCGCCTCAAGACGCTCGCCCCGTTTACGCACGATGAGATAGAAAAGGTCTTTAATGCCCTCGTCACCGAGAAAGCCATAAAGCTCGGGAAGCTCGCCCAACCCGTGCGCGTAGCCCTGACCGGCGGCACCGTCAGCCCCGGCATCTACGAGGTGATCGAAGTGATGGGAAAAGACAAGACCATCAAGCGGATCGAGGCAGCGATCAACTTGGCAAAATAGCCGGAAGAGCACTACTGGCTCGTTGCTGACAACCATCTGAGATGCAAGGAGAGCAATGGAACGAAAACCTTTCATAGCCATCACCATGGGCGATCCTGTCGGAGTCGGTCCGGAGATCATCGCCAAGGTGATCGACAGCAACGAACTGCTCCCGCTCTGCAAGACCGTCGTGATCGGTGATGCCGGGGTGATGAGAAAGCTGATCGAAGAGCAGCGGCTTTCGATCGCGGTCCGCAGCATTGCATCGATCGCGGACGCCGACCCTGCTCCGGGCAAGCTCGATGTGCTGGACCTGCGGAACGTGAACCTCGCGACCCATGCCTGGGGGAAGCCGAACGCGTCATCAGGCACAGCAGTGGTCGAGTATATCAAACGTGCCGTCGATCTGGCTTTGAAGAACGACGTGGATGCCATCGTGACCGCGCCGATCAGCAAAGAAATGATGAACGCGGCGGGGCATCATTACGCAGGACATACGGAACTTCTGGCCGAGCTCACGAACACCAGGGACTACGGAATGTTTTTCGTGGGCGGCGGGCTGCGGGTGATCCTGACGACCATTCACCTGGCGCTCAAGGACGTTCCCCGCCACATCACGCAGGCCACGGTCCTGAAGACCCTGCGCCTGGCGCACCGGGCCATGCGGGCCTTCGGCATGG
>Ga0334722_10002938_pt1 | contig 18763 bp, 17 predicted proteins | sample C3_bottom_MG_FD_207210 | JGI IMG/M metagenome (GOLD analysis project Ga0334722, IMG submission 207210) | Sediment microbial communities from Yellowstone Lake, YNP, Wyoming, USA - C3_bottom | ecosystem: Environmental > Aquatic > Freshwater > Lake > Sediment | place: USA: Wyoming | collected...
CGAGCGCAAGGGCGCGGCGTGGCAGGGGTACCACAATGAGGAAGCCAACCGGCTGATCCAGGACGCCGTGAAGACCCTCGACGCCAACCGGCGCAACGACATGTATAAGCGGCTCAACCAGATCCTCTACCGCGAATCGCCCTGGGTCTACCTCTGGAATCAGCAAGGCGTCTATGCGATGCAAAAGAAGGTCAAGGGCTGGGCGGCGCACACCGACGGCATCATCCGTCTCGGAGGCATTAGCCTGGTCTAGTTCCGGCGTCCTGTGGGCCGGTTTTTCGCACAGCGAGTCTCACATCTGCTCGGGGTGCTGGTGGCCGTCAGCGTCCTCGTGTTTCTGCTGATCCACCTGAGCGGCGATCCAATCCGATTGCTGACGCCGCTCGATGCCAAACCCGAAGACATCGAGCGCGTCCGGCGCCTGTACGGTCTCGATCGTTCGATCCCGGCGCAGTACTGGGACTTCCTGCGGCGGGCCGTCCGCGGTGATCTCGGCGAGTCGTTTCGCTTTCAACAACCGGCCATGACGCTCGTCCTGCAGCGTCTGCCCGCGACCGCACTGCTGGCACTGGCGGCGGTGGGCGTGACGATCACCGTGGGCATCCCGCTCGGCGTGTGGATTGGGTCGCGCGCCGGGAGCGTCGCCGATTGGATCGTGTCGTTGGTGACCTTCGTCTTCGTGAGCCTGCCGTCGTTCTGGCTTGGCGTGCTCTTGATCCTGCTCTTTGCCGACCGGCTGCGGCTGCTGCCCTCATCGGGGTTCGAGTCCTCCTGGCACATCGTGCTGCCCGCGCTCACGCTGTCGGTCTACACGACCGGGCTGATCACGCGGCTCGTGCGCGCCGACGTGCATGCCGTCTTGAAGCAGGACTTCGTGCGGACCGCGCGCGCCAAAGGCCTCAACGAGCGCGCCGTCCTCGGCCGCCACGCCCTCCGCAACGCGATGATTTCCACGGTAACCGTGCTGGGGCTGCAGCTCGGCAATCTGCTCGGCGGGTCGGTCGTGGTGGAGGCGGTCTTTGCGTGGCCCGGCGTCGGCTGGCTGATGTTGCAGGGGATTCAGACGCGCGATCTCCCGCTGGTGCGCGCCGTGGTGCTCGTCGTCGGGGCGGCGTTCGTGCTGATCAATCTCGTCGTGGACATGCTGTATCTTTATCTCGACCCGCGGATTCGGTATGACCGCGGCGGTTGACGCGGGTCTGGCACCATCGCCGGCGCGGCCCAGACAAAGGCGGCCGCTGCAGTTTCACGTGGGCATGGCCATCGTAGTCGGCGTGGTGCTGATCGCAGTGTTTGCGCCGTATTTGACGCATCACGGGTACGCGGATCAGGATCTGATCAAATCCCTGCAGCCGCCCGCCTGGCGGAGCGGGGACTGGTCCTACCCGCTGGGCGCCGATCGGCTCGGGCGCGATGTGCTGTCGCGGCTGATGTATGGCGCGCGCGTGTCGATGGCGGTGGCCGTGCTCTCGGTCCTGCTCGGGGGCGGGTTGGGCACCGCCCTCGGGCTGATCGGCGGCTATTTTGGGGGATGGCCCGATCGGGTGATTGGCCGGCTGATAGACATCCAGCTGTCGTTTCCGCCGGTCTTCATCGCGATCGCCATCATGGCGGCGCTGGGGCAGAGCCTTCCGAAGTTGGTCCTGGTGCTGGCTTTTGTCACGTGGGTGCAGTACGCGCGGATCGCGAGGGCCAACGCGCTGTCGGTTCGCGAGCGCGAGTTCGTCCAGGCGGCGCGCGCGCTCGGCGCGGCGGAAGTCCGCATCGTCCTCCGCCACGTCCTGCCGTCGATCTTGCCGCCGCTGCTGGTGGTGGGCGCCGTCAACATGTCGAATGTCATCCTGGCCGAGGCGGCGCTGAGCTATCTGGGGTTGGGTGTCCAGCCGCCCACACCCGCCTGGGGCAGCATGGTCAGCGAAGGCCGGTCGGTGCAAAGCATCGCGTGGTGGAACACGGTGTTCCCCGGCACAGCCATCGCGCTGCTGGTCATCGGGGCCAACCTGCTTAGTGACGGGTTGCAGCGAGAACGCTAAAGGGGGCGGACGATGGGGGTACACTTGACCAACTGCCGGCTGGTCGATGGGACGGGCCGGCCGGCCGTGCAGCAGGCGGAGATCGTCGTCACAGACGGACGGATCGCATGGTGTGGCGCGGCCGGCGCCTCGGACGCTCCGCTCCGCGCGGCGGGGGACACTGTCGTCGATCTTGGCGGGATGACGGTGTTGCCGGGTCTCTTCAACGTCCACGTCCACCTGGGGCTGCGTCTACCGTTTCCCGAACGTCGGGTCGACCCGTTCCCACCCGGCTACCGCGTGATGCTCAACTACCGGCGCGCGTTGGAGGCGATCTTGACCGGAACCACAAGTCTTCGCGTCGTCGGCGATCCGTACTTCACCGACATCGACGTCCGCGAGGCCATCAATCGCGGCCTGCTGCCGGGGCCGCGGCTCACCTGCGCCGGGCACGCGCTGATCGCCACCGGCGGTCACGGCCACAACTCCGTCGGGTGTCTCGAAGCCGACGGTCCCGACGGGTTTCGCCACGCGGCCCGCGAGCAGCTGCGCGCCGGGGCCGATCTGGTCAAGATCTGCCTGACCGGCGGGATCGGCACGCCGCGAGAATCTGCCGCCGACAAGCAGATGACCGATGACGAGGTCCGCGCGGTCGTCGACGTCGCCCACAGCGCGGGCAAGCGTGTGGCGTCGCACACCGGCGGCAACAAGCCCATTCAAGATGCGGTGCGTCTTGGGGTCGATGGCATCGAGCACGGCTACAGCTTCGAAGACGACACCGCCGCCATGATGGCCGAGGCGGGGACGTTCCTCGTCCCCACGCTCTGTGTGACCCAGGAGCTCGACTACATGCGGCGTCACGGTGTTCAGGAGTGGATGTTGGCGAAGGCCAAGGGCGCCGCCGACGAGCACCGGTCGTCGATCAAACGGGCGCTCGTGCGCGGGGTGACGTTCTGCTGCGGGACGGATCTCTTGCCCAGCGATCCGGTCGACGGCACCGTGGCCACGATCCGGGAGGTCGAGTTGCTCGCCGGCGTCGGTCTCTCACCGCTGCAGGCGATCCGGGCGGCGACGATCAACTCGGCCAAGCTGTGCGGCGTGGATCGCGAGGTCGGGTCGCTGGAAACGGGTAAGCACGCCGACCTGATCGCCGTCGCGGGACGCCCCGATCACAACATCCGCGATCTGAGGGAGGTGCGTCTGGTGATGAAGGGCGGCGCGGTCTTTCGCAGTCAGGTGGCGGGGTTGGCGGACCCGGGTCTCGCGAACCTTGGCGTACCGATGGCGGGCGGGACGTTCGCGAGGTTGTGGTGATGGCAACAGGTGAGTGGTGGGAGACGTTCTTCTCGGGGGCTTGGCTCGACGTCCAGCGCGTGTTCAAGGCAGCGCGGACGACGTCTGAGGCCGACTTCATTGCGCGGGTCCTGAAAGTGGCGCCGGGCGATTCGATCCTTGACGTCCCGTGCGGCGAGGGACGGTTGTCGATCGAGCTGGCGTCGAGAGGCTATCGCGTGACCGGCGTCGACATCACGAAGGCCGTGCTCGAAGACGCGCGCCGCGTCGCGGCAGAGCGCCGTGTCGAGGTCGGGTGGCACCGCCGGGACATGAGGGACCTCCCCTGGCAGGAAGCGTTCGACGCCGCATTTTGCTTCTGGGGTAGTTTTGGCTACTTCGACGATGAGGGGAACAAGGCATTTCTGGCGGCCGTCGCCCGCACGTTGAAACCGGGCGGCCGCATATTGATCGACATGCCGAATGTCGCCGAAGGGCTTTTGCCAAGGTTTCAAGAGCGCGACTGGTGGCCCAGCGGCGAGGTCATCACGTTGGAAGAGCGCCGGTACGACCACGTCACCAGCCGCGTCGAAGTGGACTGGACGTTGGTCAAGGCCGGACAGGTGGAAACGAAGACCAGTTCGATGCGCGTCTACACCTATCGCGAGACTTGTCGCTTGCTGACAGAGGTTGGGTTTACCGGCTTCGATGCACTGGGTTCGCTCACCGGCGAAGCGTTCAAACTAGGCCAACGGTTGTACCTAGTGGCCACGAAGGCGCATGTGTCAGTGCCAGAAGGCCCGGTCCCGGTCACTGAGGTCGATCAGGGGCCAGGCTAGCCGTTTCGGGAGTCCTCGGGCGTCTACAATGCGTCGGCCGCCTTCTGCGGCGGCGCGGTCGTCAACCAGAACGCGACCCCGGCGGCGAGGACGATCAGCCCGGCCATGACGGCAAAGCCGACGCCGAAGCTGAAGGTGTCGATCAGCACACCGGCGAGGATCGGTGAGACCATTGCCCCGACATCGCCAATCGATCGGTTCAGCCCCAGGGCGGTACCCCAGTGGCGTTCGGCGAGCCGATCGGTGACCAGCGCGATGACGAAACTGCCCCCCAGGTTGGCCCACGACGCCACCGAGATGGCCACGATGAGGCCGACGGCCGATCTGACGGGCACAAACAAGAATGCGGCGATCCCCAATATCGCGAGGCTGCCGATCACCGTGTTCCGGCTGCCGAGCGTCCCGACGAACCGGGCGCCGGCAAACGCCGCCCCAAACCGCTGAACGGTCCCGAGCATCAAGATCCCGCCGATTGCGGCCGGCCCCATGTGCAGATCGCGCGCGGCAAACAGCGGCACCATCGTGTTCATCAACCCGTTGTTGAAGATGAGCACCCCCAGCATGGCGATGCCAGGACCCAAGACGTCGCGCAACGGGGCCCGATCGCCTGCGCTTGAGCCAGGTGGTGAGGGCTCGGGCAATCGCGCCGTCGGGTACGGGAGCCGACGGCCGATGGCCAGTGTGAGTATCCCCGCGAGCACCGGGAAGGCCGCGGCGTACCGCCATGAGAGCCACCCGGCAACCAGACCCGCGACCGCCGGTCCGACGGCGCCCCCAAAAATCCCGGCCAGCTGGTGTAGGCTGAATAGTTGCGCCTTGTTCTCGGCCGTGGCGATGCGCGCCAGCCAGAACTGAATCGTCAGGAAGAAGAGCGCGGAACCGATCCCCATGATCGCGCGACCCAACAGGATGAACGCGAACGACGGCGCGACGGCGACGACGACGGCGCCGCCGGCAAAAACCGTGCCCCCCGCGGCCAGCAGCGCCGGCAGCGGCGAGTGGGCGATGAACCGGCTCATCGGCACGTTGAAGATGAGGCGGATGCCGTTGTAGATAGCGAGCGCCAGCGCGACGGTGCCCGCGGTGAGGTTGAACTCGCGTTGGACCTGCGGCAGGAGCGGTCCGAAAAACGAGACGCCCAGCTCCAGACCGGCCAAAAGGAGCAGCAGCGGCACGACGCCCGCCGCTGCTGTCTGTCCGGCCGAGGGCAAGGGCCGGCGCGCCGTCAAAGCACCGTCGCGGTCAGTGCAGAGGTGCTGGAAGCCGTTATGAGCGCGGGTTGACCGGCGCGAACCCCGGACCCTGCGGCGGTGCCGGCAGGCCTGGGACCGGCGGACCCTGGTACGGATTCAGTTGATAGAACTCGGGCGGCTGGGTGGGCCGGCCGGGACCGTTCTGCGGACCTGGTCCTGGCTTCAACTGATACAGCTTGCCGTTGTGATAGAAGAGAATCACAGGCTCGCAATCGCCCTGCTGCTGTCCCGGACGCTGACCCGGCTGCTGATCGCCCGGACCGGGCAGCGGCACGAACTCGCGCATCTGTGGGGGCCCACCCGGAGCGGGGGCCTGCGGGACGGGTGCCGGCGCGGGCCCCTGCTGGGGCAGTTGGGCCGGCGGTGCGACCTGGGGCATCTGCGGGAAGAAGGGCTCCTGCGCCATGCGGGTGCCGGTCGGCTGTGCGGCCAGCGGCCGGGTGACCGCCGCCACCGCCGATGAGCGCCCCGCAGCCACGCCTACGGTGTAGGCCGCCGCGGCTACGATTACAATCGCCGCTGCCATGATCATTGACAGCAAGAAGAACGTCTGTCGCCTGGACATCATCGTCGCCCCCTGCGCGTGCCCTTCTTTCGTCACGTTCTTTTAGGGTAGCATAAATGCGCGCCAGACAGCAGGGTGAGCCGCGCGAACCCCCGAAAGGGTGGCCATGTCCCAACTGCGATTCGGCGTGATCACACTGCAAAGCTTGCCGTGGCCCGCCATGATCGAGCGATGGAGCCTGATCGAATCGCTTGGGTTTGACAGCGCGTGGCTGCCCGATCACTTCGTCAACCCCCGCGGGCCCATCGACCGGTGGTTCGAGTGCTGGACGCTGCTCTCGGCGCTGGCGGCGCGCGTCCCGCGTGTGCGCGTCGGCACGCTGGTCACGACGATCACCCTCCGAAACCCCGCGGTGCTCGCGCGGCAGGCCCTGACGGTCGATCATGTCTCTGAGGGGCGGCTGACTCTCGGCATGGGGGCCGGCGGCGCGCCGATGGATCACTCGATGACGGGGATCGAGCCCTGGGACAGACCCGAGCGATTCCGGCGGTTCCGCGAGTACGTCGCCGTGCTCGACGCGATGCTGCGGCAGGAGCGCGTCACCTATGAGGGACGATACTATCGCATCCGGGAGGCGTCGATGCAGCCGCCGCCCCTCCAGCGGCCCCGCCCGCCGATCATGATCGGCGGCAAGAGTCCGGGCCTCCTGCGCGTGACGGCGGCGTATGGCGACGTCTGGAACACGAACGGCGGCCGGGACCTCGCGCCGCAGGAGTCGCTGGACATCAGCCGCGAGCGCGGGGCGTTGCTCGACGATCTCTGCCGCGCGCGAGGGCGCGATCCACGCGAGATCGTCCGCTCGTTCATGATGGGGCAGACGCGCGACGAGCCCCTTGCGTCTCGGGACGCGTTTCAGGACTTCGTCGGGCGCTACCGGGATCTGGGGTTCAGCGAGTTCATCCTCTTCTGGCTGCGCGATCCGGATCCGGACTATCCGCTGTACGCGTGGATCCCGGACCGGCGGATGCTCGAGCGCGTCGCCACCGAATGGATCCCGTCGGTGCGCGCCGCGTTAGACTAAGACATCCCCGGCCGGATCTCCCGGTACACGGCCTTCAGCTTTTCCGCCGAGAAGTCCGAGGCCTGACACGTGTCGATGATGCGCCGCTCATCGGCCTCGATCTTGGCCGCCGCGTCCGCCACCTTGTCGGCGATCTCGTGGGGGATTACCACGACGCCGTGTTGATCGGCGTGGAGCAGATCGCCGGGTTGAATCCACACACCGCCGACCTTCACGGGAATCCCAAAATCGACCAGGTGGACGTTGGCGTGTGAGACGGAGACGTGGGCGGCGCAGAACTGAAAACGCAGCGCGCGCACTTCGCTGAGATCGCGCACCGAGCCGTCGGTGACGACCCCGGCGCAGCCCAGCGCCTTGTGGATGTTGGCCTGGACTTCGCCCCACTGCGCGCCCTGACCGCGAGGATCATCGAGGTCGTGCACCACGATTACGCGCGGACCGGGCGTCGAGAGCACGTAGTCCCAATAGGCGAAGGTGCTCGAACGCCGGCCCTCCGCGGGTCCGCGCTCGGCGCGGATGACCCCCGTCGCCGCATAGCCGACGATCGATCCGAGCTCGGGGAAGAGCCCCCGGATCTCCGACGACAGGTTGCCGGCGTCGCGCGGCCGGACTTTGAACGTCTCGATGGCGTTCGCGATGGTGGGGCTCGAGATCTTCCTGAGGGCTTCGATCTGCAAGGGCGTCAATGGCACTGAGATTCCTCCTCAACAACGCCTGTGATGGTTTCCTGCGGCACCTGGGAGGATACGCCTTTCGCGACGATGTACCTGTCCGGGAGACCAATGGACGAGACGACGATCAAGATCCGACCGGCCTGGGCCAGCGACGCGCCCGCGCTCGCCAGGGTGCACGTCGACGCCTGGCGGACGACGTATCGCGGGATCTTGCCGGCAGACGCGCTGGCGGGACTCTCGTACGAGCGGCGTGAGCACGGGTGGAACGAGGTGCTGGCGCTGGCTCCGGAGCAGCGCCACGTCATCTACGTGGCCGAGGACCAGACGGGGCAGGTCGTCGGGTTCTCGAGCGCCGGGCGCGAGACGTCAAGCGACCCCGTCTACACGGCCGAGCTCTACGCCATCTACATCATCGAGGAGTTTCAGCGCCACGGTCTGGGGCGCCGCTTGATGTACGCGGCGGTCAACGGGTTGGTCGAGGCGGGCTACACGGCGATGCGGCTTTGGGTGCTGGCGGATAATCTTGGCGGTCGCCGATTCTACGAGAGGCTCGGTGGTCGCGTCTTGCGTGAGAGGCCTCTTGAGATCTTCGGCGTGACGGTCAGAGAGCTCGCGTACGGATGGGACGATCTGCACACGCTCCTCACCAACACCACGCCCGCATAGGCTCTTTCGCGCACGCGTCATGAACATCCGGCGAATCAGAGCAGATGAGGGAGAGCGCCTGAGGGCGATACGGCTCAGTGCGCTGGCCGACGCGCCGAGTGCGTTTGGTTCCACACTCGCCGAAGAGCAGGACCTGCCCCTTGAACATTGGATGCGCTACACGGCGGAGTCCGCCGGTTCGGACAACAGTGCGATCTTCGTCGCCGAGCAAGAGGATCAATGGCACGGGATGATCCGAGGGTTCGTCCACGAGAAATACTCCGAAATCGTACGAATTGCATCGATGTGGGTGGATCCGGCACGGCGCCAGTCGGGTATCGGGGCGATGCTGGTTGAACGGGTTGCCGCGTGGGCGGGCGAGCGCGGCGCCCGGCGTCTGCAGTTGTGGGTGACCGAGACGAATCATGCTGCGAGGTCGCTATACGCGCGCCAAGGGTTTGCGGTCACGACGCACACCAAACCACTCCCGTCAAATCCGTCGCTTCAAGAGATCCTCATGGTGCGCGAATTGATATAATGGGATCATCATGGCGCTCATCTTTACGTTTCCCTGCGGTGGATGCGGACGGCGGTACACCATCTACTATCCCAAGGCGCTGATGTACGAGTTATCGGGCAGCGGCACCCGGGAGATGGGCCGCGCCGAGGATGAGGCCGAGCGGGCGGCGGGCGCCATCGACGTAGCTCGGAACCGGGCGGAGTTTCAGGGCAACATCTGGATCGACGCATCCGAGACCTTAAATCTGGTGTGTCAATGCGGTAAGAAGCTCGACATGAACATCGCCAACCACCCGCGTGTCCCGCAGGCGAAGAAGGCCTCAGGCAAACGGCAGAGCGGCCTCATCGCGTTCCCCGAGATGCCTAAACCCAAGCACGGCCCGAAGGCCGATAAAGGAAGCTAGGCCAAGGTCACGCGCGGGCCGCGATCCGGTTCCGTAGCACCCCGATCCCGCCGATCTCGATCTCGACCACGTCCCCGGGGATCACCGGTCCGACGCCTTTGGGCGTGCCCGTGGCAATCACGTCGCCGCGCTCGAGCGTCATGATCCCCGAGATGATCTCGATGATCGCGGGGATGTCGAAGATCATGTCCCGTGTGTTGCCGTGCTGGCGCTCCTGACCGTTGACCCGCGCGATCACGTCGCGCCCGGCCGGATCGAAGTCGGTGACGATCCACGGCCCAAGCGGCGCCGAGGCATCAAAGGCCTTTGCGCGCACCCACTGGCTCTCCACTTTCTGCGCGTCCCGGGCGGTCACGTCGTTAAACGCCGTGTAGCCCCAGACGTGCTCGAGGGCGTGGGCCCGTGGAACATTGCGGGCGGCCCGGCCGATGACGACGGCGAGCTCGGCCTCATATTCCAGGCGCTGCGTATGCGCCGGATAGGGAATCGGCGCGTCATGGGCGACAATGGCGCTCGGCGGTTTGAGGAACAGGAGCGGGTCCTTGGGGATCTCGAGCCCCATCTCGGCCGCGTGGTCGCGGTAGTTGAGGCCCACACAGACCACTTTCGTCGGCAGACAGGGCGCCGCAAACCGTACGGCGTCCAACGAGACGCGCCGGCCGTCGCGGGCGATCGCGTCCTCACCCTCGATCACCGCCTCGACTTCCGACCCCTCAAGAACGATACGTGCGTGTCTCATGTCGGCCCTCCGAGTCCTGCGTCGTTGATGAGCCGCCACAGCTTCGCCGGTGTGAAAGGCACGTCGACATGGCGGATGCCGAGCGGGGCCAGCGCGTCGGCGACGGCGTTCGCCATGGTCGCCGGCGTCGCGATGCAGCCGGATTCGCCGATGCCCTTTGCGCCCAGCGGGTTGATGGGGGAGAGGGTCTCCAGGAACTCGCTGTGCAGCGGCGGGACGTCCGGGGCGCGGGGGATGCCGTAGTCGGCGAACGTGGCGGTCTGGGGCTGACCGTCGGCGTCGTAGATGACCTCCTCGGTGAGCGACTCTCCCAGCCCCTGAACGCTCGAACCAAAGACCTGGCCTTCGGCCAATAGTGGATTCACGATACGGCCGGCATCGTCGATCGCCACGAACTTCAAGATGCGCAGCTGCCCGGTCTCGCGGTCGATCTCGACGGCCGCGCAGTAGACGCCGAACGGAAAGACCGGACTCGGCAGGGCGAAGTACCCTGAGGCGTTCAGTCCCATTTCGATGTCGCGGCCGATTTTCGCAGGATCGTAGGCCGTCGCCGTCACCTGCTGCCACGTGACCGCGCGATCGGTGCCGCGCACGCGCAGCTCGCCGGTGCCCCACTCGATGTCGTCCGGTGAGGCTTCGAGCAGGTGCGCCGCGATGCGGGCGGCCTTCTCGCGCACCTTCCCCAGGGCGACCCACAGTGCCGAGCCGCCGATCGTCGTGGACCGGCTGCCGAACGTGCCGACCTCGCGCGGCACGACGGCCGAGTCGCCGTGCTCGACGACCACCGTGTGCGGATCGACGCCGAGCGCGTCGGCGGCGATCTGCGCAAACGACGTTTCGTGTCCTTGACCCTGCGTGTTCGATCCGGGGCGAACCAGCACCCGGCCTCCTGGATCGACGGCGACCGCCGCGCTCTCCCACAGCTGACCGCCGGCCCGCTCGACGTACACGGCGAGCCCAACGCCGAAGATCCGGCCCGCCGCGCGGGCGCGGCGTTGCTCGTCGCGCCATCGATCGTATTCGAAGACCGTGAGGGCGCGATCGAGCGCCTGCGGGTAGTTGCCCGAGTCGTAGACGAATCCCAACGGCGTCTGGTACGGGAACCGATCCGGTGGAATGAAGTGGCGTCGCCGCAGATCGATCGAGTCCACGCCTGTCTCCGCGGCGACCATCTCGATCATCCGTTCGACGACATAGGTGGCTTCGGGACGTCCGGCGCCGCGGTACGGCGCGGTCGGCACTTTGTTCGTCGCCACCCCGACCATCTCGACCTGCGCACACGGAATCGCGTATGTGCCTGTGAACAGCATACACGCGGTCACCAGCGGACCGCCCGTGGCCGGGAAGAGATAGGCTCCGACGTCGGCGACGACGCGACCGCGCACCCCGATGATCTGTCCGTGCGCATCGACGGCCATTTCGACGTCGGCGTCAAACCCGCGGCCTTGCGACATCGCGACAAGGTTCTCGCGGCGGGTTTCGATCCATTTGACCGGGCGGCGGAGATCCATCGCGGCGATCGACACCACGCCGGCCTCCGTCGAGACCGCGCCTTTGGCCCCAAAGGCCCCGCCCACGTCGGGGACGATCATTCGCACGCGGTCGTCGGGCCGCCCGAGCACGCGGGCGAGCTGCGCGCGCGGCCGGTGGGGGTCCTGCGTCGACGAGTAGATGGTCAACAGATCGGTGCCGGGATCATGGAAGGCCAACTCGGCCCGAGACTCGATAGGGGCCGCCGCCACCCGCGGGATATGAAACGAGCCCTTCACGACGCGCGCCGCCGCGCGAAACGCCGCGTCGACATCGCCGCCCGTGCGGCTCCAGCGGGCAATGACGTTGCTGCTCAGCGATTCGTGGAGCCGCACACCGCCTTCGAGCGACCGATGCGGATCGACGACCGCCGGGAGCGGTTCATAGTCGACCTCGATCAGGTCGGCCGCGTCCAGCGCCGCCGTCTGACTCTCGGCGACGATCGCCGCGACCGATTGGCCCACGTAGCGCACCTTGTCGACCGCCAGGATCGGGTGCGCGGCGGCGCGCTCGATCTGGACGCCTTCCTGCGAGGCGATTGGGAGCGGGTGGACGCGCCCGGCGAGGTCGCGCCCGGTGATGACGCAGACCACCCCCGGGGCACGCAGGACGGCGTCAGCGCGGATCTCCCCGAGCCGGGCGTGGGCGTGCGGGCTGCGCACAATGATCAGGTGTAGCATACCGGGCAGGACGATGTCATCGATGTACCGCCCCTGCCCCCGCAGAAAGCGGCCGTCTTCGAGCCGGCGAAGCGGATGACCGATCCAGCGCACTGGACTACCCGACACCGGCCAGCGTCTCCATCATCCAGTCGCCGACCAGCGGCCGGTACTTGTACGGGATGTTGTTGCAGACGTGGTTGCCGTCCGGGTACATGACCAGCCGCGCGTTTGGCGCCTCGGCGGCCACGCGCTCGGCCTGCTGCCACGGGATCAGCCGGTCCATCTTTCCAAAGACCACGAGAAACGGTTGCCGGACCCGTGGCAGGACATCGTGGAGGTCGAGCAATGCGGCCTTCTTGCGGGCCGCGGCGTCACTCCGCGCGCCGGCATGATACCGGAACGTCTCGCGCGTGAGCGCGGGTGAGCCGTCCCAGCACTCGCCGAAACTGTACGGCCCGCCGACCGTCACGACGGCCTTGATCCGCGGTTCAAACGCCGCCGTGCGAGGGGCGTAGTAGCCACCGAGACTGACGCCGGCCGCGCCGACGCGCGACAGATCCAGGTCGGCGCGCGCGGTCAGCGCATCGAGCATGGCGCCCACGGCGACTTCGTAGTCGTGTCGGATGTGCGTCTTGTAGCCTGTCTCACCCTGACCGGGGCCGTCCAGCGACAGCGTTGCCATGCCGCGACGGAGAAAGACGTTTTCCCAATGAAAGAACTCTTCTTTCGTCGAGTCGAGCCCGGGGATCAGCACGACGAGCGGCGGCCGGTCGTGGTGGGGTCGACGCAGCGTCGCGACCATCTTTGTCTTCTCGAACGGGACTTCGATGCGCTCCGCGGTGGGATCGAGGATCTTGTGCGCCAATCGCAGCGCAGCCACGGCCTTCGTGGCCGCGGCGCGGTGCTTGCGCTTGTCGACCATCCAAACGAAGTTGGCGAAGTGATAACAGAGGGCGGCCTGCAGGTGCGCCTCGCCGGCCGTGACGCGCCATCCCTGCGCTTCGGCGTCGCGCGCCAGCCGCGCGTGGACGTTGCCCGTCGCGATCCAGGCATCCAGCCACTCCTCCCAACGGCTCACCCCGGCGACCGTGCGGGCAAAGTCGTTGTAATCGACGCCCTGCGCCACGAAGCGCGGCGCCCAATTCTCGATGGCGGCCCGGACCTTAGCGTCTCGCAATGGCGGCCTCCAGACGCATGGCATTGCCTCCGAGTACGAGGGCTTCATCCTCCGCCGGCAATCGGAGCACCCGGACCGGATCGGCCGGGCGCTCGAGCCCCATGTCGAACGGATAGTCGGACCCAAGCAGCACGTGATCCGCCCCGGCGAAGGCAATCAGGTCTCGCAGCAGGTCGACATCGTGTGTCACCGTGTCGAAGTAGAAGCGCCGCAGCGACGCGTCGACGGGCTCATGCAGGCGTCTGCCGGCGGAGGCAACGACGCGGCGGGCGTGCTCCAGCCGTCCGCGCAGCGCGACGATCGCGCCCCCGGCGTGCGCCAGCACGACGCGCAGGCGCGGATGCGACGCCATGATCCCGGCCATGATCATGTGGGCGGCGGCGATCGTCGTCTCCATCGGGTTGCCGACGCTGTTCGTCAGATAGTATTCGCCGAAGACGGGATGGTCGAACCCCCGCGTCGTCGGGTGGATGAAGACCACCGCGCCCGTCGATTCGGCGGCGGCCCAGAACGGGCGAAACCGGTCATCCCCCACGTACGTCCCCCGGACGCTGGCCGCGATCTCGACGCCGAGCAGACCCGGAAGCCGCATCACGGTTTCGAGTTCGCGCGCCGCGAGCTCGGGGTTCTGCAGCGGCACCATGCCGAGCGCGCGGACACGGTCGGGATGCGCCGTCGCGATCCGGGAGAGCGCCTCGGTATATGTCCGGCAGATGCGCAGGCCGTCGTCGTCGCCGGCGTCATAGCGGAGGAGCGACGCCCACGGAGACAGCACGACCCGATCGATGCCGTCGGCGTCCTGCGCGCGTAAGATGCCGTCGATGTGGACGAACTCGCGGACCGCCGAGGTGACCGCGCGCCCGCCCATGTCGATGATCTGCTGCCCATCCTTCCAGAAGACGCGGGGCCTCCAGCCCTCATCGGGTGCGGCGTCCCGCAGGATCTCCGCGACGGCGATGTGCGCGTGGATATCGACGATCACGCGCCGCCTCCGACCGTGTGATGCCCGACACATCCCGGGTTGGCCATCGCTTACTCCTGCGACCGGCTGCCCGCCGGAACAGCCTGCGGGGGCTTCGCGAGGATGGTGTGAATGTCATCGAGCGCCTCGGTCACCTGCCGGAGATCGGCTTCGGTGCGCCGGACCGCGCCGATCCCCGCGGCCTCGACCTCGAGGACCTTACGCCGTTCGAAGGGTTCCACGGATGTCTGATGAGCAGATTGTCTGACAGGCGCCGAAACTCCTCCACAGGAGGCCCTCGTTGCACCATCGAAAAGAAGCGTATGCCCCCAGAAGATGACGCGCGCGCCCGCTACCGCATTCCGGCCGATCAGGTGCGATGGACCTGTCGCCCCGAAGAGCTGCCGTTCCGCACGACGGCCGAACTGCAGCTCGCCGGCAACAGCATCGTCGGGCAGAGCCGCGCCGTGGGGGCGCTCGACTTCGGCCTGACGGTGTCGCAACCGGGCTACAATATCTTCGTGGCCGGTCCGGTCGGCACGGGCCGCACGACCTACACCCAGAGCAAGATCACCGCGCTCGCGGCGGCGCAGCCGGCTCCCCCCGACTGGATCTACGTGCACAACTTCCAGCAGCCCGACCAGCCCATGGCGATCTCGCTGCCCCCGGGCGAGGGATCGCGGTTCCGCCGCGAGGTCGAGCGGCTCGTGGACGAGCTCAAGGACGGGATCCGGAAGCTTTTTGCCAGCGAGACCTTCGACGCCAAACGGAGCGGCGTGCTGCAGTCGTTCGAGCAGCAGGCCAACACGATCTGGCGCGATCTGGAGCAAGAAGCCCGGCGGATTGGTTTTGCGCTGCAGCGGACCCCCATGGGCATCGCCACGATCCCGATCTCGCCCGCCGGCGAACCGCTCAACGAAGAACAACTCGCGCAGCTGACCCAGTCCCACCGGCAAGAACTCGAGCGCCGCGCCCGCGATCTGCAGGAGAACGTCGGCGAAGCCACCCGGAAGGTTCGCGCCATCGAGCGAGAGGCTCGCGAGGCGGTCCAGGACCTCGAACGGTCGGCCGTCCTCTCGGTGGCCAGTCACGCCGTGGGCGCGCTCAAAGACCCCTACGGGCAAAACGCCCGCATCGCCGCCTGGCTTGACGCGTTCCTGGCCGACGTCATCGATCGGCATGATGATTTCAAGGACGATGGCGAACAGCAGCCGCAGCTGCCGTTTCTTCCGCAGCGGCGGGCCGAGTTCACGCGCTACCGTGTCAATCTCCTGATCGATAACGGCGCGACGAAGGGCGCGCCGGTGATCCTGGAGCCCAATCCCAACTACTACAACCTGTTTGGAAAGGTCGAGTACCGCGGCGAGTTCGGCGCGATGGTGACCGACTTTACGATGATCAAGCCGGGCGCCATCCACCGCGCCAATGGCGGCTATCTGGTGTTGCACGCCCGCGAGATGCTGACCTCGCCCGTGGCCTGGGAAGGGCTCAAGCGCGCGCTGAAAAGCCGCGAGATCCGCATCGAGAACATCGCCGAGCAGTATGGGCTGTTCCCGACCGCGACGCTGCGTCCCGAACCCATCCCGCTTGACATCAAGGTCATCGTGATCGGCGCGTCCATGATCTATCACCTGCTCTACCAATACGACGACGACTTCTCCAAGCTGTTCAAGATCAAAGCCGATTTCGACGTCGATATCGAGCGCACGAGCGACGTGATGGTCGAATACGCGCGCGCGATCGGGACGATTTGTCAGCGGCAGGGCCTGCTGCCGTTCGATCAGAGCGCCGTCGCCCGCACCCTCGAACAGAGCGCCCGTCTCGCCGAAGACCAGCGGCGTCTGTCCATGCGCTTCAACGAGATCGTCGACGTCATCTGCGAGGCCTCGGCATGGGCGCAGAGCGCCGGCGCGACCGTCGTGTCGGCGCAGCACGTCCGCCGCGCGATCGAGCAGCAGATCCACCGCAGCAACCGCATCGAGGAGCGCATCCGCGACATGATCCAGGACGGACAGATCCTGGTGACCGTCGATGGTGGTGTGGCGGGTCAGGTCAACGGGCTGTCGGTGCTGATGCTCGGCGACTACGCGTTTGGCCGGCCGACGCGCATCACGGCGCGGACATTCGTCGGCGGCCGCGGCGTCGTCAACATCGAGCGCGAGACCCAGATGTCGGGCCGCATCCACACCAAGGGTGTCTTCACCCTCGGCGCGTATCTCGGCGGCAAGTACGCGCAGCGCCGGCCGTTGTCGCTCAGCGCCTCTCTCACCTTCGAGCAGACCTACGAAGAAGTCGATGGCGACTCGGCGTCGTCCACCGAGCTCTACGCCCTGTTATCTGATCTCGCCGGCGCGCCGATCGATCAGGGCATCGCCGTCACCGGCTCGGTCAACCAGAAGGGCGAGATTCAACCCATCGGCGGCGTGAACGAGAAGGTGGAGGGCTTCTACTACGTCTGCAAGACGCTCGGGCTGACCGGCCGGCAGGGCGTCATGATTCCCCAGCAAAACGTGCGCAATCTGATGCTGAACGATGAGGTCACGAATGACATCCGCGAGGGGCGGTTTCATCTCTGGGGCGTGCGCACGATCGACGACGGGCTGGAGGTCCTGACGGGCATCGCGGGCGGCGAGGCCGGCGCCGATGGGTCGTTTCCCGAGGGGACGATCAATGAGAGGGTCAGCCGCCGGCTCGGCGAGCTGGCCGATCGGTTGCGCCGCTCCGTCCGGCCGGGCCGAGACGAAACCGCCCGCGAAGAGAGCCGCGACGCCGGAACGGCGCCGCCCGCGGACGAACCGGATAAGGACGACAAATGAACGTCACGGTGATGGGCGCAGGGGGGCTCGGCGGATACTTCGGCGGGCTGCTCGCACGGGCGGGACACCGTGTCACCTTTGTCGCCCGCGGCGAGCATCTCGACGCGCTCAGGCGGCAGGGCGGCGTTCACGTGCACGCGGTCCACGGCGACTTCTTCGCCCAGGCAGTTGCCATCGGCGACCCGGCGGATGGGCCGACCGCCGATCTCGTGCTCTTTGCCGTGAAGTCCTTCGATACCGAGCGGGCGGCGGACTCGTTGAGCCGCACGGTCGGGCCGCAGACGGCGATCCTGTCGGTGCAAAACGGCGTGGAAAACGAGGATCTGCTGGCCCGGCGGTTTGGGGCCGAGCGCGTGCTGGGCGGCAACGTCTACCTGCTCGCCACGATCCGGGCGCCCGGCGTCATCGAACAGTCGGGGGGACCGCGTCTGTTGATCTTCGGTGAGTGGCGCGGCGGGATCACCGACCGCACCCGCCGGCTCGAAGCGTCGCTGCGCGAGGCCGGCGTCAACGGCACGGCATCCGACGATATCGTCCGTGACAAGTGGGTGAAGTACGCCCTGATCTGCGCACAGGCCGGGATGACGGCGCTGACGCGGCTCCCAATCGGCGAGATTCGCGACAGCCCGCCGACGTGGGCCATGTACCGTCGCCTGCTGGAAGAAATCGTCGCGGTTGGGCGGGCGCGCGGTATCGGGCTCGACGCCGCCGTCGTCGAGAAGCACCTGGCGATGGTCGCCAAGCTCGAGCCGGACTACACGTCGTCGATGTACTACGACCTCACGCATGGAAAGCGGCTGGAGATCGAAGCGCTGCACGGGGCCGCGGTACGCTACGGACGAGAGGCGAACGTGCCGACGCCGGCGTGTGAGTCGGTCTACGCGGCGCTGGCGCCGCACGACCGCCGCGTCCAGCGGACGGCCGCGCAGACGGCGTAGCCCTACAGCAAACTCGGGCCCGCGACCTGCGCGCGGGCGGGCAGGCCGATGTCCTGCAGTCCGGTCGCGACACGCTCTGCCTGCTCGCGGCTGCGGTAAGGTTTGCTCACGACGTGGAACGCATCCCCAATCCGAACCACATAGACCACGTGTCCCTTGCTCCGCGCGAGGCGCATCCGAGCGTCCGCCGCTTCCTGGATCGGAAACTCGCCAAGGCTCACGATGTAGGCCACGCTCACCGGTCTCACGGCGGGCTGCGGCGGTTTGACCGCAGGACGCGGAGCGGCGGTCCCGGTTCGCTGGCCAGCCATCCGCGTGCGACCCGGCGCGGTCTCACCGGGGGAGGCGGGCCCGCGGGGGATCGGCCGCTCGGCCACCGCCCCGGCATCGGATCCCCGTTCGGGGCGTGGAGGCTCTACGGGCGATTGCGAGATGGTCAGCGGTCCGGTAAAGATCGCGATCCCCAACACCGCCGCCGAGACCGCAACCGCCAGCCCGGTGACAAACTGGTTGCGGCGCGCGTCCGTCTGCAGGGGGTGGGGCGTGGCGGCGACGGCGTCGAGCATCCGCCGGTACTGCCGCAGGCGGCGCAGCTCGGAGATCGAGTGGGTGCCGGCCCGGAGCGCCTGGAGATCCTGGACGACTTCACGCTCGATGACGGCCCAGGCGTGGTGCCAGGCGCGCCAGTCGAGCGCCAGGATGGCCGCAGGGCCCAAGGGCTCCTCCTGGAGCAGGA
>Ga0334722_10002940_pt1 | contig 18760 bp, 15 predicted proteins | sample C3_bottom_MG_FD_207210 | JGI IMG/M metagenome (GOLD analysis project Ga0334722, IMG submission 207210) | Sediment microbial communities from Yellowstone Lake, YNP, Wyoming, USA - C3_bottom | ecosystem: Environmental > Aquatic > Freshwater > Lake > Sediment | place: USA: Wyoming | collected...
TTTTTTTGTTCGTTAAGGGTTCATGATCCTGTACTTTCCTGAAATCCGTTTCATCGTAATGAACTTTCGGGCCCGAATCGGTTAAGTACTTTCCATTTTCTTTCCTCCGGAATTATTTTATTTAATTGATGTATTCAAATACTTGTCGAGAATCTCCACGGCGTCGCCCATCTGGTTATCAATAACCAGGATACCCTGTCCCCCGAGCCAGATGTGCGACATCTCGTCGATGCCACCGCAGAAGATTGTATCAATGCCCAAATTGAGAAGCATTACCCGCCTCTCCGTTACTGAGAGGGGGGTAAGGTCTATCTTCCAGGTAGCGCAGACCCTGCCGCCCTCCGCCTGAACGAGGAGCACCTCCTGCGCCGTGGAAAAATTGGGTGAAACCCTGTTTTTGAACAGCGGAATAGCCGCCTTCATCAAAAATGCCTCCCATCGTCCCTCATTGCGCCGGCACAGCAGACAAGCGTAAGGACTGTCCTGCGATTGCCTACGCAAAATCGGTGCCGCCAAACATTTTTTTCATAATCACTATGATATTGACATATTGGCATAAATATCGAGGGAGATTGCTCCCGAACAAAAGGCGCATTTGAGAAACTGTTTCAGAAAGATGTTTCGATTATGAAACTGAGGACATCAGAGTGGCTTTGATTAAAGACTACTAACCGCTCACAGATGAGTATTGAGGGGCCGAACACACTGCCGTCTGAAATATCCGATCAAGCTCCGCATAGGTCCTATCCAACAATCCCTTCGTTCGCTTGGGTTTTTCTCACAACCTGACGGCGCGGCGCCGGGTTATGCGACGGAAGCCTACCTCCGGCTGCCTCTGCCGATAGTACATCGGAAAAATCAGCAAGAATATTCATGTAGTTGATATAGGCGTCGTAAGGCGATGCGTGGGGATTGAAATATTTGTGGACATCCCCATCGGCAAACCATTTGGTGCACATATAGTAAAAATGGTCGGAGGTCTGGAGTCTCCGCCAGATGTTCAGCAGCTCGGCATTTTTTGTTTTCCTGACCTTTCTCTCCAGCGCGTACAGAGCCAAAATGGCGTCATTTTGCAGGGGATTTCCGACCCAGGCGGTGAGATCCCGTTCGATGTCCGCCCACGACACCGGATTCGGCGCATCGAACTGCCCGGCCGGATCATGATCCCGGACAACCTCCCGCGGCGTCTGAAACCTGAAGCCCGGATGTTTCATGACCTCGCCCGGAAATGCCCGCAGGAAATCGAAGATGCCTGTATCCTGCCACTGGTGCTCGCCGAATGTTTCGTAATCCATGAAGAGATTGATCGTCTGGTCGGCGGCATTGGTCTGGTGGAGCCAGTGGGCAAACTTGTCCGCCGTGAGGGGGTTGTCTGGCCACTGCCGGTTGGAGAAGCGGAAGGCGATATCATCGGAGAGGCGGTAATTTCTAAGGAGGAGCTTCAGTTTCGCGCCTCCGGCAGGCTGATAGACGCGGTTGGGGCTCCGCCCCCCCAAAAGACGGTCCGCCCCCTCGGCGAGGATCGCTTTGAAGCCCATTTTCTCAACGAGTTTCGCCAGATCGTTGCTGTAAATCAGTTCCGTATTCCGGAAGGTTTGGGGCGTCTGACCAAAGAGGAGCTTGATCTTCTTCCTGTGAATCTCCACCTGCTCCTTGAACTCCCGCAGGGAATAGAGAGACGCCAGAGAGTGGTAATAGGTTTCGCTCAAAAATTCCACGCATCCGGTATCGGCCAGTCGCTTGAAACTGTCGAGAGCCTCCTGATTGAACATCTCGAGCTGTTCGAGCAGAACACCCGTAATCGAAAAAGCCATGCGGAAATCCCCGCGATATTTCCGGATCAAATCGAGCATGACCCGGTTCGCCGGCAGATAACATTTCTCCGCAACCTTGTTCAGAATTTCCCGGTTCTTTTCCTCATCCTCGTAGGAGAGCCCCTGCTTGAAATCAAAGACGGTAAAATGTCTGTGGCGCAGCGGCTGGTGAACCTGAAAATAACAGCATATCGAGGACATTTCCCCGCCTCCTTAGCCGCACAGAGTGTTGTAAACCGCCAGGATTTTTTCCGCAGCCCCAATCCATTGAATGTTCTTCAGTTCTTCCCTCGCTCTTTCCGTCATTTCCAACGCCAGGGCCGGATGGCGGAGCGCCCCGATCATCTTGTCGGCCAGCTCAGAGACGTCCCAGAAGTCCACCTTCAAGGCGTGGTGGAGAATTTCGGAGACCCCCGACTGCTTTGAGATAATGACCGGAACATCATACAGCATGGCCTCCAGAGGCGATATCCCGAATGGTTCGGAAACGCTCGGCATGACATAGAGATCGCTCATGGCATAGATTCGCTCCACCTCTTCGCCCTTCAGAAACCCGGTAAAATGAAAGTGGCTGCCCATCCTCAACTGGGCGGCTCTTTCGATCATCCGGTGCATCATGTCCCCGGCGCCGGCCATCATAAAAGTGACGTCCGGAATCTTCTCCAGCACCCTCGCCGCGGCCTCGATGAAGTAGTCGGGACCCTTCTGAAACGTGATCCTGCCGAGAAAGAGGACGATCTTTTCCCCGGGCCTTTTCTCAACACGGCTGGGCAGGCGCCGGTCGCTTTGGGAAACGGCATTGTGAACGACCGTCACCTTGTCAGGGCGGATGCCGTAGCGGCTCACGATGCTGTTCTTCGTGAATTGGCTCACGCTGATGATATGGTCCGCATTCTCCAGTCCATAGCGCTCAACATCGTAAACCTGACGATTGATGTTCTCGCCGCTCCGGTCGAATTCAAGGGAGTGGACATGGTAGATGTAGGGCTTTTTGCTCACCCGCCGGGCCTCGATCCCCGCATGAACCGTCATCCAGTCATGCCCGTGGATCACATCGAAGTTCTCACTCCGGGCAAGAACACCCGCCGCCCGACCATAGTTGATGGCTTCCTGAAAGAGACCGGCGCCGTAATCGCCCGAGAGTTCCCACGCGCTGAAGTCCGGATTCTGCTGTGTCGCAAAACCCCGCGACACGAAAGCGCTCCCCGGCAAGAACAGGGAGTATGGCCTGAGAGTAGATTCAATTCCCCTGAATTTAACGGCTTTTGTGAATATTTTCGCTGCGTCAGCGTCGTCCCAGGGGATGTCCGACGCTGAAGTCAGTTTCACATGGGAGGCATGCTGTTCCCCCTTAATTTTCGGCAGGACAAAAATGATCTCCACCCCCAGCCTGGTCAGCCCCTCGGTGATGCCAAAACAGGCCGTTCCAAGCCCCCCGCTGATATGGGGGGGAAATTCCCAGCCTAACATAAAAACGCGCATCGGTTTTTCCTCTCTGGCGATACTGTACGATGAATCGCCTCCATTATCCACAGGGAAAACCCCTCGGTCGCTATGGGAAGGATGCGTCGGATCGTTTCGGCAAGCCGTCGCCCTGCAATTTTACAGCAAAATCAATGCCAACAGTTCCGGTTGGCCCCATCTGTCTGTCCTTCCCTAAAATGTCTTTGCAGGCGCTTCAACTATAAACTCCAAAAACGGCAAGGGTTGTCACGAACCCCTGGGGAGCCCATGTTTCTTGATTTTCCGCCAGAGGGTGGAGCGGCTGAGGCCGAGCTGGCGGGCTGCCTTGAGCCGATTGCCGCCCTGTGCCTTCAGGGTCTCCCGGATGAGATTTTTTTCCGAAATGTTTAAAGGAGAATCAGAGGCAGCCGGCCGGTCAAAATCACGGTTTGTCTTTTCGATAAAATCGTGGGGCAGGTGCATCTCTTCGATCAAGTTCCCCCGGCACAGGACATGGGCATGCTCCAAAATGTTCTCCAACTCCCTGATATTGCCGGGGTAGGAATGGTTCATCAGGCGGGTCAGGACGTCTGCAGAGACACCGGAAACCTGCTTGCCCTTTTGGGCGTTCAAACGGCCGAGGCAGTTCTCCACCAAAAGAGGAATGTCCGTCCGGCGCTCGCAGAGAGGCGGAAGTTCTATTTTGATGATGTTCAGGCGATAATAGAGGTCTTCGCGGAAGGGCCCCTCCCGGACAAGGCCCGCAACGTCTTTGTGAGAGGCAGCAATGACGCGCACATCAACAGTAACAGGGGTAACGCCGCCCAGGGGCGTGAAGGTCCGGTCTTCGAGGACCCGCAGCAGCTTAACTTGAAGGGCTGGGGAGGCGTCGCCGATCTCGTCGAGGAAAATCGTCCCCCCGTCAGCGGAGGCGAAACGTCCCGGCTTGTCCTTCTTGGCGTCCGTGAAAGCCCCCCGGACATACCCGAAGAGTTCCGATTCGAGAAGGGTATCGGGCAGAGCGCCACAGTTCACTTTCACGAAAGGCCCCTCCTTCCGGGGGCTCAAATCGTGAACAACCCGGGCAAGGAGCCCCTTGCCCGAACCGCTGGGGCCCTGAATCAACAGATGGCTGTCGCTCTCGGCGATATCGGGAAGAATCTCGAAGATCTCCTGCATCCGCGGATGCTTGCTGATCATGTCGCCAAAACGATACCCCCTGGTGATAACCTTGCGGAGCTCCTCCAGCATCGAGAGATCCCGGAAAATCTCCACAACACCCGTGACTTCGCCCTGGACGTCCCGAATTAGCGCCGTGGTTGCGCTGATCGGAATCTCCTTTCCCGCCCGATTGACGATGACGGCGCGGTGATTGTAAACCGGATCGCCCTCCTTCAATGTCCTTTCCAAGGGACAGTGGGACTGGCATGAGCTTGAGCGGAGGATATCAAAGCAAAACTGGCCGACCGCCTCTGCGCGGGTAAAGCCAGTAATCTCCTCGGCGGCGCAGTTGAAGAAGGTATTGATGCGGCGGTTAAGGTCCACGGTGAAGACGCCGTCCGTCATGCTCTCCAGGATGGCGCAGCAGGGGGGGCTCTCCTCCCCGTTTCGGCAAAACGAAGATCCCTGTGCAAGCGCTTTTTCTATCCGTTTTCGCATGGACTTGCTTACCTCCGATCATGACGATCCCAGGGGTTTACTACGTCAGTTAGCTCACTGAACGCAAGAGTTTCTCATCAGCTTACTTGAGCCGGAGAACTTCCCGTCACGTCGTCGTCCTGTTTCAGCAACCTTCAAAAACCTCCGCCGGATTGGCTTGAACATTGCCATGATAACCTTGCAAAATATGTTCGCATATTTTTTACATTTACGGTTAGTAATATAGTGGATGTATCAGCTTATGTCAACGGCAATTTATATTGCAATATATCCTGTTGTTAATATACGCTTATTGTGGAATCAGCTCAATAAACTTCCCCATCGATTCTTCGCGACTCAATTTATTATTTGACATATTGTCGTGAAATTATCTTGACACTTCCTATCCACTTGGCTATAATCCCTGTCGAAGTCCGATGGGAAGCGGCGCGGCGCTGACGAAGCGCCACGCTCACTTTATCTCTCTATTGGACGACGTTGCCCCATCTGGTTTTCTCCGCCGCGGGCATGGCGCGCGAAGCTTTCCGGAAGAGAAGAGCGAACTGAGCATAAGGCGCCCTCAATGAAAGCAAAAAAGAAAAAAATTGCCATCTGGGTGATGGTGGGAACTGCCGAAGCCATTCAGCTTAAGCGAGTCGTGATAGACCGCGATGTCGCCGAGGCGGTCAAATTCTTTAACGCCGTGATCGCGCCGCAAGCCCGCGCTATGGCAGATCGTTACGGGATTAGTAGGGTGGGCGGCGAGGAGAACGAAAATGGGCATTTATCTGGATAACGCGGCGACGAGCTGGCCCAAACCGGAATCGGTATATCGGGCAGTGAACCGGTTCATGCGGCAGGTGGGTGCGACCCCCGGACGCGGCGGCCATCAGCGGGAAGAAGAGGCCTCCCGCATCGCCGACAAGACGCGGGAGGCGCTGGCGCAGCTCTTTAACGCGCCGGCTCCGAACGGCGTGGCCTTTACAATGAACGCGACCCAAGCCATCAATATGGCGCTCAAGGGCGCCCTGAAGCCGGGCGACCACGTGATCACTTCTTCCATCGAACACAATGCCCTATGGCGGCCGCTCAAGGCTCTGGAGCGCGGCGGGGTGTCAATAACAGCCGTCCCCTGCCAGGCGGACGGCACGCTTGCCCTCGCTGATGTTGCCAGGGCAATGCGCCCGTCCACGCGGTTGATCGCCATGCAGCACGCCTCCAATGTCCTGGGAACGATCCAGCCCATCGCCGAGATCGGCCGCATCGCCCGCGCTCGCGGCGTTCTTTTCTTGGTGGATGCGGCGCAGACCGCCGGGGCCTGCCCGATCGACATGGAAGAGATGCGCATAGACCTACTGGCGTTTGCCGGCCACAAGGGGCTCTATGGACCCCACGGAACCGGCGGGCTCGTTGTCCGCCCCGGTGTCGCGCTGGAAACGTGGATAGAAGGCGGTTCGGGCGCCCAATCAGAACCGGAAACCATGCCGGAAGAGCTTCCCCTGCGCCTGGAGGCCGGCACGCAAAACGCCGCCGGCATCGCCGGGTTGCTGGCCGGGGTCCGCTTTGTGTTGAAAGAAGGGGTTTTGAACATTCGGAAACACGAAATGGCATTGACTGCCCAGTTGATCGCAGCGCTGCGGGATTTGCCGGGATTGACGCTGCTGGGCCCTGCCGATCTGAACCTCCGTACGGCGGTCGTCTCCATCGCGGTGGATGCATTCGTGCCCGATCAACTGGCGGTGGTACTCGACCAGGTATTTGCCGTTATGACGCGCGCCGGTCTGCACTGCGCGCCCCAGGCCCATCGCACGGCCGGCACACTGGAACAGGGCGGAGCGCTGCGCTTCAGCCCCGGGTTCTTCAACACAGAGGACGAAATCAGCGCCGCGGCAGAGGCAGTGCATCATATCATGCTCGGATAGGCTTGTGGGCACGGAGGGAAAAAGGCGACCATGGCAAGAGACAACATCGAAAAAACGGTGATCGTTCTGGAAGAATCCGAGGTAAAGGCGGCGCTCAATCTTACCCGTTCCAACGAACCGCAGGAGATCCTCCGGTTCGTCACCAAGGTTATCGCCAGTAAAGTTGACGCTGCGGCGCGCAGGCGCTGTGCAAAGTAGCGCAGAGTCCTCCTTGATCCAAAACAAGCAAAAAAATGCAGCAAAAGGAGCATTGGATGGAAACCGATTTACTCGTGACCACTTTCCCCGCCGCCGCCGAATTTCACCGGGCGCTGTCGGCGCTTGCCAATACCGGCATTTCCTATGAAATGATGGAACCGTCCCCGGCGCTTTCGCTGGTTGCCGCTCCGGCCCTCATCATGGACAGGGAGGCACGCTCCCTCCTGGAAGCGGCGGCGCCGGATGTCGTTTTTTCGGGATGGGTTGATTACCACAAGCCCGAAACAGCCATGCCGGACGGTCCGGCGCCTGCAGATGCAGACCCTGACGGGTGTTTCCGGCGTGCGGCCATTATGGTGCTTGCCACCTGCATCGCCGATTACAAAAAAATCCGCCTGATCGCGCATATAGAGGGAAATCTGGGACCGGTGCTGCCCTACCTGAACGCGGTGCTCCCCCAGGCTTCCTACGCGCCCTCGGCGGAGACTCTGACCTTTATGGACGGCTACCGCATGATCGCGCTTTACCCGTCCCGCGTCACGATCGCCAAGACGGATGATATCGTCGACACCTGGCTGGCGCTGGAGAGGGTTCGCCGGCTTGCCGTGCAGACGTGGAGCAACCGCGCCCGGATCACGCCCTCCTTTGAGACCCGAAAACGGCCGCCCGCCCTGGAAATTTTTAAACGCCTGCCCGGAACCAACTGCGGTCGGTGCGGGCAGCCGACCTGCCTGGCCTTTGCCATGCAAGTGTGGACAGGGGCAGCCTCCGCGAGACATTGCCTCCCCGTTTTTGAAGAAGGCGGGCCATTCCGGCAATTCCAGGAGGCAGTGCTGGAAATATGCGCCGGCATGGGGATCACGGACGGCGATCAGGAATAAGGCAGCGATGAATCATTGAAAGGCAGTCCGGGTTCACAGTCATTGAGGATGAATGGACATTTTCAGGAGGTTTCCATGCTGGATCAGGCTATTATAACATTTACGGCCGATGAATATGTGCAGATAAAACGGATAGTCCTTGACCGAGACGCGCCGGGCGCCCTTGCTTTCCTGAAGATTATCGACAAGCGGTGCGAGCGTTTCATAACCAGGCAGGGCGTTATGAAAAACGCACTCGACACCTGAGCGCCTGCCAATAAAACAATAAAATTGCCTTGACAAGAGGTTGGTTAGTTGGCATAAGGGCCGCAATTGAGCGATCCGAAGGGGCGAATAGATGATAACCTTCTGCGAAGCGGAATTAAAGGTAAAAATTATCAAGGCAATGGCCCATCCGGTGCGACTGATGGTCATCGAATTTCTCCAGGGCAGAGAGTGCTCATTTTCAGAAATATTCAAATTGTTTCAACTCGATAAATCCACAATTTCCAAACACCTGCTCGTTCTCAAAGAATCAGGGGTTATTTCTGCACGGAAAACCGGAAGGATGATGATCTACAAACTCGAGGTGCCGTGCGCGGCGGATTTCTTCAGGTGCGCCAATAGCATCATTAAAGATAGAGTGAATAAGCAACTGCAATGTCTGTGCAGATAAATTTTTTTGCTTATTGGTTGGCCAATACGTCAACTAACCATGAACATAGCGATATAAATATTTGATATTAATAGCTTTTTTTCTTTAAAGGAACGTAAAGGTTGGATAGAGATGGCTGATTTCTGGAGTGGAAAAATCCCCTGCTGGGATTTTTTGGGTTGCACAGAAGCTGTTTATTCGCATTGTGCAGCCTATAGAGACAGGGAACGTCCCTGCTGGGAGGTTGCCGGAACCGAGTGCCGGAAGATCCTCAATTTCGACTGGGAATGTCGGGATTGCAAGGTTTTCAAGCTCTACGGTTCCAGGGATCACCACCCTGCACGGGACGGGCAGAACGAGGGATGAAAATGCGAAACTATCACAAATCGCCAGATCCGGCGTTTAGTCGCATTTTCATATAGACGGCCAGAGTATTCATTTTACTGCCGGCCGGCCACATTTAAACTAAGGAGGATAACATGCGGAAGGTTTTTAGGAAGGGAACTTTATTCGGTTTCATACTGTTGCTTTTGGCCGGCGCGATGATCGCGTTCGGCGCATCGTCTGCGATGTCGGCCCAAGGCTCAGGGGCTGCTTCAATCTCGGGAACGGTGAAGGATGTCAAGGGCGCCGGCGTAAAAGGGGCCACCGTAACCGTGGAAGGGCAGAAAGCAAAGGCAACCACGGCGGCAAACGGTTCATTCAAGATCACCGGCGTAACTCCCGGTTCGGCGTTTCTTTATGTTAAAACGCCTTCCGCAAACTACTTAGACGGCGAGACCCTGAAATCCATCGCCGTCAAGGGCGGGGCCAATGTCACCGGCGTGCAGATCACCCTCTCGGGGCGCCCGAGCGCGACCGCCACCTATGTGGGGGGAAAAAATTGCGCTGGGTGCCACGACGAGAAATTGTTCAAGGCCATGGACGGCTCCCCGAACGCATCTGCCCACTCGCGCTTCGTAACCGAGGGAACAAGCCACATGGTTTACAAAAACAAGTGGCCGGAGCCGGACAGCAAATATTTGCCCAGAGATCCCAAGGGCAAGTTGCTTAAAGTTCAGGATCCTTTAGACGGCAAGGGGATGGTCCATGTGGTTCTGTGCACAAAAGGCAATGAACCCAACCGCGAGTATCTCTTTAAATTCTATCCGGAACAAAAAGAGGGCGTTTCGCTGGCCGAGGACAATCTTGATTGTTCGGCCAGTCCTGCGGAAGCGGTCTGGATTCCGGTTGCCGCCACGATCGGCGGCGAGGGAAACTGGGGCAAGGGCTACACCGACCAGAATCACAGACTTCCCGACCGCCATCCCAATTTCGGCGAGGGGAAGCAGCGCTACATGTGCAAGATTCAGGACGTGCCGTATATCGCAAAATGGCTGAAGGACAACAATGTCTCCCGGGCAGGGCAGAAACAGGATTATCTCGCCTTCATGCCGGTTTACATCATGCAGGACGGCACCCCCGAGGGGTCGGCGGTATTGGCCAAAGGCGAGGTCGGCGCCCCGATGTTCTGGCAGAAATCTCCGACTGATTGGGCTAACCCCGATAGCACCCTCTCCCGCAACTGCGCCGCATGTCACATGACCGGCCTTACGATCGAGACCAAGGACTTTCCCGGGTTCAAGGCCATCGTTACTTCCTGGGACTACAAAGACTTGAACGTGACCTGCGAACATTGCCATGGACCCGGTTCTGACCACGCCAAGACATCCGACAAGACGAAGATTATCGCGCCCAAGCTTTTGACGGCGAAAGCAAGCAACGAACTCTGCGGGCAGTGCCACGGCTCCCACGACGGAAAGAGCGAAAATCCGATGGGGGTCTTCAAGCCTCCCTATGACGCGAAATACAAGAATACCCTTGGCAACGGGTTCTTTGTCCCAGGCGTTTATGATCTCGCGACGTTCTATTTCAAATTCGACACGGCCCGAGTTGACCGCGGAAGCAACTGGAAGGAAGGAACGTTCATGACCTGGCCCGATCAGCTCCATGGCAGCGCTCACTCCATGGAAATATCCGAGCTGAACCGCTCCGTTCATGCCAACAATTCATCGGAAAAGCTAACCTGTGCAACCTGCCACGACTCCCATTCCCTGGATGCGGGACCGGCGTCACTGAAAGTCGGCGGCTATGATTTTGCAAACGCGGCCTATGGCAATAACACGCTGTGTCTGGCGTGCCATGCCGGTTCCGGTCAGTTCAAGAATATTACCAAGGCCGATGTAGCGGCGCTTCAACTCAATGCGGGCCGCAAGGTAACAAAGGATGGGGCCGCTGTTTCAGTAAAACCGGCCGATACAGTCCTGGCGCTCAACCGGGTCGCCCGGTCCGTGGCCAAACACATGCAAGTGGGCGCCGGGATGGGTGGAGCGCTTTATACGCCCGACGATCCGAAGATGCCGGTAGGCAACTGCGCATCATGCCACATGCCGAAAACCGGCAAGTTGCAGGACGTGAGCGTTGATGCCGAGTACCATCTGGACTTCGACAAGAATGGCAAAAGCGCCATCGCCGAGGGCAACCTGGCGTCTCATGTTTTCGACATCGTCTGGCCCGGCCAGAGCTCAATCCTGAAGAACCCCGATCCGTCGAAGGGCCACGACTACGACATCATGCCGAACTCGTGCAGCAAGTGCCACGCCTTCGCCCGGACCAGCGGCGATCTGGATTAAGTGATTTCTGTTGAGCGGAGCCAGGGGCAGAGGAAAAGAGCTGCCCCTGGCAACCTTTGCAGCACAAACGACCCCGCCGTAAACTGCGGCGGGGTCGTTTTCTCATCTGACTGTAACTATTCAGCAAATTATCACAGCGTAGCTTTATTTTTCTTCTTCTCGAACCAGCCGTACAGCGAAGGAATGAGCAGCATGGTCAGCAGCGTGGATGTGATCAATCCCCCTACCACAACGGTCGCGAGGGGCTTCTGAATTTCCGAGCCTGCGCCGCTGGCGAAAAGCATCGGGATCAGGCTGAAGATGGCAATCGAGGCGGTCATCAGGACGGGACGAAGCCTGTCGGCGCTGCCCCGGAGGATCGCCTCCTGCAGATCCAGCCCTTCCTCCTCGCGCAGTTGAGAGATGTGCGACACCAGAACCACGCCGTTGAGCACCGCAACCCCAAAGAGCACGATGAACCCGACGGAAGCCGGAACCGATAAGTACAAACCGGAAATCCACAATGAGAACACGCCGCCGATTAACGCAAAAGGCAGATTGAAAATAACCAGGAAGGCCAGCTTCAACGACCGAAACGTTACAAAAAGGAGAAGCAGAATCAGGCCGATGGCCACCGGCCCGATGATCATCAGCTTCGCCATCGCCCGCTGCTGGTTTTCAAACTGTCCTCCCCAGGTGATGTAGTATCCGGCAGGCAGTTTCACACTTCCCGCTATCTTTCGTTTTGCCTCTGCAACAAAACCGCCGATGTCGCGGCCGCTCACGTTCAGTTCGATGCCGATTCTCCGCAACCCGTCCTCTCTGCTTATCTGCGCCGGTCCTTCCGTAAGCCCGATCTTCGCCAGTTGGCTCAACGGAATATTCGAACCATTAGGAGTCGGCACCAGGATGCGCCCGATGGCCTCAGCGGAGTTTCTGCTGTCCTCGGACAGGCGCACCGTAATGTCAAAGCTCCGGCTCTCCTCATAGAATCTGGACGCCGGTTTGCCGGCAATCGCGATCTCGATGATATTCTGAATATCGCTTATGTTCAGACCATAGCGCGCTATCCGGGGCCTGTCAATTTCGATGGTGAGGTACGGCTGCCCGGTCACCTTTTCGGTGAGCAGGTCGGTTGTGCCTTCAATCCTGGCCAGCACCCGGGCGATTTCATCCGCCTTTGCCTGCAGTTGTTCGACGTCTTCGCCAAAAAGTTTCAGAATAAGCTGCGCCCTCGTTCCCGCCACAAGCTCGTCGATCCGGCATTGGATGGGCTGGCTGAAACCGAATCCGATCCCCGGGATGGTCTCTATGGACTTGCGCATCCTGTCCGTCAATTCCTCCCTCGTCAGCCCGCCTTCCCATTCACTTCTCGGCTTCAACACCCCAACGTACCCGGACTTGTCAACACCCCGCGTGTCCAGAGCAACCCCGGTTTGTCCCGTCCGCGAAACCACGGTGAGCAACTCCGGGAATTTCTTCAGCTTTTCCGCTATGAGTTTGTTGATCTCCATCGCTTTATCCAAGGAAACGCCGGGCAAAAGAGAGACATCAAAATCGAAAGCCCCTTCATCCATGATCGGGATGAATTCCGTTCCCAGATGCGGAATCGTGAAGATGGCCAAAGCCAGAAAAACCCCGGCAACGGTCAGAACCAGCATTCTCTTCTTCATGCTGTACTTGAGCGCAGGCAGATACAGGTTTTTCAAAACCCGCATGATGACGCTTTCCTTGTCCGGCTGCGGTTTCAGGATCATTGCGCAAAGCGCCGGAATGACGAAGATAGACAAAATCAGCGAGGCGAGCAGGGCAATCGCCACCGTCATCGCCAGCGGCCCGAACATTTTCCCTTCTATCCCCTCCAGGGCGAGGATGGGGACAAAGGTAATCGCGATAATCAGCTCGCCCAGGATGCTCGGCTTTCTTACTTCCAGGACGGCTTTCAGAACCGTGGTGAATTTCTTTGCCCCCTCGACGCCCGCGCTTAAATGTCTCTGGACATTTTCCACCTGGATGATCGTTGCATCAACGATCATGCCGATGGAAATCGCCAACCCGCCAAGGGACATCAGATTGGCGCTCAACCCGGCTATTTTCATGACGATGAATGTCGATAGCAGCGAAAGCGGAAGGGCAATCAGGACGACAAATGAAGCCCGGAAGCTTCGCAGCAAAAGATAAATAATGATCAGAACCAGAAACGCGCCTTCCAGCAGCGCTTTGGTCACTGTGCCCACGCTCGCATTGACTATGTCCGAGCGATCGTAATAGGGCACAATCTTGATTCCCTTCGGCAGAACATTGTTCTCGTTTATTTCCTTGACCTTTTGCTTGACGCGTTCGACCACTTCGCGGCTGTTTTCGCCTCGCAGCATCATCACGATCCCGCCGACGGCCTCGTCTTTTCCGTTAATCATGGCGGCGCCCTGGCGGACGGTTGTGCCGATCCTCACTTCACTGACGTCCTTCAGGTATGTCGGCGTGCCGCCATTTGCCTTCAAGACGATCTTCTCGATATCGGAGGTATTCTTTATCAGCCCGATTCCCCGGACAATAAACTGATCCGAGTTCTTTTCGATGATATTGCCGCCGGCATTCTGATTGTTCTTTTCAATCGCATTATACACCTGCTCGATTGAAATGCCGTGCTTCAAGAGCCTGTCGGGAGAAACAACGACCTGATACTCCTTGAAATACCCGCCGAAAGAATTTATCTCGTTCACTCCCGGAACGCTTTTCAGCAGAGGATTGATCGTCCATTCCTGAATTGTTCTCAAATCGGTCAGATACTCCACCTGCTTTTGCGGATCAGCGGGCATTTTTCCCTCAAGGGTAAACTGATAGATCTCCCCCATCACCGTCGCAATGGGGCCCATGGTGATCTCAACGCCTTTGGGGACGCTTTCCTTCGCTTCGGTCAATCTTTCAAAGACAAGCTGGCGGGCGAAATAAATATCTACATCGTCCTCGAAGACAATGGTCACCAGAGAAAGACCGAATTTGGTCACAGAGCGCATCTGTTTGACATGCGGCAGTCCGCGCATGGAAATTTCAATAGGGGAGGTTACCGAACGTTCGATCTCTATTGCCGAAAGCCCGTTTCCATAGCCTACAATTTCCACCTGGTTGTTCGTCACGTCGGGGAAGGCGTCAATCGGAAGTTTGATATAAGAATAGACCCCCAGGGCCACGAGAAACAGCGAAAAGACGATAACCGTCCCCTTCTGCTTCAGCACCAGTGCAATAATTTTTTCCAGCATGAATATGTCCCCTATTTATTCTTCCTGAAGCGTATCCTTCTTCAGCTCCGATTTCAGCGTAAAAACGCCCTTGACAACCACCACTTCTCCCACCTTCAGCCCCTCTTTGATCTCGACCTTCCGACCTGAAACTGGACCGATGGAGACGCGTCTCGCAACAAACTTCCCCTCGCCTTCCTGAACGAAAACAAAGCGTTCCGATCCGTCAAGGAAGACAGCCTCTTCGGGAAGGGCAATCACTTTTTCCACCCCGGCGTTCTTAACGGCATCTATCGAAGCCGTCGCAAACATCCCCGGCTTCAGAGAACCTCCCCGGTTATCTATGGTTACCCGCGCCTTCACCGTCCTTGTTTTTTCATCCATTATATCAGATAGATAGGATATGCGTCCTTTGAACTCTTTTTCGGGGTAGGCGGAGACAGCAAGCCTCACCTGCATCCCAACCCTCACGCTGCCCAAATTCTGTTCGTAGATATCAACCATGAGCCATAAGCTGGAAAGGTCCGCCACCGTGAAGAGCGTCTTCTCCGGACCGACCATTTCCCCTCTGGCCACTGTTTTTTCTATAATAATCCCGGACAGGGGCGAGCAGACGGGGATCAACGGGCGCTGCGGTTCTTTGTCTTTGGCGCCCGTTTCCTCAGGCGGAACTTCGACGCCGAGCAGACGAAAACGATCCTTTGCCAGGCGCAGGTCCGCTTCGGCCTCTCTAAAATCCTGACGCGCGCGGAGGACGTCCTTTTCGGGCGAGACCTTCTTCTGGAAGAGCGTCTCTTCGCGTTTGACGCTCCTGTCAGCCAGCTCGAGCCGTCCCTTGGCCTTCAGGTAGTCAGTCCACGCCTGGTCCATATCCACGGAGTCAATCTCGGCAAGCACCTGTCCGTGAGTCACCCTGTCCCCCAGCGATGCACTCACGCTCACCGCCCGCCCCGCCGCCCGGGGGTTCACCCGGGCGATCCGGTCCCCGTTCAGCTCCAGGGTAGCCGTTGCGGAGATCAACCCCGAGGGCAGCGAGGCGGCGACTTTTTGCACCTCTATGCCGCCGGCCTTCAGACCCTCAGGGGTAAGCTTGACGGCGCCCTCCGACGCCGCCTCCGCTTCCTTCCCGGCCTCCGCCGGCTGCGCCGCCTCCGGGGTCTTTTGCGCCTCCGGGGTCTCCTTCTTTGAACATCCGCCCGTAAGGACAAGCGCCGCCAGGAACACCGCACAGAACATCGCCAATGCGACATTCATTTTTTTAACCCGAATTTCTTTCATCTTAAATCACCTCCAGCCGCCCTTTCCAGAGCATTGTATGCGCGCTGTGCCGACAAAAGGGCATCCAGATAGGAGTTGCGCGTTTCGATCGTCTCCCTTTGGGCGATGCGAACATCGTAAAAACTGATTTTGCCTTCCCGGAAGGCGAACTGGAGAAGATCGAGATTTTCTGCAGTCCGTCCCAGAATGGCCTGTTTCAAAAGATCGAGCTCTTTTAAGGACGAAACGGCAGCCGCGTACGACTCCTCAATCTCTGTGCGGGCATTTCTTGTCGTCCCGGCTTCTCTAATCCGCGTTTGGGAGGCCCTGATGCGGGCCTCGGCCAGTTCCGCCTTTTTACGGTCAAAGAGCGGAATCTCGACCGAAATAGTGCCGCCGCGATTATACCGCTGCTCATCCCTTGCCTGAAAGAGACTCCAGGTTACGTTCGGGATCGCTTCCCTTTCGGCAAGCGCCAGCGCGGCCTCTGACCTGAGCTTCTCCGCCTCGGCAGCCTTGAGGTCGGAGCGGGCAGGCAGGCGGCTCAGCAGCGTCTCCCGGTCCGGCAGCCGGGGAAGCTCCCCCGCAAGAGCGCCTTCGGGAACCACTGCCGCGTCGGAGGCCATGCCGATCAGTGCCTCAAGGGAAAGAAGCGCGCTTTGATAAGCGGTCGAAACGGCAACCAGGTCCCTTTTTGCCCGGGCAAGTTCGACCTGGTTCAGATTCACCTCAAGAGCGGCCACCTCTCCGGCCTCATACTTCGAAGCAACCAGCCGGGACAGTTCCTCCTGGAGCAACACAAATTCTTTTGCCAGCACCTCTTTATCGCGCAGAAAGAGCACCTGGGCAAAGCGATCCTTGATATCGGCGGTCAGATTCCGCATGAGATTTCTTATTTCCATGCGCACCCGCGCCAGGTTGTGCGTGGCCGCGGCGATGCGCATCTCTCGCTGGCCGCCCACCTCCACGCTCTGGGAGATGCTGATCTGGTTATTCAGAAATCTCCCCCCCTCCTCCCCCGGCGCTCTGTCCTGGAAAGACAGCCCCCCCTCAATGACGGGGTTGGAGAATGGGGGAAGCTCGGCCTTTTCTATCTGGCCCTTGGCCGCATCCTCCTCTAACCTGAACGCCTGCAGCTCCGGGTTGTTCTTGAGCCCTGCCGTCACTGCCTCTTCCATTGTCAGGGCAAACGCCGGCCCGGAAAAGAGGACGACAATCGCCGCAATGATACCGTAAAACATGCAAAACCTCCCTGACTTTAATTTAGTGCAAACACCAGTTTTACTCATCGTCTCCAACGGCAGCCGGCTTTCCCTCACGGCAATTTTGTTCTCCGCACAACTTACTGATTTTACGTGTGTGACGAAAATAGCAAAGCCGCGATATTTCGTTTACCTCGGATAGAACAAAATTACCGTGGGCTTTTTCCGCGCCTTGCGATTACCGTGATCACCACCAGGATCATGACGACGCTTTCCGCTGAAGGCGTAAAAACGCTTGCAGTTACAGTCCTTACAGAGCGGCAAACCGACGCTGCTCTATTCTCCCGACCCGGCAAAGGCCTTTTTTGCCCATGTTACTCTATCCTCCGCTTTCAAGAATAATTCCGGCGGAACCTGATCCACTGCCTCAAGCCTCTTCAAAAGTCCTGATTCGTTCGCTACCTGAATCTGCAGTCCCGGACGGGCGTTCAGTTCCAACAGGAGAGGCCCTCTATCGACGTCAATGATAATATCTATCCCTATATATCCGAGTCCTGTCATCTCGAAAGATTTTGCCGCCGTGAGAAGCAGGCTGTCCCAATAGGGAATGACGACCCCTTCTACGGGATTCCCCGTGTCGGGGTGATGGGTAATGACCTCTGAGCGGTGAACAGCCGCCAACGTTACGCCTTTCCCTATATCAATGCCCGCGCCGATGGCCCCTGAGTGGAGGTTTGCCTTGCCGTCGGAAGCCCGCGTGGGGAGCCTGGTCATAGCCATCACCGGCACCCCGCGATAGACGATAATTCTTATGTCGGGGACACCCCTGTAGGTTATCTCGGCAAAGATCGGCGCCGGGTGAATAAGCGCTTCCACGATAGCCACGTCTTCCTGTCCGGCCAGGGAATAGACGCCGGAAAGGATCGTCGAAATATGGTACGCGAAGTCCATTCTGGAGATCGTTCCACCGCTCTGCCTGACGAATCCTTCCGGTCCCCGGTCCGCAATCAGGACGATTCCGCTTCCGCCCGAGCCACAGGCCGGCTTAAGGACAAATTCCCGGTGGTCTCCCAGGGCATCTTCCAAGCTGTCAATGTCGCCGTGGTACGCGATCACGTGGTAAAGTTCGGGAGTCGGCACACCGTATTGCCGGGCAAGCTGTTTGGTCAGCACCTTGTTGTCCACAAGGGGAAACTTCGCCCGCGCATTGCACCGCATGATGTATTCGGCATTCCGGCGGTTCATGCCGAGGAGGCCTGCGTCGCGCATTTCTTTGAAGAGCCGGAACGTCATTTCTTTTTCCTCGCCACCGCCTTGAACCGGAGAAGTTCCGACACCCGGTATCCGGTGTAACGACCCACCAGAATCTGGAGCCCGGCCACGGCAAAAAGCAGCTCTGGATATATGAAGAAGGTAAGCTGGAGGGGTTCCCACTGAAGGGTAAAGTAGGTAATCACGGCAACGGCAACCGTTCCCGCCGCGGTCTGAAGCGCTTCACGGACTCCCGATTCCTCGCTGAGGATAAAAAACCGTTCGATGCTCATGGCCAGGATAACAATCGGGAGAAGGCCTACGCCCATCAACGCCCTGATGCTCAGCTTTCCTCCGATCAGGGCAAAGAGTCCGAAACAGACGATGACGAGGGTCAGAATAACGGAAAGCCTCGGAACGAGGAGAAGACGAAGCCGGTCGAGTCCCCTCCGCGCCGCATATCCGATGAGCACCACGCTTGCGAAAACCCCCAACCCGAAGGCCAGTCCCGTGTTTCTGAAGGCCAGGGCCAGGAGCATGTGCATGAATATCCCGAAGGTGGGGAATCCTATCACATTGCGCAACAAGCAAATCATTAGGGCGCCCACGGGAACGAGCAAAAGGATGCGG
>Ga0334722_10002941_pt1 | contig 18757 bp, 13 predicted proteins | sample C3_bottom_MG_FD_207210 | JGI IMG/M metagenome (GOLD analysis project Ga0334722, IMG submission 207210) | Sediment microbial communities from Yellowstone Lake, YNP, Wyoming, USA - C3_bottom | ecosystem: Environmental > Aquatic > Freshwater > Lake > Sediment | place: USA: Wyoming | collected...
CGAAGAGAACCTCGATGCCTTAAACGACGACGTAAAAATTACGATTTGCTGAACTCGCCGAGACATGAAATGAGAGAGACTCCGCATAGGAATAACTACCGTGCAATCGCTTAAACTAGCGCCATTCTGGACACTTCCGAATGGCACCAGTTTAAGCGATTTCAGCCCATGCCTACGCGGTGCCAGCAAATGAAACCGGCATCGCGAGGGCATGGGGCGGAGGTCAGGTGAAAATACCTGTCTGATTCCCTTACCCTCCCCTCAATCCCCTCCCATAAAGGGAGGGGAGGCTTTATAACCCCCTCTCCCCTTGGGGGGCCGCTAGGGACGTTGTTTATTTGTTTACTATCTCCAATAATTCCAGCGGCAGTTAGTGGATTAATAAACAACGTCCCCGAGACCCCCTCCGTGACGTTTGCCGCACCACTCCCATACTCTCGCGGTTTCTGACCGCTACCCTCCGGGATGGCACCCAGCTTCTCAGCCCGATCTTCTGCTGCTCCTGCCGTCATCGAAATTCAAGACTCCTGGCGCTTACTTCATGTTCGGCCCTTTGTCGATCGGTTATGCCGACTCGTATGGCCTCTGCTGACTTCTGTCAATCCATCCCGACGCCTCGCGACGCCGGTAGCATTAGGCAGATTGACAGACCTCCCAGGGTAATGCGCGCGACCTTCATCTCATATACCCGCCGCATCTACAACCACAACTTCCTGAATGGTTACAGGGCTTGAAGATAGTTGCCTTCTCACCAAGATGTGGCCGCCTAATATGCGATTCCTGTCCGTCGGGCCAGGACTTTGCCTGCGACTTCCTTCAGATTCCGCCTCGCAGCGGACACCCTTGTCGTCCGGCTAACGGTTCCCACCATCAGGGCCCGCAGAGGACTTGCACCTCCTAGTCACCAACCAGCCACCATAGCTGATTGGATGGTGCTTCCGCGCCACGCGCCATGCCTGGCGCACAACAAAAAAAGGGGTTCCGCCAGGCGGAACCCCTTTTCGTTCAAGCAATAACCGAACTTAACTTACATATTCGGCTCGTCGTGACAGAGACTGCACTCCTGCGGGATGGCCTTGCCGCCGGCGTTCACATGCTCCTCGTCGTGACAGCGGAAGCAGCCAAAGCTCGGATCAGACAGGCTGTAGCCGCCGTAGTCGGCAGAACGGTGCCCCAGATGCCCCTGGTAGGTCCCCCAGTTAACCAGGGTCTCAGGCCAGCAGTTGGCCATATAGCCCTCGACCAGATACGCCCCGGCCTTGGTGATGTCCTGCCGGTGTTTGTCTAGCTCACCCAGATTACGTTTGGCCTGCAAGTCCATCAAGGCAGCAGGGATTTTGCTCTTGGCCTCATCGCGGGTGGCATACTTGGCGGTTACGGCCTTCAGGCTGTCTTCACGAATCCCTGGAATAGTGCCATTGATCGTCTTGCTCAGCAGGCCAAAATCGACAATATCCTCGGGCATGTCGTAAACGTGGGTGGGACGGTTATGACAGTCGATGCAGTCCATGGTCCGCCATTCACCACCTTCGCCGCTTGCCGCCTTCTCACCCTTCTTGACAAACTCATCATGGCTGCCGTCGGGCCGCTTGACCCGAACCTTGCTGATCTGGGTGCGTTTGGCGTCGGCGGCGAGATACTCAACCTGGACATCCTTGGAAACGTGCCAGTGGATGCCTTCGAAAACCCCGGATTCGGGGTTGCGACCGCCAATATGCAGGGCGATCTCGGTGACCTTTGGGGTCGTCTGGTTGTCGTTGGTGAAGTGCTTCATGGTCTTGACCTTCTTGCCATGGAACTTGTCCGGCCAATGACAAGTCTCACAGGTATCGCGGGCCGGGCGCAGATGCTCGACCGGGGCCGGAATCGGCTTGCTATAGCTGTCGGTCAAAACGGCCGCAACCTGGCGCAGACCGGAGATTTTGGCCCGCACGAACCACTGGGCGCCGGGGCCTATATGACACTCGACACAGCCCACCTTGGCGTGGGGAGAACGCTGATAGACGGTATATTCCGGAGCCATGACCTGGTGACAGACCACGCCGCAGAAGTAGGGAGAATCGGTAAAGTGATAGCCCTCATAGCCGATCAACCCCAGCACCGAGACATTGATGACGGTAAGGACAATGAAGACGATCAGGAACTTGCGATGCTTGTGATCGCTCAGGTTGATGTGCAGGTGTTCGCGGGGAATGCCAAACTGGTGCCACTGGCGGCGACGAAGAAAGCCGGCGATGGGGATCAGGGCAAGGCCGGTCATCATGCCGCCGGGCAGGATCATGTAGGTAAAGATATTGGCGTAGGGGTTCTGAATGAGGCCGAGAATATCGAAGGCCAACCCAACCACCATCAAGGTGATGCTGACGGTGGTGAGGGTAACACCCATCAACCCTAACGGGGAGCGCCACATTCCCCGGATGATATAACTCCACGGACTCCGTTCAGCGTTGGCGCCGTCGGCATCCACCTTTTTCTGTGCTTCATTACCAGCCATCTACCGCTCCTTTTTGCTAATCATTAAAAAAAACACCGGGGCCTCGACCCGACCCCAATTCAAAACAAAATCTACCCGCGCCCCCGGGGAATGGCCTTCTCCGCCTTCTTCATCGCCCGGATGAAGGTGTCGCAACTTTCACAGAGACTTGGTTCCCGGGCACAGATGGTCTTGGCCGTCTGCCAGCAGGGCTTGGCGCGATCGACAAAGGCGGTGCACTGCTCTCGCACCTGCCGGGAGCACTTTTTGATCTCCCAGCAAGGAGTCAACTCCAGCAGCTTCTTGACGCCAGGAATACTGATGCCTTCTTCATGGATAAGATTGCGGAGACACCTGACCCACTCGATATTGTCGCGGGAAAAGTACCGCTTGTTGCCTTGGCGGGCCGGCTTCAACAGCCCTTCTTCCTCATAGATCCGCAGGGTCCGGGGATGGACGTCAAGGAGTTTGGCCGCTACGCTGATCGGGAATATCGCCTTATTGTTGTCTATCAAGTCATTCATCTTCGATCCTGTCATCAAGACGTTGCAACGCATGGCCATGCCAAAACAACAGGACTGGCAAATATAGCACTTTGCGTCATTTTGCAAACAAAAAACGTTATTAAAGGAGTGTTAATTCTTCCGGGACGGCCACCGTTTCAAATTGAAATTCCGACCAAATAACCTACGTCAGCAAAGGGATTCTGCAGCGAAAACTCCGAAAAATCCCATGGGCCGCCATTTCCCTCAGATAACCGCGAAGTTAACCGGGCGGCGCGCGCAGATCCGGCATCTTCCATTTGCTCAACAGCACTGAGCCGGTGGCGGCCACCACGCCAAAGGAAAGCACACTCAAGACCAAGGGCAAACCGCTACCCTTGAAAAGATCGCCGAAAAAAATCTTAAAGCCCCCAACCACTGCCAGACCCGCCGCCACCCAGAGCAACTCCGGCAAGCGGCGCCGACTGCCGAGCAGCAAAAGCGCCAAGGCCCCGCAGTTAATCATCATCGAACGCCCACAGCGGATAGTGTTGTCCGGGTCAGCCAAAACACCGGCAACGGCATTATCCAGCATCAACGCCCCCAGCAGATACAAACTGCCCAGACCGCTGAGCAGCAAGATTACCGCGGTATAGTCCCGGTCATCGAGGCGAAAATATAAACTTTCGCCAGAAGGCGGGTGCCGTCGGCACCAGGAATATTGGGCCAGACTGAACCCGCCCAGAGCCAGGGCCGCAAAAGCTGCGGCCAGATATTGACCTGCAACATCGGAGGTTAATACCCCACTCGCCGCCCCCACCAGTACACCGAATACCTGGTAAAAATAGGAAACCACCCGGATTACCGCGCTATTGCAACGGCCGGATAGTCTTGCCAATCCGTAGGCGACCAGCGCCAGACCGGGCAAGGCCCAGGCCAATCCGCCCAAGAGTTGCGGCAACCCCAGAGCCAACATCAGCGCCCCGGCCACCATGGCCCCACCGGTGGCCCCACAACGCCCATCATTCCGCAGCGAAAGCCGCCAGCCCATAATGACATGAGCCCCAGCCAGCCCTACTGCCAGGGCGCCAAACAGGGTCCCCGCCTCCCAGACCTTGACCACCATCACCCGGCCAGCCAGAAACAGCAACAACATGTTCAGGGACGGCAAGACCGCATCAAAAACAGTGAACCTTTCACTATGAAAAAACTTCTCGACCGACAAGGCCAGAAACAAAGCACCGAAAAGCAGCAAAGTCGGGATATACCAGTCGGCATAGAACGGTTCCAGGGACTGACCTTGGCGCCAGGTCATGGTAAGTTTAAAGGCCCATAACGCCCAGAACAGCAGGCTAAGCAGGGCCACCCACCACTTCAAGCTCCGCGAGATTCCCCGGCGATCGCCAATGGACGCCACCAAATTGGCGAGCAGCAACAGCCCCCCAACCGCCGGAAAGACCACCTTGGGGAAATGCCCGGCCAGACCAGCAACCGCCACCCCGAGGACTGTCACCGCGAGCAACCGGGGCGCCGCAAATCGGACACCCATGAAACTGCCCACCGCCAGAGCGGCGAGCAGGATCGAAACTGCTGAAATGGTCGAAAGGATGGCAAATCGATTCAGACCTTCCACTACAATGGCAAAGAGCAAGAGAAAACCACAGCCGGCGAATACCGGGGCCAGCGGCCGTTGCCGCCGATAGAACTGGCAGCCGATGGCGACCAGGATGCTGACATAAACAAGACCCAGGATAGTGCCGGTCCCGAGGTTGACATAGCCATAATCGGTTACGGTTCGCAGCAACAGGGCGAAGACCAGGATAAAAGAGATTGCCGCCACCTTCTGCAACACCGCGCCGCCGCTGAGCCAGTCATGAAAACCACCGCCACTGTAAGGGGCACTCAACCCCTCCTCCAATGGCGCCGCCACAACCGCCACATGGCCACCCTCAAGGGCAGCAACCCGATCTACCAGATCGTCGACCCGCCGCCGCAAGGTCGCAAGCTCTTCGACCATGCCCCTCCACTCTCCAGAGAGAGTGTCATCCGCCCGTCCCATAGACTCACCTTGAGCTCATGCCGCTTTTTCCTGGCCGACCAAACCCCGCCGACCGGCGCCTGGAAAATAACTTCTCATACCCAGTTGCCTTCCCTACCACAATGTGGTAGAGATACTAGCACATGAAAAATCAATGTCAACAGCAAATCCCCCGAACCACTGTACATCACAGAATCTAATAGTATACGCTGCCATTAATAAAACCATGCCCGGTGAAGGTGCACCGGCGGGGAATTCAAGCCAAAGGAGAGACCCGATGAAAAACCATGTTTTGAGACCGCTATGGCTCGTTTTGGCCGCCATAGCCCTACTCCTGCTCGCTCGCTACCTGATGGTACCGAAGGACTTCGGGGTTAACGGTCGCAGTTTTACTTACGGTTTCCATCGCTTGAGCAGTGTGGCCGACTGGCAGAAATTCCCCGACAAGTTCAAAGGCCGTGACTACTGCAACGACTGCCACGACCAAAAGGTAAGCGAAAATGCCTCCTCCAAACACCGCAATATCCAGTGCGAAAACTGCCACGGCCCGGCTTACGGCCACCCGGACAATCCCAGCAAACTGCCCATCGACCGCAGCCGTGAACTCTGCCTGCGCTGTCACAGCAAGCTTCCCTACCCCGGCAGCCAGCGCGGCCTGTTGAAAGGCATCGACCCCGAACGCCATAATCCCGGCCAGGCCTGCGCCGAATGCCACAATCCCCACCACCCGGACCAGGAGGTAGGCTGATGGACTGCTCCCGACGAAAATTCCTGAAATCCGCATGCGCCGCCACGGCAGCCGCCACCCTGCCAATTTCCGCCTTCCGCCTTTTCAGCCCCGCCGAATGCCGGGCCGAAACCGGCAAGCCCGGCACCCGCTGGATCTTTCTGGTTGATACCGAAAAGTGCGTGGGCTGCGGCCTCTGCGTCAAGGCCTGCAAGCTGGAAAACGAGGTGCCTTACGACGCCCCCGTAACCCGCACCTGGGTGGAACGCTATGTCATCACCAAGGACGGCAAGCCCCACATCGACTCTCCCCTGGGTGGTCGCGACGGTTTCACCTCGCCCAAGATCGACGGCGAGGAGATCAAGCCAGAAGAGATCACCAAGGCCTTTTTCGTTCCCAAACTTTGCAACCAGTGCGACAACCCGCCCTGCGTCCAGGTCTGCCCGGTGGGGGCCACCTATCAGACCGGCGACGGCGTCGTTCTGGTGGACCGCAAGTGGTGCATCGGCTGCGGCTACTGCATCATGGCCTGCCCTTACGGGGTGCGCTTTTTTCACCCAATTTACAAGGTGGCCGAGAAATGCACCTTCTGTTACCACCGGATCAGTAAGGGCGAAAAGACTGCCTGCGTCCAGGCCTGTCCCTTCGGTGCCCGGCAGATCGGTAACCTCCACGACCCCAATGACCCGGTGACCAAAATCATCATGACCCAGCGGGTTGGGGTACTTAAAGATGAATACGGCACCAAGCCGCAGGTCTTCTACATCGGCCTGGACAGGAACGTGAGGTGAGAATATGCATGAACTGATTGTCCACGGCGCGGAATGGACCACCAAGGCTGGCTTTGTCTATCCCAACGAGTTTATCTACTGGAGCATCCAGATCGTCATGTATCCGTACATGACGGGTCTGGTGGCGGGCGCCTTCGTCCTCTCCTCGCTGTACCACGTCTTCGGCCAGAAAGACCTTCGGGACATGGCCCGCTTCGCCCTGGTCTTTTCCCTCTGTCTCCTGCCGGTGGCGATGATGCCGCTGCTCCTGCACCTGCAACAGCCCCTGCGCGGCATCGAGGTCATGTTCACCCCCCACTTCACCTCGGCCATCTCCGCCTTTGGTTTTGTCTTCTCCACCTATGCGGTGATCGTCTTGACCGAAATCTGGTTCGTCTATCGGGTCTTTTTCGTGGAGCAGAGCAATGCCCTGAAAGGCCAACCCGGACTCGTCAACACCTTCAAGCGGGTCGTTTACAATCTCCTCACCTTGGGCGCCTATGACCTGAGCCCCGAGGCAGTGGCCAAGGACAAGAAGGCCATCAAGATCATGGCCGCCATCGGGATCCCGGTGGCCGGTTTCCTGCACGGCTATGCCGGTTTCATCTTCGGCTCAGTCAAGGCCAACGCCCTGTGGATGAGCCCGCTCATGCCGGTCATCTTTATCATGAGCGCGGTGGTTTCCGGCATCGCCCTCTGTATGTTGACCTATATCCTGATCATGGAGTGGCAGAAATTCAAGGCGATCCTGGCCAAAGGAAAGGGCGACGAGTCGGTGGAACTGCTGCGCGGGGTTGAGATGGATGTCATGACCACCACCGCCCGCTACCTCTTGATGTTCCTGGTGGCCGCCATCACCCTGGAGATGCTCGACCTGATCTTCCGGGGTTACACGCAGATGAAGTCCTGGGATGTCTTGCGGGAGGTGATGTTCAAGGAGGATTTCGTCAAGATCTTCATCCTCCAGTACGGCCTCGGCAACGCCGTTCCGTTCATTCTCCTGCTGCTGCCGCGGCCCACCATCAAACGCCTGGTGGTGACCCTGGTCCTGGTCCTTTACGGGGTCTTTATGATGCGGTGGAATGTCGTCATCGGCGGCCAGGCCTTTTCGCTCTCCTTCATTGGCTTCATGCACTACCATCTGCCGATCATCCCCCACAACTGGGAGACCTACAAGGAGGGGCTCTGCGGCGCCCTGACCGTGGTGGCAACCCCCTTTGTTCTTTTCTGGGGAGTAAACAAGTTGATCCCCTCACTGAACTTCCGGAAGCAGTAAGCCAACAGTGGAGAAAAATTAAGCGGCCGGCATGTCCCATTTGGACATGTCGGCCGCTTTTTTAATCCCAATAGCTAACGTATAATCAGTTTCTATAGAATCAAGCACACCATCTGACAATCAGTTGCGTCAAATCCACCTCGGTGTTTTAACTATAGCTCATCTTCACTGCCAGCGACACGGGGCACAAAGGGTGGGTGCTCTGGCATCATCCACCCTACCGGATTTGTTGGCTCACCCCAGCTTCTGGCCGCACTCCGGGCAGAACTTGGTGCCCGGTGCCACCTCGGCCGAACACTTGGAACATTTGTCCTTCACCCCCATCTGCTTGCCGCAGTTGGGGCAAAACTTGGCGCCGTGGGTTTCGGTGCGGCACTCGGGGCAAACTAGCTGGCGCTTCTTTTCGGTATCGACCTGGGCGCCCAGTTCCTGCCCCCGGGCCACACCCTTTTCCCGGGCGGCCTGCACCGCCCCCTCGGCCATGGCCGCCTCAACCTCCACCTCGACATCCGGGGCACAGTTCAGACATAAGCCTCGCTCGCCGTTCCAACAGACACCGCAGACGTACTGGAAACACTTGCCGCAACGGTGGAAATGTTTCTGGGCCTGCCCCAGCGCCTCGCTGAAGGCCTCGTCACGGGCCTTGCCCCAGTTGGACTGGGCCAGCCCATCCACGGCATCACCGACCGTGCCGAGCACGCCGCCGAAAAGCCCGGAGGCCTTGTGCAGCCAGCCCGAGGCCTGGCCACCGCGATACGGCACAAACTCGGTGCGCCAGGTGTCGTTGCAGCGCTCGCAGAAGAATTCGAACTGGAACCCGGCGGCCACCCCGCTTTGCTGGCAGTGGTCGCGATAGTTATCACTGAATTTCATTTCACCCATGCTTTGTCCTCTCACCCGAGATTGCTTAAAGTCTACTGCCCGCCGCTGCTTTTGCTGCCGGTCTTTTTATCCAGCATAGTCCAGCTACCGCTCTTGCGGTTAAAACCGTAGATCACCTCGTAAAGGGTATACACGCCAGCCCCACCCTTGCCCTCGAAGGAGCGGGCAGAAAGGCTGTATTTCATGGTATCGCCTGCCGTGCCGAGCAGCACCACCGTCGGATCGAGCAAGGACGCCTCACTGCCGAGGCCGAAGGCCTGCTTCAGATAGGAGCGATGGTGCTCCATGAGATAATCCTTTTGCCCGGCCAGGAAGAGTTTTTCATCCAGCTCCGTGATGCGGGCAGCGGCTCCCTTACGCAAGACAGTAAACTCCGGGTCGGCAGCATTGGCGCCTTTATCAACCAGAGCAATCTCGCGTTCGTAGGATTTCTTGGATTTGGCCCAATCGCCGGCATCAAAATATTTCTGGGCCTCCCGCTCCCCGACCTTTACTTCATCGAGGGCGACCAACCGCTGGGCCTTGGCCATGCTCTCGGCCGCCTGGCGATACACCACCAGATCTTTTTTCAAACCACTATCATCGCTGAGCTTCATGGCCGCAGCGTAACTGGCAATGGCGTCGGCCCAGCGGGAACGTTTGCCATAATCATCACCCTTCCCGGCCAGGATACTGACCTTGGCCAAGGCGATCGATTCCTTTACCTTACCGGCTGGCGCCGCACTCCCCAGCTTTTTTACCTGGGCAAAGTTTAAGGCCCGTTCATAGCTGGCAATGGCCTCGTCGAAACGGCTGGAGGCCAGTTGTTTATCGCCGGACGCCACCATATCACGATAGCGGCCCAGTTCGATTTCCTGGTAGGCCCCCTCAGCCGCCGGCGCCGTGACCTCCGGGGGCAAGCCGTAGCGGGCTGCCAATTCGGAGGCCTCATTCAGCTTGGCCACGGCGGCATCAAAACTACCGGCTCCTTTCAGCTTGCGCGACTCTTCAATGACCTGCCGAACCGCGCCCTCCTGGGCCGCACGCAGCCCGGACTTGCTTTCTTCCGCATATTTGGCGGCCAGATCGCCTTTCAAGGCAGCGGCGGTCTTTTGGGATTCCGTAAATTTCTCGATGGCCTTGGTAAAGTTGTCCGCCGCAGCCAGATTGGCCCCCTCATCCAAAAGCTTCTTGATGTTGGTGAACTTATCGGCATCCGCCACCGGGACAAAGCCACCCTCGACCATGGTATTGCCGATGGCCCCCTGCTTAACCGTCTCCGACTGCAGGACCTGGTTGACCTTGGTCAAAATCTCGCCCTTCTTGGCCCCTTCGAAGAACCGGACTTTCGTGAGCTTGGTGATAATTTCCGCCCCGCTCGTTTGCACCTCGGCAAACTTCTTTTCATCCAACAGCCGGGTCAGATTGTCCCAGTCCCGGGATGCGCTGTTGACTATCCACGCCTCATAGCCATAATAACCGGCCCCGATCACTGCCAATACCACCGCCGCCTTGATACCGAGCCGCAGGTTATTCAGCAGGTTCTGTTTCGCCCGGACCGACTTCTTACGGTTCTGGATCGCCGCATCGAATTTACTGATGTTGGTGTCATCCTGATAGACATCCCGAAAGGTTTTAAGCAATTCAGAGGCCTTGTCCAGATTCCCCTTCTTAATCGCCTCTTCAATGCTGTCCATGTAGACTTTATAACGACCGGCCGACGAACGGACCACGGTGATCTCTTCCTGCAGGCCCGGATAGTCCGGGACCATCCCTACGGCCTCTTCGAGGATTTGCAGGTAAGGGCTGTCCCCGGTCTTGGGCAGTTTCTTGGACTCTTCGATCAGCATCTCGGCCCGGTTGATCCTGCCGGTGAGGTCACCAAGCAACTGGGTCTTGTCTTCGATGATATAGTTGGCCGGCAGGTCCTTGAGCATCTGACAGGCCTGATAATCCTTACGCTCCTTCAACAGGATCGTAATGTAGTCAAGCAGGCTGTCGAGTTTTTCAATGGCATCCTCACGCAGGAAGATCTCGTCTTCCAAATCAGGATAATCGGGTACCACGGCATAGGCCTGACGCAATTTCGCCAACCCGCCGCGAAGATCGGTGGCCAACAAGATTTTCCCTTCTTCGGCCAATCTTTTTGCGTGTTCCCGCGCAAGAAGGCTCTTCCCCTCTTCTACCGCCTGTCTGGTTTGGTCATTATCACTCATGCCAATTCCACCTGTTTACTGTTCATTATTATCTGCCTTACTCGTCTCAAAACCGGTCCTGAGCCCGACTCTCAACCACATGTTACTGGTCCTTGGCGCCATTGCTGGTACCGGCCTGGACTTTGGAACTCTGGAGAACCCGCATTATATCGGGGGAGGGCTGATGATCGGCCAATACCACATGGCAAAGATTGCAGTCCTGTGAGACCTTCTTTCCCTCACTGCTGACCAGGCCATCGGCATGGCAACGGAAGCAGCCCGTGTCGTCGCGATGGCCGATCCGGCTGGCATAGGTCCGCCAGGAGATGTTCATCCCCGGGAACACATTTTCCGACCAGGCCTGGAAAATCCCGGCCCCCGCCTGGGTCACCTGCTTTGTCGGCGCCCTCTGCTGCCCTGGGTAATTCCGTCTATACCACTCTTCGACGCCCTCGGCAATCAGTCGGCGCGCCTGTTCTTTGTCTGGATAGGCATGTTGCACCAGTTCCAAGCCTAATTTCTTGACATACGGCAACGGCGGAATCACGCCGGTGGCAAGCTTTGCGTCCAGGGCCTCATCCGGGCTCAGGAAGACATGGGTGGGCCGGTTGTGACAATCCAGACAATCCATCAACCGGTAACTCGGCCGCTGCTCTCCGGGCTTCTCCTGATCATCACTGCGCCGGTAGACCGTAATCGCCCCGTCGTGATCGACCATCCTGATCCGTTTAATGCTGTCCGGACGGGTGGAATCTTCCTGAAAATAGACCGAATGCTGGGGCGAGACGTGCCAGTGGATACCCTGGGCCACCTGTCCCCGATAGCCCCCCGAACCAATGCGCATCAGCAAAACGGTCTGGACATGGGTATTGGCCTCGTCCGGCAGATACCCATCCTTGACGTAGAGCTTGTCGCCATGGAATTTTTCCGGGCGGTGGCACTTTTCGCAGACCTCCCGGGTCGGACGCAGGGAGGAAATTGGGGTGGCAATTGGCCGACTGAAGCGCCCGAAAATGGTGGCAAAGATCATTCTGATGCCGGAGATTTTGCTCTTGGTAAAGCCGCCGGCATTGGGCCCGACATGGCAGTCCACGCACGAAACCCGGGAATGGGCGGAGTTTTGATAGGTGATGTACTCCGGTTCCATGACGGTATGACAAAACTGCCCGCAGAACCGCACCGACTCGGTGTAGTTAAAACCGGCGTACGAAACCACTCCGATCACCACCAGGGTAAAGAAGGTGATGAACGAAGAGAGATAAATCAGGCGCCGCACCCGGATAAAACGCCCCGGCATGGTCATCTGTTCACGGATATACTCCAGGGCGTAAAGGCCGATCTCCTCCTTGTCGCGAAAGAACAGCAGCCCGACCGCTACGGTCACCAATCCGGCCACAAACAACGGCCCCATCACCAAGTAGATGACAAAGCCGAAATAGGGGTTGTTGACCATTCCGTGCATATCAAACAGGACGGAAATGAACAACACCGGCATGATCAGGGTGGCAACCACCGCCCCGGCCACCGCCACCCGGCTCTTAACCAACCCTTTAACGATGGCCTTGAACAACTCGACAAAGAAGGTATAAATGCGCGCGAACATAATCAGCCGCCTATGGGAACGCTGGGGTCACAACCTTTGTGGCGATCAACACAGGCGAAGATAATCTCCATCTCCTCCCGGTCCAGGGTCTCAACCGCATAAAGAGAGTCGCTGAGCTGTTGCAGAAAATACCGCTCCCGCTCCAGGATCTCTTTGGCTTGGGCATAACTGTCGACCAGTAGCTTCCTGATCTCGTCATCAACCAGACGGGCCGTGTGTTCGCTATGACTGCGGGCCCCGGCGGTCTCGCCCAGGAACCCGCCGTTCACCTGAAAATAGGCCAGCGGCCCAACCACCTCGCTCATCCCCCATTTCCCGACCATATTGGCGGCAATCTCAATGGCCTGTTGCAGGTCCTGCTCGGCCCCGGTGGAGCGCTGATCCAGGAGCACTTCCTCGGCCGCCCGACCGCCCAGAAGAATAATGATCCGGCTGGTCAGATATTCCCGGTTGTAGGCGTGCCGGTCCTGCAGGGGCAACTGCTGGGTATGGCCCATGGCCCGGCCGCGGGGGATTATGGTAATCTTATGCAGGGGATCGGCCTCGGGCAGAAAACGGGCCAGGATCGCGTGGCCGGCTTCGTGGATGGCCATGGTGTGCCGGTCACGTTCGCTGATCACCAGACCCTTGCGCTCAACGCCCATGAGAATCCGGTCCTTGGCCACCTCGAAATCCTGGTGGCTGATGGAATCCTTTTCCTGTCGGCCGGCAATCAGGGCCGCCTCATTCACCAAGCTGGCCAGCTCGGCGCCGGTGAAGCCGGGGGACGAGCGGGCCACTTCTTCCAGGTCGACGCTCTTATCCAGGGTCATCTTCCGGGTATGGACCTCCAGGATCTGCTGGCGGCCCTTGATATCGGGCGGAAGGATATTGATGATCCGGTCGAAGCGGCCAGGCCGCATCAGGGCCGGGTCGAGGATGTCGGGACGGTTGGTGGCGGCCAGGACGATGACGTTGTCCTCGGAATCAAAGCCGTCCATCTCGACCAGGAGGGCGTTTAAGGTCTGCCCCCGCTCCTCCTGGCCCCCGGCCATGCCGGAGGCGCCGCGATGACCGCCCACCGCATCGATCTCGTCGATGAAGATGATGCAGGGTTTGTTCTTTTTGGCTTCCTTAAACAATTCCCGTACCCGGGAGGCGCCGACGCCGACAAACATCTCGACGAAATCGGAGCCGCTGATCCGGTAAAAGGGTACCCCGGCCTCGCCGGCCACGGCCCGGGCCAAGAGAGTCTTGCCGGTGCCGGGCGGCCCCTGAAAGAGGACACCCCGGGGGATAATCGCCCCCAAACGGCTGTATTTTTTGGGGTTCTGCAGGAAATCGACCACCTCGAGCAGCTCGGTCTTGGCCTCGGGAATCCCGGTCACATCCCGGAAGGTCACATGCCGACCATGCTGGTCCTTGGCGGATTTGTCCTTGGCAAAGGTCCCGGCTGGCTCACCCGACTCCTGCCGACGCATGATTGAGTACCAGGCCAGCATGATGATCAGGACCGGTATCGCCACCGACAACAGGTTCCAGAGCCGGGATGAGCGGTCGTTCTCGCCGAACACCGCCACCTTTTTTTCCAGCAGAAGCGGCATGGTCGTGGAGATGTCCGGGGCATACGTCTTATACTGCCTGGCATAGACATCCTTGAGCCGGATCTCCCCCCCCTGGAATCGTACCTCAGCCACCTCACCGTTTTGCAGGGTAGTAAGGAATTCGTTGTAGGAAATCTCCGGCGCCCCCTGTTCCAACTGCCAGAATATGAAGCCGGATCCACCCAACAGGGCCACAAGGAAAAGGATATAGAGCATACGCACGAAGGCTGCCATCATGTCCCCCCTGATTTGCCAATGAATTGATGTGGAGCCGAATCAGATTTTGATCGAGGCCCGCCAGGTTAGAAAGTCACGGAGACGAGCCACTGCAATCTCCAAGTCCCTTTATTTCGCGGCATTCTAAATAATTGCCGCCCATCCATCAACCGTTATCAGACCCCGGACGATCGGCCAAGACTTTTTTGTCAGGGGCCTAGATTTAGCCAAGCTGATGCGAGAAGTTAAAATCACTTGCCGCCCGGCCAACTTTCCGGTCATTGAGCTGCCGAAAAACCTCGGCAACCCCACTGTCTGATAGCTTTATCCCGCTCAGGTCGATCACTCCGTAGTCCAGCCCGGCTGTAGCCAGTTCCCCCAGGCGGGGCAACAACGAAAATGGCTGGTCGGCCAGAGCCAGGGTATATCCCCAGGCCTGGCGCAGAACAAAACCCTCGCCCCGGGGGCTGACGAGTTTCCGGTCGTACTCCAAGGGGGCGCCAACATAGCGCGAGGTAAAGAGGGGCGGGAAACCGTAGACCGTCAGGCCGGTGGCGGCCAAACCCTGGTGGGCAAGAACCCCGGACAGATTGGCCTGGTCAGTTTCGATACTGATTTGCCCAGCACTTACTCCCTGCCCCCGCCAGAAACGACCGGCAAGACTATTGAGAACATTCAAACGATAATCGCCGCTCAAGCGACAAGCCAGACCAGTAAAAAACTCTAGCTGCCCCAGGTGGGCGATCTGCCAATCCTGAAAGCCCTGTCCCACCAGGAGCTCGATCATCCGCCGGTATTCCGCCACCCCGGACTGATCAATCAGGGGCGGCAAGGCCCAGACCAGCCGCCGAGCCGTACTGGTCGGCAGCCGAATCTTGGCAAACCAGGCCATGACCGCCGGGGTCAAGACCAGGATTACCTTATCCACCACCACCGGGAAGCGCTGCCGGAGAAGCTGAGGATCTTCACTCTTTACCCAGAGCGGCAACTGCGGTGGACGCCGCCCCTCACCCCCGGCCCGCACCCGGCCCGTTTTACCCGGAGAAGGTTGGGAAGGGGCAGATTCCGCCAGGGCGGCAACGATCCGTCGCACTTTACCGGCCAGCGGTTTACCACCCGCCACCTTGGCGGCAAATTTTTCCGGGTGGATGGCGGCGGCGCCCACCGTCCGCCGACCGGCAAGATCAACCTTGAAGAGACTGTCACCCACCCGGGGTTGGCCGGGGCATTCGATCAGGACCATTTCCCCCACCCGGGCAACCTCAACCAGCCGCTTGCCGACCCGCAGCTCTTTTAAGGAAAAGGCCTGGCGGTCGCCGCTGTCCTCCTGGTGCAGGCGGAGCCGGTCACCCCGCTTGACTTCCTCCTTGAGCAGGACGGTGACCACCTGGCCCCGCACGGTTCTCGCCTTACCGAGAAACTTCCCGACGTTGCCGGAGTGGTGCGGCGTCAGGGCATCCTTGGGCAGTACCCCGGGGAAATAGCCCCGGGTGGGTTTACGTCCCATGGCCTCACCCAATAACCGTAGAGCCTCCCCCCGGGCCTGGGGATCACCTGGGTGGTCCAGGGCCAGGCGGTAGCCCTTGACGACGTTACCAACGTAGGCACCATTGCGCATCCGTCCCTCGATCTTCAAGGAATCCACCCCCGCCCGCCGCAGGTCGTCAAGCAACTCCAGCCCCTGGAGGTCATTCATAGAGAAAAAATAACCCGAGCCGCCCGCTTTCCGCCCGGCGGCCTGGTAGGTGTAGCGGCGGCGGCAGGGCTGCACACAGCGCCCCCGCAGTCCGCTCTTCCCACCCAGATAGCTGCTAAACAGACACAGTCCGGAGTAGCTGAAACACATGGCTCCGTGGACAAACACCTCCAGCTCGACCTTGGTTTCGGCCCGGATGGCAGCAATCTCCCGGACTGTCAGCTCCCGGGGCAGGACCACCCGGCTGAAACCCAGGGCAGTCAAACGCTGTACCGCCGGGACATTATGGGCCCCCAGGAGGGTCGAGGCATGCAACCGCAGCCGGGGAAAATGTTCCTTAAGCAGCCAGTAGAGCCCCAGGTCCTGGATGATCAGGCCGTCCGGGGCCAACTCTTCCAGGCGCGCCAAGCTTTCCACCACCCGGGGAATTTCATCCTCCTTGACCAGGCTGTTCATGGCCAGAAAGGTCTTGACGTTGTGGCGGTGACCGTGGTCGATCATGGCAGCCACCTCGGCCATGGTAAAGTGGCGGGCCAGCTCCCGGGCATTGCAGAAAGGGGCGCCGATATACACGGCATCGGCACCGGCGGCCACCGCCGTCTCAAAAACCTCCACGGTCCCAGCCGGGGCCAGCAGTTCAGGTTTTTTATCTATCCCACTCATGTTTTATACCTCCCCCCAGCCCTACAATTAATTTACTCGGCCGATTTCGCATGGTTGCCCAAAACCTCGGAGCTTGTCATTCTTTATTTCAGGCCCCAGAGGTTTGCTATACATCGCAGCCCCGGCAACGACAATAACACCATCGCCACTGCTGTGCCGGTTGTTTATGGCCGAAAAACATGCTATTCTGATGAGAATGTGTCTTATTTGTTGCACCTGCTTCTTATCGGCATCAGACCTCCAGGGAAATTAGTCAATGACCGATATTCGCCGATATCTCCCCATCCCCCTGCTGGTCCTGCTGGCTTGGTTATGGCTGCCGTCCCCGGCCCCCGCCAAGACTATTATCGGGGTGATCATGCCCAGCACCACGCCCTATGCCGAAGAAGTGCAAAGGGTCTTCAAAGAAACGCTGAAAGCGGAGGGCCAGAACGCCGACATGGAGGTCGTTGTCCTGCACCCTTTCCCTGACTCTATCGCCCTGGGCAATTCCACCCGCAAATTAGTGGCCATCGGCGCCGAGCTCCTGGTCACCTATGGCACCAACGCCACCATCGCCGCGCTTAATGAACAGACCAAACTTCCCCTGATCTACAGCGGCGTCTATGACCCGGAGAACGCCCCCTTTGCCAGACTCGATCTGACCGGCTGCGGCTACAAGGTCCCCCTTACCAGTCTCATTAGATATCTCCGGCAACTAAAGCCGATCAACACCGTGAGCGCCATTTACTGTAGTCTCGAAAACGACACGGTCCGGCAAGTCAACGAGCTGACGGAAATTACCCGGGAGCAGCGGATCGCCCTGATCCCGATCAACATCAAGGCCGACGATGAGTTGGACTTTACCCAGATGAACAAGGGTGACGCCGTGATCATCACCGGCGGCAGCATCGTCAACCTCCGGCTCCCGGAGATTCTTGCCATGGCCCAAACCCACCAGCAGCCATCCATCACCATCCTGCCCGATGCAAATGAGGCCGGAGTAACCATCTCCCTTTACAGCAACCCAAAAGAACAAAGCCGAAAAACGGCCCAGATGGCGGCACAGGTCCTGGCCGGGCGGGAAATTCGCGAAATCAAACCGGAGACCTTGCGTAATAACGAGCTGGTCTTCAATCTCCGCGCAGCCAAAAGTATCGGGGTAAAAATCCCCTTCCAGTTGGTGGCGGAGGCCGGTAGAGTAATCAAATGACTATCTGGCCACCACTTCTTCACCCGAACCTCACCGGCAGGCACATCCTCGCCGCCGGGTTGATCTTATTCCTGCTTCTGCTGACCAGCCGCAGCGAGGCTCTGGTCAAACCCCGCGAAATACTGCTCGGCATCGAGCCGGAGCACAATATTTTCACCCAGATGGAAAATTACCGAAAGCTCGCCGGGTACCTCACCGGCAAGACCGGAATCCCGGTCCGGCCCACCGTCATGAGCCGCTACGGCGAGGTATTGCAGCGCTTTAAAGAGCTTCATCTGGATGGGGCACTCCTTAGCTCCTACACCGCCACCATGGCCCTTGATGCGTTGGGCATGACGCCGGTGGCCCGCCCCGTCAACCTGGCGGGGGAGGCGGCATCTTACGGCTTGATCTTCACCCGCAAGGATAGTGGGATTCGCCAGCTCCGCGATATGCGGGGCAAGAGTTTCGCCTTTGTCGACCCGGCCACGGCCGAAGGTTATCTTTTCCCCCTGCTCTACCTGCGGCAAAACGGCATCCGCAATCCCCTGGCCTATATCGGCCGCAATTTCTTCACCGGCAGCCACGATTCGGCCATCTCCGCCGTTCTCGACGGCCGGGCCGACCTGGGCGCCGCCAAGGAGGCAGTGTACGCCAGACAACTGGCCAAGGATCCGGCCCTTGCCAAGGAACTGGTGATTCTTGCCCGCTCGGGGCCGCTGCCACCGGCCACCCTCTTCCTCAGCAACAGTCTTGCCCCGGAATTACGACTGGGGTTGACCACGGCCCTTCTGGAAATGGCCGCAAACCCCGAGGGACGAGAAGTTTTACGGAACATCGGGGCACTGCACTTCACCCGAGCCGACAAGAAGGATTATGACCAGGTCCGGAAAATGGCGGCCGAGGCCGGAGTGAACCGGGATCAGGGGCCAGCGCAATGAAGCGGAAAATCGTCATCCTCTTTTTTACCCTGTTCCTCGTCTTCCTGACCGGAGTCAGCACC
>Ga0334722_10002942_pt1 | contig 18755 bp, 12 predicted proteins | sample C3_bottom_MG_FD_207210 | JGI IMG/M metagenome (GOLD analysis project Ga0334722, IMG submission 207210) | Sediment microbial communities from Yellowstone Lake, YNP, Wyoming, USA - C3_bottom | ecosystem: Environmental > Aquatic > Freshwater > Lake > Sediment | place: USA: Wyoming | collected...
CGTATCTCCCGTGAGTGCACCAGAAGTGCAGGCTGCAGAACCTGTTGCTGAAACTATTGATACAGAGAATCTCGATCTCGATCTCTCAGAGCCTGAACCAGAACCGCAACCGGAACAAATTGTTCCGGCCACCGTTGATATCGATTTTTCGGACCCTGTGCCTGAAATTTCTCCCGAAGCGAAGAAACTTGAATCAGAAGAACAGAGAGACATTGATGAAAGAATCAAAGTCATGCGAACAATAGGCGAGCATTTGAATGCAGAAGAACCGGAATCCTCACCGGCAGTATTTCGTAGTAATCGTGCACACCCAGAAGAAAAGGAGACATCAGAGATTGAAGTACCAATTATTCCGAACCCAGAGGATGCACTTGATCTGGAACACGTACAAGAAATTCAGACTAGCGAACATACGCCGAAAGAATGGCGGGAGAAATTAAGTGCGCTTATCAATGGAGCGAAAGAAAAACTTGAATGGTGGAAGAGTGCAGAAGAGGGTCTCATCCGGCGTAATGCAGAATTGGATGCGGAGTTGGAAAAGATCGGCGGAGTAGAAAAAGGTTTCCGTTGGATAGGTGAGAAATACAACAAACTCGGGTGGAAATCGAAGCTTGCCGTCGGTGCAGGACTTGGACTTGGTGCCGTGGTTACTGCAGGTTCACTCGCAATGGTTTTCCCTCTGCTTGGTATAGCCGCCCAGCGAGCAGCCGGTTTATCCACGATGTATCTCAAATTTGAGAAAAATTCGCATGAACAAAAATGGGGAAAGGAAAAAGCGATGCTGAAAGCTGGCGTGTATACCGTGCTTATGGGATTGGCGATTAAAGAGGGTATCGAGTATGCGAGTGAGACGGAGCTCGCACATGCGGCACAAGCAAAGGTTGAAGGGTGGCTCGGTAGCATGCTCGGACATGAATCTGTCACGACTGCTACGAACGAAGGAGTAGGTGCAGCGGCTCCCGCACCTGTCCCAGAAACGGTACCCGTGGCTTCTCCAGAAGTTTCAGCACAAGCGCCCACGACTGCGGTCGCGCCTGAAATTCATCAACCGAAGTCTGGATTTCCCTCAGACGTCAGACAGTCAGATATCGATGCAGCGTTAAAGACAATGACTTCCGCACCAGAAGCGGTCTCCGGAATGCCCTCAATCTCAGTTGAAGCCTCAGCCGGGCACGGATATGAATATATGGCGAAACGGCTTTGGGAACAGCTTCAAGAAAAAGGTCTTGATGCAAGTAAGTTTGATGCGAACAGTGATATGCACAAATTGCTTACGGCAGACGCGACGACGATTGATAAAATCGTACATCAAATCGCTGCTGACCCGAAGCACGGGTATTTTAATTCTGATGGTGCAAGTATCCGCATCGATCTTGATTCGAATATAAGTATTGGTGCAGATGGCAACATAGAATTAAACGGTGCAGTTGGTGTACCTGAGAATGCGTCATTTATTCCTGCTCCTCGTATCGAGGTGCCTGTTCCTTCTCCATCTCCTGCAATCGTGCCATCAATTGAACATGCGTCGATATCTGAATCTGTGAAAGTCGAGAAACCAATCACATTTGTTGAGCCATCTACAGTTGTGCATCAAGAAGCACCTGCTCCTGAAACACAACCTCTTGCAACAGAAATTATCAAGACACCAGAAACAACAGTAGAAAAAGTCGATATAACAGATGCACCGGCACTTGTCAGTCAGCCTCACGTTGAAACTCCTACCGTACCTGCGGTAGTTGAACAAGCAGCAGTCATTCAAAATCAATTCGGTCTCAATATACCGACCGCCGAGTCGCATATCTATACGGACGTGAGAGCCGAACACCTCTTTGTGTATGGCGGTTCTCCGGCAGAAAAATTAAAAGCAATCCAAGAGTACTTGACTCAAAATCCAAATAAAGTTGTTTTTGCGGCAGATGAATCTGGGAAATATCGTCTCCCATGGCACCTTATCGAAGGGAAGATAACCCCCGGTGCACCGGTACGCACGGGCGGATTCCTCGGTTGGTTCTCATCCTTTATGAAATCGCCAGAGCCGGAAGAGTTTGAGAAAATTATTAAATAACCCTATGGTATGATGCCACCTATGCAAGATGAATTAACCGCACTTATTGCTGCCGATCTTGGCATAAAAGATTTGCCACCTGAAGAGCAGAAAACACTTATCGCGCAGTTTGGCGAAGTCGCGCTCAAGGCCGCGACACTTTCAGTGATAGGGAAGCTTGCGGAAGAGAAGAGAGACGAATTTGCGAAGCTCGCGGAAGCGGGTGAGGCAACGGCGCTTAAAGCCTTCCTCGACCGCGAGGTTCCTGGACACGAGGAAATCGCAAAGGCGGCCGTTGCTGAGGAGGTGAAGCGATTTAAAGCTTTTCAAGCTCCGTAGTATAATCGTTTTGTAATATTACATATCATGAACCCAACCCAAACCGGTATTGCCACTGCACTCGCGCTCACGGTCGTTATCATGTTTTTTATTCTCCCGGGACTTTCGCCTTTCAGTGCGCCAGCTCCTAAAGAAACGGCGGCTCCTGAAATTAAGATTAATGACCAAACTTCTTCAACCACTGCAACTACTATGCCTACAACTCCCACAAAACCGATTACAGAACTTATGATGAAAGATGATGTCGTCGGTACGGGCGCTGTTGCAAAGGCAGGCGATAAAGTGACCGTCAATTATGTCGGTAGACTTACCAACGGCACCATCTTTGATGCGTCAGCCAATCACGGTACTACCGGATTTTCCTTTAATCTCGGAGCAGGACAAGTCATAAAAGGTTGGGATCAAGGTGTTGCGGGTATGAAAGAAGGAGGGAAGCGTACGCTTCTTATTCCCGCCGCGCTCGCCTATGGCAGTCAATCGCCAGCACCAAGCATTCCGGCAAATTCCGACCTCATTTTCGAGGTAGAACTCTTGAAAGTACAGAAGCCGTAGAAAATAGTTTTCAGAAAATAAGACGGGCGCGAACTTGAATCAGTTCGCGCCCGTTGCCGCATCTCCTAATACGGCGATTTTTGAAGGACCTTCACGTTGTAGCCGGGGAAGATAGCGAGAATCTCTCTTCCGCAGTTTTCAAACGTATAGGTTTGACCACCGAGGGTGATCATACCGTTGGCAGCGCCACCAGTGCCCGATGCCCAAGCGCCATACTCGGCGGATTGGTTTCGATACACCTGCGTTGCACCGGTAAAGGCCGCCGAACCGAAGTAAAGCCCCGTGGCTCCTGCGAGAGCGTAAATCGCTCCGCTTGAAAGCACAGCCACCAAATTGCTTGGCCGCACGGTACCGGTGAAGATCTTGCACGCCCGTTCGGCTTCGGCAACTGCCGCAAGTTGTTTCGCGGTCACTTCACCCTTGATGATGTAGTTAAGCGCGAGCTTGTCTTTGTCGAGCATCCAGTCGGGGACGCTTTGGTTGTGGGCGACAATTGTCGCTTTTTCTCCATCCGGCATGCTTATCGGTATCTTGGTGAGTGCTCCTGGTCCGGCGCATGCACTAAGCAGTGTGATACTCGCCAAAATGGCGATCCTTCTCAACATCTTTTTCATGGTCAAAGACCTCCATCTTGGGGCCGTTTCAGAATTGAAGCGGTGGAACCCCGTCTACATGAGAGAATACTCTAATATTATAATTTGTCAATACCGGCCGAGTAAGGTACTTTGGAGGCAATGAGTGCAATTAATTTCAAAATAGAAGCACGTGCACCAAGGAGTGGCGCACGTGCAGGCACACTCACGACGCCGCACGGCGTTATCCGCACACCCGCCTTCGCTCCGGTGGGGACCAAAGCGAATGTGAAAGGTATGTTGCCTGAACAGCTCGCAAAACTCGGCGCCGAGGTGGTGCTCGCGAATACCTATCATCTCTACTTACAACCGGGAGAAAAAATCGTGAAGGATGCCGGTGGTCTCGGAAAATTTATGGGCTGGAAAGGGCCGACGATGACTGATTCGGGCGGCTTCCAAGTCTTCTCGCTCGGCGCGGCTTTTGGGAAAACCATTTCAAAATTCGTAAAAGAAGAATCGCCGACGGAAGAATCAGTCACCGTCTATGATGAAAACGTCGCGAGTCAGCACGGTCAGCTCGCGATTATTGATGATGAAGGGGTCTCCTTCACCTCGCACTACGATGGCTCGCTCCACCGCTTCACGCCCGAGCGCTCGGTCGAGATACAGCATGCGCTCGGCGCAGATATCTTCTTTGCCTTTGACGAATGTACCTCGCCGACCGAACCGTATGAGTACCAACGGGAAGCGATGGAACGGACGCATCGCTGGGCCGAGCGTTCTCTGAAAACGCATCGGCAAAATATCGATGCGAATAAAAAACAGGCGCTCTTCGGTATCGTGCAGGGCGGCCGACACGAGGACCTACGCAAAGAGAGTGCGAAAGAAATAGCATCGCTCGGCTTTGACGGTATCGGTATTGGCGGTTCATTTAGTAAAGAAGATATGCGGGGTGCGCTCGTGGCGGCAGTAGGGGAGTTACCCGAAGAGTTACCGAGACACTTCCTCGGCATCGGTGAACCCGCGGATATCTTAGAAGGCATCGCACAGGGCATGGACCTTTTTGATTGTGTTGCCGCAACCCGCCTCGGCCGTCACGGTTCCATCTACACCAAACACGGCGTTATTCACTTGAAGAACGAAAAATATCGCTCCGATTTTACACCGATTTCAGAAGGTTCGGATTTTACTCTGGCCTACGTATCTCATCTCTTACGGAGCGGGGAAATGTTGGGCGCGGTTATCGCTTCAATGCACAATGTGAAATTTATTCTCGACCTCGTCGCCGGCGCCCGTCAGGCTATCCTTGATGGACGGTTCGACGAATATCGTGCAGACTTCATTCGCGAGTACCAACATGGCAAACTTTAAATTACATCTCCCATTCCAACCGGCGGGGGACCAACCGCAGGCGATAGAGAAGCTTGAGGAAGGGCTCAAAAAAGGTCTGCGCCACCAGACCCTTTTTGGCGTGACCGGTTCGGGCAAGACCTTCACGGTCGCGAATGTCATCGCCCAGAACGACAAGCCAACCCTCGTGCTTGCACACAACAAGACACTTGCGGCGCAACTCGCACAAGAGTATCGCGAATTCTTCCCCGAGAATGCGGTGCATTACTTCGTTTCGTATTACGACTACTACCAGCCGGAGGCCTATATCGCGCATTCGGATACCTATATAGAGAAGGAAGCGATGATTAACGCCGAGATAGACCGTCTGCGCCACGCGGCGACGCAGGCATTGCTTACGCGTAAGGATGTCATCATTGTCGCCTCCGTCTCGGCTATCTACGGCCTCGGTTCGCCGGAGCAATATGAAAAAGTGCACGTGAAGATAGAGAAGGGCGTCGTGGAGAATCGCGCAGCGCTTATCCGCAAGCTCGTCGGTATTTATTTCGAACGCACAAACGCCGACTTGAATCCGGGGCAGGTGCGTGCTATCGGTAACTCACTTGAATTTATGCCGGTCAACGAGCGAGTGATGTATCGTATTGCCTTTGATGGCGAGAAGATCGGAAGCATCGATAAACTCGACCCTATCTCGCGCGCGAAAATGGCCGAGCCAAAGTCCGTGTTTGTCTTCCCAGCGAAGCATTTCGTCACGAACGAAGAAGAACGTCTGTGCGCTATTGAAGACATTAAACTTGAACTCGAGGAACAGCTCGCCAAGTTCAAACGTGAAGAGAAACCATTGGAATATGAACGACTGAAGCGTCGCACGCTCCACGACATTGCACTCATCCGCGAACTCGGCTATACGAGCGGTATCGAGAATTATTCCCGTCACTTCGACGGACGTAAAGCAGGCGAGCCTCCCTTTACACTTCTCTCTTATTTTCCACACAAGAAAGACGGTTCAGCAGACTTCCTTACGGTCATCGATGAATCGCATGTTACCGTCTCACAAATCGGCGGCATGTACGCAGGCGACAAGTCGCGCAAGGACAATCTTGTCGAATACGGCTTTCGTCTCCCGTCGGCACGCGATAATCGCCCACTCATGTTCGAGGAATTTGAGAAACGTATTGGACAGGTGCTCTACACGAGTGCGACACCAGGTGTGTATGAAAAAACGCACTCCGAACAGGTCGTGGAACAAATCATCCGCCCGACCGGTCTTATCGACCCCGAACTCACAGTGCGTGGCGTGAGTGAGACATCCATCTATAAAGGGCAAATAGTGGATTTCATACATGAAGCAGAGATAGTGATTAAACGTGGTGGTCGCGCACTTGCGACCACACTGACCAAACAGATGGCCGAAGACCTTTCGTCCTTCTTACGCGAGAAGGGAATCAAGGCCGAATATCTCCATTCAGATGTGAAGACCATCGATCGCATCGATATTCTTACGAACTTCCGCAAAGGTATTTTTGATATTCTTGTCGGGGTGAATTTGCTCCGCGAGGGGCTTGATCTTCCGGAAGTGGAATTGGTTGGCATTCTCGATGCTGACAAAGAAGGGTTTCTTCGAAGCGAGACCTCGCTTATCCAGACCATCGGGCGCGCAGCGCGGAACGTCCTCGGACGCGTCATTCTTTATGCCGATACCATGACTGGTTCCTTGGACCGCGCCATCAGCGAGACGAATCGTCGTCGTGCGCTCCAGATGGCGTACAACGAGAAGCACGGCATTACACCGCTTACTATTAAGAAAGAGATTCACGACATCGCGGCCTCGATGCGTACGGAGCATCAGCGAACTATCGACGAACTCCTCGTGCTCGACACACTCGCCTATAAAGACGATCCGAAAGAGTTTATCAAGAGAAAGAGGGAAGAGATGAGTGAAGCCGTAGAGCAGCTCGACTTTGAGACCGCTGCCCTCATCCGCGACGAAATATATAAACTAGAAGGCACGGGTCCCAAAGCTCGCAAACCCCGCATCCGCAAAGCACTGAGCGGTTCCTGAACAATAAGATATACACAACCTCGACGACTGATATTTCAACGGCGGTCTATACTAAACGTACGTGACCTCATTTGCGTATGTTCGAACATAATAGTACCAAGGATATTCTCATCGGTGTGATGGCTGTCGCTATGCTCGTTGTGGGCATCTTTGTGGCGAAGCAGATGTTTGGTATGGGCATTCGAGAATCCAATCAACCGGAAGGTATTCCTGTTGCAACGACGACTGCACTTCAATTCAAGAGTCGAGCCGATCTGGATGTTCTCTTAAGAACTAAAAGTTCTGAAGCGCAAATGGTCCGTGCATTTATGGATTGGAAAACGGCCCAAGTTTCTTCTTCTACGACTAGACCATGAAAGCTTTACTGAGATCAAAAATATCACTTCTCTTACTTCTATTTCTCTGTTTTTTTGCCGGAGCATCAAGAGCCAATGCTATCGTAACAGTATCGGTAAGCCCTCTCACCGAAGGCAGCACGCCTCTCGCTACGCTGAAGTGGACTAACTTTTATAGCGACTTCGGTATGGATCCCAATTGCGGTTCCGGAGCATTGGTTATGTACAACGTTGATGCGGGACTCAATGCCGCGTATACCAATGCCTGGCTCGGGAACAGTCAGGTCGGAGTCGGCACCGGAGGCGGGAATGTTGGTAATACGTACAGCGGTGTAAATTCGGTTCAGTTCAGCATCGGCACGCCTTCTCTCGGCGCGCATAATTTATATATTGGCTTTGTGGCCGTGGGCGGGGGGAACAACGTCGTCGGTGGCGTGATGTACATATGTAGTTCCAAATTGAGCGCGGTTCCATTCACTATCGCTCCCGTTTCCGTACCGGTAGCGGTGAATGGCTCATGCTCCTCGACTCATTACTATTGTTTAAATGGAACAAGCGAAAACAATGTGAGCGGCTCAACGTCGTACACATGGACGTGCGCCGGCAGCAACGGCGGCACCACCGCATCGTGTTCAGAAGTAAAAGTCATTCCTGTTGACGGTGTGTGCTCGCCAACGCATTACAACTGCACCGCCGGAACTCCTTCGAGCGGCGTCAGTTGGGCGGATTCATTTACCTGGTCATGCAATGGCTCCGGCGGCGGCGCTACCGCGACCTGTTCTGAAAGTAACAGTGCGTATCTCCCTACGATAGATGTTTCCATTTCAGAGAATCCGGTCCCATACGGCGGCGATCCGGCTTTCACGGTCACTCAGAAAAATTGCGCGCTTTATACGAGCGTTGCTGTGTCGTCCATACCTCTGCCGTCCACGATGATGACTAACCTGCCGGGAGGAGCTTCTGATACGTCGATTCCTTCAGGTACCGTGCTCCACCACGGTCCTTTTACGATACCGGGTGATTATCAGGTCAAGGCATATTGTTTCAATTCAGCATGGCAGGGCCCGGCCGGTGGTTACTCCACAATCGGTTTTACGGTGAGTCCCCAGCCCGTCTCGGGCCAATGCGGAGGATTCCACTACTACTGCAGTCGCGGCACGAGCGTCAGTAATGCTGAAACCGCGACGGCATATTCATGGGAATGTACCGGTATCGACGGCGGAGCTGCGGCAGTGTGTTCCGAAACGAAACCTACCACCGGCTCGTGCTCAGCGACTCACTATTCGTGCGCAGTCGGCACAAGCGGAAGCAATGTGAACGGCAGCACGGCGTATACATGGACCTGCACCGGTACCGACGCTATAGCGCGTCAGTGTTCCGAAACGAAGGCCGTTCTTCTTACCGTCGGCTCCTGTTCTGCGGCCCATTATTCGTGCACAACAGGCGCAAGCGGAAGTAACGTCAGTGGTGCGACTTCTTATACCTGGACCTGCACAGGGACAGACGGCATACCACAGGCGTGTTCTGAAGCAAAAATCTATGCCTGCACCGGCACGCTCCCGGCCAACACTACCGCCTATGCCGCTCCCGACAATACCGGTCTCACCGCAGACACCGCGTATGCATACTCAGCTACCGACACTGCCGCGAAGTGCCAATATTCCTGCAGTGCCGGCTTCACGATAAGCGGGACGAGTTGTGTGCCGATTGTGTATGCCTGTACGGGTCTTCCTGTAGGAGCCACCGCTTATCCTCCTCCCGACAATACCGGTCTCACCGCCAATACTGCGTACACTTACTCTTCCCCCGAAACTGGAACGAAATGTCAGTATTTCTGCAGCACCGGATATTTCTGGAACGGTACGAGTTGTGCACCGATCGTCTATACTTGCACCGGCACGCTCCCAGCCAACACTACTGCCTATCCTGCCCCCGACAATACCGGCCTTATCGTCGACACTGCGTATTCGTACTCCGTCACCGATACCGCAGCGAAATGTCAGTTCTCTTGTAATGCCGGATTCAGTTGGAACGGAAGCAGTTGCGCTCCCATTGTTTATGCCTGCACCGGCACGCTCCCAGCCAACACTACTGCCTATCCTGCTCCCGACAATGCCGACCTCACCGTTAACACCGCCTATTCATATTCAGCCACTGATACTGCAGCGAAATGTCAGTTTAGTTGCAGAAGCGGTTTTTCCTGGAACGGAAGTAATTGTATCCCCGTGCCCTCTATTACAGCTACGTGCAAGGTCTCTCCCGATACAGGAGTCGTTGGTGACTCATTTGCCTGGAGTGTTACCAGCATAAGCGGAGGTACCGGCGTCTACACCTATCTCTGGAGTGGCACCGACGGTCTCTCGGGCACTACACCGAACATCATCAAGACGTACACGACCGTTGGTCTTAAGACTGGTTCGGTGATCATCACTTCGGGAGGGAACTCACAGACCTTTGCCTGCACGAATTCAACGGGCGGTCCGGGCACCACGGTTTCTGTGCTTCCGGACCTGACCGTCGGTTTCGTTTCTCCCTCCTCTGCAACTTCCGGTGGTGCAACCGTCTTTTCCGCTATGGTCTCAAGTGCGAATGCTTCGACGGGGGCAGGCTTTACGAACCTCTTCCAGAAAGCTACAAGTGCTGCCGGAGCAAATGCGGTTGATATTGGTACTTCTGCATCACCAACAATCTTTCAGGGCAGTTCGGCGCCTGCGACGCTTACATACACATTCCCTGCATCCGGTACATATTATGTCCGTGTCTGTGCTGATAAAAGTTCTGCGGGGAATTCTGGTGTTATCACTGAGTCGGACGAGAACAACAACTGCGGAGCATGGTCGCCGGTCTTTGTCTCAGACCTTCCCATATCCGGTTCTTGTTCTGTCTCACCAAATTCCGGATTTATCGGAGACTCGTTTACCTGGGCGACTTCCGGTGTATCTGGTGGAAATGGTTCCTATGCTTATCTCTGGAGCGGCACCGACGGTCTCTCAGGAACGAGCGCAAGTATGACGAAATCGTATGATGCCACTGGCTCGAAGACTGGTTCGGTGACTGTCACTTCGGGAGGGAACTCACAGACTTTTGCCTGCACGAACTCCGTCATTGTTACTCCCTGCTACGGTCAGGGATGCGTGACGACAAATCCTCCAACAAGCGGATGCGCATACTCGGGTCCCGCTCAACCGAAGATAAACGTACCTGCGCAGTGTTGTGCGTCAGCCCCCGGCGTTTGTCCCGCTCTTCCGACCGCGACACTTTCGGCGAATCCAACGGTAATCGATCAAGGAGGTTCTTCAATGCTTACTTGGAATTCAACGGGTGCCTCGACTTGTACCATCCCGACCCTCGTTACGAATGGTCCTCCAGGAGGAAATATTTCAACGGGAGTGATTAATAATCACCAGACTCAAAATTATCAAGTTAATTATCAAATCACCTGTACAGGTCCGGGTGGTACTTCGTCTCCATTTTTCACGCCGATTGACGTTCTCGTCCCGACCGCAACGATTACTGCCAGTCTTCTGCGTGTACCAACCGGAGGAAGTACACAGCTTACGTGGAGTGCAAGCGGGGTCACTTCATGCACCGTAACCGGCCCTGCAGGTACACTCGCAAGTGGTGTCTCAAACGGTAGTCATAATTTCTCAACCGGTTCACCTCGCACTGTTTCTATCACCGCCCAATCCACTTTCACTATCACGTGTCAGACAAACAGTTCGCCAATTAAAAAATCGGTTGTCGTAAATATAAATTCAATCTTTAACGAATTTTGAGCCCCCAACGATTCAAAAGACCACTTATACATTTGAATGTATAGGGAGGGATTTTAGGGGTTATACTGAAAGCAGGTGAATCAACTACATATGCCTGGACATAACAGAACTAAAGACGTTCTCATTGGCATCATGACGATCGCTATGATTGCCATTGGTATTTTTATGGTCTCCCTAATCAATCATAAAGTTATCGTCGTACTAGGGACCGTATCTCAAACGCAAGATATACCGCTCGTACCGCCGACGGAAGTGCACAGAGTGCTCGGTACTGTAGAGAAAGTTTCCGATCAGGAGATAACCCTTAAGGACTTCAGAAAAATATCAAGCATCGTTGCTCCCGCATCCGATCAATCGGCGCGCATGTTTATCACCGTCAATCAGTCAACACGTATTGAACGTTTTGTGTACAAAGACGTGGCAATTTTAAATGCGGAGCTCAATGCCTTTTATAAAAATATTCAAAAAATACAAACACAAAACCCGTCTGCTCCCCCGACACCACCTGAACCTTTTACATTTGAAAAAGTTGCTCTCAGCGATATCAAAATCGGTGACCACGTCACTGTGTCTTTTGCCGAAGATATAGCAAACCTCGCGACATTCACGGCGACAAAGATAGAAATACGAAATTAAATGTATGAAGCTTAACCATTTTTTTAATCTGAAAGTTATCGCGATAGTGGCACTATTTCTATTCATCGGGATTTTTCCGGCTCGACAGGCTCACGCTGTTGCCAACGGCACTTTGTGGGGCTGGGGTATGAATGCCTTCGGCAATCTCGGCTTGGGCTGGGCGAGCTACGGTTACGACAATGTCCTAGGCTTTTCTCGCGACTTTGTCCTTTCTCCGACACAGGTCGAGACGGCAACGAACTGGGTTAGTCTCTCGGCGGGCAACTATTTCGTTATGGCAGTAAAGGCCGACGGCACTCTGTGGGGTTGGGGGGCTAATTACTTAGGAAATCTTGGTTTGGGTGACACTGTCAATCGTCTGTCTCCGACTCAGGTTGGAACGGCAACAAATTGGCGTAGCGTTTCATCGGGAGATAATTTCGTTTTAGCCATAAAAACCGATGGCACCTTGTGGGCTTGGGGAGATAACGGGGTTGGTCAGCTCGGTTTGGGCGATACGACCAATCGCTGGTCTCCGACCCAGGTCGGAACCGGAACAAACTGGGCCAGTGTGTCGGCAGGGTACTCAAACACTGCAGCAATAAAGACCGACGGTACTCTTTGGGTGTGGGGCGATAATGTGTTCGGTGAGCTCGGCCAAGGCGATACTATCAGTCGCTATTATCCGACACAGGTTGGAATAGCAACAAATTGGGCCAGTGTCTCTGCGATGGGGCAATTCACCACTATAGCAATAAAGACCGACGGCACTCTGTGGTCTGCAGGATGGAATCAATGGGGCCAGCTTGGTTTGGGTGATACCACTGCCGGACCTGGAACCGGAAGGAATTGGTCTCTAAACCAAGTACCGGGTACCAATTGGTTGAATGCGTCATTGGGGGACACCTATACGATGGCCATGAAGAACGATGGCACCCTATGGGTCTGGGGTAGAGTTTCTATCCCATTCGCCGTCAACTGTGACGTAACGGGTTGTTATGGAGAAACGACTTCTCCGACTCAAGTCGGGGTAGATACAAATTGGCGTAGTTTCGCGGCGTATCCCTATCCCACTGGTGTGGCTGCTATAAAGACCGACGGCACTCTGTGGGCTTGGGGGAGTAATTGGTCTGGGAATCTCGGCTTAGGCGATACAATTTCTCGCAATTCTCCAGTTCAGGTTGGGACGGGAACAAATTGGGGTAATGTCACGGTGGGTATATATGGAACGATGGCGAATACGATTCTTCCAGTTTCTTGTGCCGCGTCCACCGTTAGCAATTGCAACCTTCCGCTGACCACTTCAGGTAGTTCTGCCGGAGGTAGTTGCGGTTCCGGTTACGCCGGTTCATGCAATTATCTCTGCACCAACGGTGTATGGTCTCTAAATTCAAATTCATGTACGCTTTCTCCCACGGCCACACTCGATGCTCTTCCGAGTACTATCGACAGTGGTCAGTCCTCTGTACTCGCGTGGAACTCTACCAACGCTACCTCTTGTACGGCATCAGGAGGGTTCTCGACCGGCGGCGCCACCTCCGGCAGTGCCTCCACGGGGGCGCTAACTTCCCCTCAAAACTATCAAGTTTTATGTACCGGTCCCGGCGGCTCCGTCAACTCAAATACCGCTGCGGTGACTGTGCAAGTACCAACGGTCACACTCGGTGCAAATCCAAAACGTCTTCAGGCCGGAACGAACACACAGATAGCATGGAGTGCTTCTCAGGTGAGGAGCTGTACGGTTTTGGGCCCCGGTCTCTCCTCCACGAACCTTTCGGGCTCACAAGCGGTCACCATTGCCTCGCAGTCGACATATGTCATCCTCTGTCAGACGAACGGTTTACCCATCACCAAGGCAGTCATCGTAAATGTCGTGCCGAAGTTCAGCGAGTTTTGAGTCTCATACGTGAAGTGGTATAGTCGCACTGTACCTGCCCCTCCACGGGCAGGAATTCTGCATGAAAAAACAAAATGCGAAAGAAGAACATAAGCACAAACACGGAAGCGATTGGCTCCGTGTGAAAGGTGCGCGCACCCACAATTTAAAAAATATCACGGTTGAGATGCCGCGCGGCGCAATGACGGTTATCACCGGTCTTTCAGGAAGCGGGAAATCCTCGCTTGCTTTTGATACTATCTTCGCCGAGGGTCAGCGTCGCTATGTGGAGTCGCTTTCCGCGTATGCACGGCAATTTTTGAATCAGATGGCGAAGCCAGACGTGGACGAGATTTCCGGCCTCTCACCGGCCATTTCAATAGACCAGAAGAGTCGTTCCAATAATCCACGCTCCACCGTGGCGACAGTGACCGAGATTTATGATTATTTGCGCGTGCTCTACTCGCGCGCGGGCCAGCCTTACTGCATCCATCATGATGTGCCCATCGTCCGACTCTCCAAAGAGGAGATGATAAAAATGATATTCATGCGCGTGGACGCGAAGCGCGCAGGGAAGAGTACGCAGGTGATGGGTGTCGCGGTCGATAAAACCGCTGTCACTATCTATGCACCGGTCGTCGTCGGCAGGAAGGGCGAGTACTATCAACTGCTCTATGACCTCTTGAGTAAAGGATATGAAAAAGTCGTTGTCGACGGGAAGGTACACTCGCTTCGCGAGAAGATCGTGATGGAACGCAATAAGGTGCACAGCATCGATGCAGTCGTTGATTCTATTTTTGTTTCCGAATTCGCGCGCTCGACGCAAAGCGCGCGCGAACGGCTCTCGGAGGCACTCGAGCTCGCACTCAAACAAGCGGATGGTCTCGTGAAGATTCAGCATGCCGATGGTACGACCGAAACACTTTCATCCAAATTTATCTGCCCAGAAGACGGAGCGTCTTTCCCTGAAGTCGAACCGCGTCTTTTTTCTTTCAATTCGCCCTATGGCGCATGTCCTGAGTGTCACGGCCTCGGTACTGCGTCGCTCTTTTCAAAAGATAAGTGTCTGGTTTGCGAGGGGAAACGACTTCGTCCTGAAGCGCTCCGTGTGTTTCTGAAAAGTAAAAAGGACAAAACGCTTGGGAAGAGTATTGTCGATTTCACCAACATGTCGATACGAGAAGCGAAAGAATTCGTAGACTCTATCGAACTTTCGGAAATGAAATTTGATATTGCTGCGCCTATCTTGAAAGAAATCGATGCACGCCTCTCCTTCATGTTGAATGTCGGTCTCGATTATCTGACCCTCAACCGCTCTGCCGCAACGCTCTCGGGCGGAGAAGCGCAGCGTATCCGTCTTGCTTCACAACTCGGGAGCGGACTCACCGGTGCGCTCTACGTGCTCGACGAACCAACCATTGGTCTCCATCAGCGCGACAACGATCGTTTGATCAAGACATTGCTTATTCTGAAGGAACTTGGCAATACAATCCTTGTTGTTGAGCATGATGAAGAGACAATATTTTCTTCCGATTATCTCGTGGATATAGGCCCTGGTGCGGGTATTCACGGTGGTACGGTTGTCGCAACAGGCTGGCTCGATGATCTCTTAACCGCAAAAGAGAATGAATCAGGAAGTTTGACGCTCGCATACTTACGAGAGGAAAAAGAGATAGCTATACCGGAGGCGCGTCGTACAAGTGAAAAGGGTTGGATAAAAGTGCGTGGTGCGACGCTCCACAATCTTGTAAATCAGAACATCGACGTACCACTCGGAAAACTTGTCTGCATCACGGGTGTATCGGGAAGCGGGAAGTCGACCTTCCTCTACGATATTTTGCATCACAATATCGCGGCGCGCTTTGCTCGTCGCGAAGTGAAGCTTGAACACATCGCTTCCTTAACTGGTACCGAGTATGTCGGTCGTGCCGTACTCATCGACCAGTCTCCGATCGGTCGCACACCGCGCTCTAATCCGGCAACCTACACCGGTGCCTTCACTCATATTCGTGACCTCTTCGCTGCCACAGCGGAGGCTCGCGCGCGAGGTTGGAAGCCTGGCCGCTTCTCCTTCAACGTCGCCGGTGGTCGTTGTGAAGCCTGTCAGGGGAATGGTTCTATCGCGGTGGAGATGCACTTCCTCCCGACGGTGTATGTGGTTTGCGACATCTGTATGGGCAAGCGCTTCATGAAAGAGACACTCGAGATTACGTATCGGGGCAAGAACATTTATGAAGTATTACAGATGACCATCGAAGAGGCAGAAAAATTCTTCGGCGACATTCCCGCCATCAACGATCGTTTGATGAGTTTGAACTCAACGGGACTTCAATACCTCACGCTAGGACAAAGTGCGACAACGCTTTCTGGCGGAGAAGCACAACGGGTCAAGATTGCGAGCGAGCTCTATCGTTCGACGACCATGAAGACGATCTACTTGCTTGACGAGCCGACCGTCGGTCTCCACTATGAAGATGTCAGAAAGCTCATCGAGATATTGCAAGAGCTCGTGCTCCGCGGTAATACAGTGGTCGTCATTGAGCACAATCTCGATGTCATCAAGAGTTCCGATTATGTTATCGACTTCGGTCCTGAAGGTGGTGCAGGAGGAGGCAAGATAATCGCAAAGGGCACTCCCGAAGAAGTCGCCGATACGGAAGGCTCGTACACGGGCGAGTATTTATCGAAAGTCTTACAACGTCATGCAAAAAAGCGATCTACAGAAAAGTAATCTGCCGGATGTACCGGGCGTATATCTCTTCAAACAAGGGAAGAAGGTTGTGTATGTCGGCAAGGCGACGTCGCTCCGCGACCGCGTGCGCTCCTATTTCGACGATGACCTTATCGCGACGCGTGGACCACGCGTGGTCGATATGGTGACGAAGGCCGATCGCATCGCGTTTGAGACGACACCAACGGTGCTTGAGGCACTCGTGCGTGAAGCGGCACTCATCAAGAAGTACATGCCGCACGCAAACGTCGACGGTAAAGACGACAAGACATTTCTTTACGCTGTTATTACGAAAGAAGACATACCGCGTGTACTTGTCGTAAGAGGGAAGGATATAGATTTTAAAAATCATGTTTTTAAAGCGATATATGGCCCGTTCCCGTCTGGGGCCCAACTTCGTGAGGGCTTGCGGCTCATACGGCGCATTTTTCCGTTTTTCGATACACCCAAGCCGGTCATGGCACTCGGCAAGCATCACAAGGCACAGATAGAATTCAATACGCAGATTAAGCAGTATCCGCGCAGTTTCGATGCGAAGGAATATCGCCGCACGATACGTCATGTGATGCTGTTTCTCAGTGGTCGTGGAAAAGAGTTGCGTGCGGCGCTTGAGAAAGAGATGCGAAGTGCGGCACGAGATGAACGGTTTGAGGACGCCGCAGAGGCGCGTCGCGAACTTTTCGCACTTGACCATATTCAAGATGTTTCGCTCATCAAGGATGAGAATATTGAAAAGACTTCCGGCGGAAAGCGAATCGAGGCATATGACACGGCTCACCTTTCGGGCACGAACGCGATTGGAGTGATGACGGTTATTATGAACGGCACACCGATAAAGAAAGAGTATCGGACCTTCAATATTCGTGGAGTGAAAAAGAATGACGATATTGCATCGCTCGCAGAGATTCTCTCGCGGCGACTCTCTCACACGGAATGGCCATTTCCGAATGCTATCGTCATTGATGGCGGCACAACGCATAAAAAAGCGGCAGAGTCGGTATTGAAAGAAGTGGGCATTGCGATACCGATTGCAGCAGTTGTGAAAGACGAACGGCACCGTCCACGCGAAGTTATCGGTGCTCGCCGTGCCGGCATTTCTGAAGCGGATGCCGTGCTTGCGAACAGTGAAGCACATCGTTTTTCCCTTGCTCGTCACCGACGGGCTCGAAGCAGAAGCTTGCGCGGGAAGTAATCTCGCGTTTGGTATACTACGAGTATGCAAACTATCGTCGGGGTGCTGCGAGGCGGGCCATCACGCGAGCACGAAGTCTCGCTGAAGACCGGTGCTGCTATCCTTGCGAACCTTCCCGAAGAGCGCTACTCTGCGCGCGATATCTATATTGATAAAAATGGACAATGGCACGACCGCGGGCGAGTGACGACTCCTGAACGTGCGTTACGTCAGATTGACGTCGCACTCATCGGTCTGCATGGTGAATATGGTGAGGATGGGGAAGTACAGAAAGTTTTGGAGCGTTTTGGCGTCCCGTATGCCGGTGCAGATTCCTTCGGCTCGTATCTCGCGATGCATAAACTCATGGCGAAAATGCGCGCCAAAGAAGCTGGACTCCTCACTCCCGAGTCTCACTACATCGAGCGTGCTGAAGACAGTGAAGAAGCCGTGCACCGTATTATCCGTAGTTTCCAACAGCCCGTAGTTGTGAAGCCTATCGGCTGGGGCTCCTCGGTCGGCGTTTCAGTCGTAGGCGGGTACGCACAAGTACTTTCTGCTATTGAACAACTTTTTGCCGAGGGAGCTCCGACCGTCCTTGTTGAAGAATATATTCGTGGAAAAGAGGCGACGATTGGTGTCGTCGAAAATCTACGCGGCGAAGCGCTTTATGTACTCCCGACAATTGAGATTATCCCGCCGGAAGGGGATTTCTTCTCGTATGATGCGAAGTATTCTGGGGTGACGCGCGAAGTGTGCCCCGGCAATTTCTCTCGTGTCGCGACTGAAGAACTCAAGAGAGCAGCGAAGGTGATGCATCGAGCGCTCGGACTTCGCCACTACTCGCGGAGCGATTTTATCGTTGCACCCAAGGGCGTGTACTATCTCGAAACCAACACACTGCCGGGACTCACGACTGAATCTTTGATGCCGAAATCTCTTGCCGCTGTCGGCATGCCGTTTCCTGATTTCTTAGGGCATCTGGTCAATCTTGCACTCTCGCGTTAGAGTAATTTCGCTGTAGTGGCGGAAAACGGTGAGGAGCCAGCCTGATCAGCTGCGCGCGCCGATGACCAAGTACTCGGAGGTAGTATCCGATACCCAACGCTTGCAATGGTTGGTCCGACGACAAGTACGGTGGCGAGCCCGAAAGGTGCGATAGGGTCAGCTACAGCAGAGTAACGCCGCGGCGGAGGTCTATCCCTCCCCGCGGTTTCTATTTGAAAAATGCCTCAAATTCGGAATTGTGGACCGTACAGGATTCGAACCTGCGACCCCCTCGTTGCAAACGAGGTGCTCTACCAACTGAGCTAACGGCCCGAGTCGAGGAAG
>Ga0334722_10002943_pt1 | contig 18742 bp, 13 predicted proteins | sample C3_bottom_MG_FD_207210 | JGI IMG/M metagenome (GOLD analysis project Ga0334722, IMG submission 207210) | Sediment microbial communities from Yellowstone Lake, YNP, Wyoming, USA - C3_bottom | ecosystem: Environmental > Aquatic > Freshwater > Lake > Sediment | place: USA: Wyoming | collected...
GAATTTGAGACCCGTCTGCATCGCTAAACTTTTCAAGTTTAGCTGTTTCGACGCCGGCTTCGCCTGGCTCAAATTCAGGGCACCTCCTTGGCATTTTTCACTCTTTCTGAACGGTCGCAGTATATCAGATCCGAGAATTGTTGAGTGGGGATTCGTTGACTCAAAAATTATTTGTATATATATGCTTCCTTGATGCGCCGATATTTCCTTGTCCTTTTTAACGTTTCTTTATTGCATGCAACGACCTTCACGGTCTCTTCCAATTCGGGCGATCCGACGGTGCCGAATAGTTTGCCTTATGCAATTGTGCAGTCAGCCTCGGGAGATACAATCGACTGCACTTCCATCGCAGGTCAAACGATCACATTGATGACCCAGGACTTGCCTGCCATTTTGCATAGTTTAACTATTACAGGAGGCACTGGCGCGCCAGTCACCATCGATGGTGGCAGCACCTATCAGGGCTTTTCGGTTGCGGCAGGGACCGTCACGATCCAAAATTTTACGGTGCAGCATACGGTTTCGCAAGGGGGCGCTGGTGGATCGGGATATGGGGGTGGGGGTGGTGGACCGGGCGGCGGCGGCGCCCTATATGTGCATACCGGGACAATGGTGGGGATTGGCTCATTGCAGTTTACTTCCAACCAAGCAATAGGCGGTGCGGGCGGTGCGGGCAATGGAGCGCAAGCGGGCGGTGGCGGTGGCGGCGGTTATGGCGGCGGAGATGGTGGAGCCAATGGGGGCGGTGGCGGCGGAGGCAGTAGTTCCGGCGGCAATGGGGGATTTTCGGGAACACCAGCCGGATCGCCTGGTGTCTCGTTCGGCGGTGGCGGTGGCGGTGCAGCCGGAGGAGCGGGTGGCGCTTCGAATGGACAGGCAGGTGGAAGTGTCGTTTCTGGGAATGGCGGCGGTGGCGGTGGAGCTGGCGGAGTGGGAAATAATGCGACCGCATCAGCTGGCGGTAGTGGCGGAACAGGTCTTGGCACAGATAGTGCATTTGCTGGCGGCGGTGGTGGCGGGGGCGCAGCGGGCAACAATGGGGGCGCGGGCTTAGGCACGGGCGGCGGCGGCGGATCGGGCACTGGAGGGAGTTCCAATGGAGGCGCCGGAGGAACTGTAGGCAGTGGGGGTGGCGGTGCTTTAAATGTGGGCGGTAGCGGTGGATTTGGTGGTGGCGGTGGTTCTGGCGGTGTGACGGCAGGAACTTCCCTGTTTGGTGGTGGAATGGGTGGAGCCGGGATGGGAACCAGTGGCGGTGGTGGTGCGGGGATGGGAGGTGCAATTTTCATCCAAAATGGTGCAACGCTCGCCATTGCCGATAACATGGCTTTTTCCAGCAACACAGTCACTGGTGGAGTGGGCAGCAGTGCGGGAGGTACCTATGGTCCCGACCTATTTCTCCGTTCAGGTGGAACATTGACTTTTGCCAACAGCAGCACCGACTTGACAATCGCGACAGCAATCGCTAGCGATCAGCTTGTAGGTGGCGGCTCAGGCGGGGGGCTGTATGTACAGGGAACCAGAACGGTTACGTTAACAGGTGTCAATACCTACACTGGCGGAACATTTATCCAATCGGGAATTTTGAATGTGTCTGCGGACACTGGTCTTGGAAATGCGGCCAATACCATTACCATCACAGCGGGTACTTTGCAGGCGGGCGCTTCATTTGGTTCTGCGCGCAATATCACGCTCAGCGGCAGTGCCACATTGGATAGCGGCGCTAACACTCTGACCTTGACGGGGATGATCAGTAGCACTGGATCGCTGACGAAAGTGGGGAGTAACACGGTCGTTTTATCTGGCGTCAATACCTACAGTGGCGGCACGACAATATCGGCGGGGATTCTCAGTATCGCAGCGGACAGCGCATTGGGAAATTCGACAGGGCCGGTCACTTTTAGTGGCGGTACGTTGCAAGGAACCGCCGGCATTACCTCATCGAGAGCGCTTGTTTTTTCAGGCGCTGGCACAATTGACACAGGGGTTAATACCCTCACCTTTTCAGGGCAAAATACGGGTACCGGTTCTTTGACAAAAATAAGTGGTGGAACTCTGATCTTATCTGGAACGAGCAGTTACTCAGGTGGCACGACCATCACGGCGGGAACTTTGCAGGGCGATTCAGCGAGCCTACAAGGAGCCATTGCCAACAACAGCACATTGATATTCAACCAAACGACCAATGGTACCTACAGTGGAGCGTTGACAGGGGCGGGAACGTTGACGAAGCAAGGCGCAGGGACGTTGACGATGAGTGGCGCCAGTTCTTTTTCCGGGGGAACTTCTGTCTCGGTCGGCGAGTTGAAAGTGAACGGTTCTCTCGCAAACTCCACCTTCACCGTGGCAGTGGGAGCTACCTTGAGCGGATCGGGAACCGTGGGCTCCGTGACCAATAGCGGTACGATCACCCCGGGAGATAACGGAACGGGAAGCCTTACTTTTAACGGAGCGCTCACATTGATGGGCAGCTCTTTGGTCAATCTCGATATTACTCCCACAAGCAATAACCTGATGTCGGTTTCCGGAATGGCAAGTCTGAATGGGGCTCTCTCCCTTTCCCCCGAATCGGGCTTCTACGGATTTGGTGGCACGATCACCGTTCTTTCTTCCTCTGCTCGAGTCGGAACGTTTTCCTCCTTTTCCATCACCACCTCCAACTTTAGTGGATCGCTTTCCTATACGGCAACGGATGTGCTGTTGACCTACACCGTCGCGGCGCCATTTATCGATTTTCCATTCGAAAATAAGAATGAACAAAGCGTGGGTAACAATCTCGATGCCCTCAACTCAGCGGGATTGATCCCGACCACATCGGACCTATTTAGCGCGATTGATGCACTAACCGGACAGAGCAATGGAGTGATCAACAATGCACTCGATCAGCTCCATCCGGCCCAATTTGGTGCTTTTGCTGATGTGCAGGCCGAAGTGGGCGGACAGCTTGCTTCTCTCTTCCATCGGAGACCCACGCTCCAGTGCAAATGCGCCGGCCCCTGGAATCTTTGGGCCAAACCCTTTGCCAACGAAGTCACAGAAAAAAGCGATGATATGCAGGCTGGCTTCCATGCCACTACGGCAGGCCTCGCAGTCGGAATAGATCGAGAATTTTTAAACGCTTGGACGATTGGCATTGGAGGCCTATGGGGTGATGGCCATCTTGACTGGCATCGAGAAAGGGGCCGGAGCCAAATCCATAACTACTTGGGCTCCCTGTATACCGACTACTACTACGGCGATTGGTATTTCGGAGCCTCATTTCTAGCGGGGATTGATTCCTATGAAACCGTCCGGAGAATTCACTACACTACCGTCGATCGAAACGCCGAGGCCAACTTTCATGCGCTTGATCTGGTCGGACAGATTTCAGCAGCCTACTTCTTTAGTGCAGCGACCGCTCTCGTCTACCCTTATGCCAATGTCGATTTACTCTATTTAGATATACGCGCTTTTCAAGAAAAGGGAGCGAATGGACTCAATCTCAACGTCCGTTCCTATAATAGCGAAACACTCCGAACTGAAGCGGGGATTGCCTTTCAAGTGCAAGACACGAATTACAATGAAACAATCTGCATATCCCCAACAGTTGCCATGGGTTGGGTGATGCAGTGGCCTATGCACAGGTCCGATTTCACTGCAAACTTTGTGGGTGAACCCATCTCCTTCAAAACAGAAGGATGGGATGAAACGTGGCAGATTTTTACCCTTGAATTCGGCCTCGCGCTTGCCTACAAATGCGCCTCTCTTTCCGCCGAATACCATGTAGAGCTATCGCCACAGACCCATTCGCCCTACTTCGCGCAATACGGCCATCTAGACTTTACTTGGAGATGGTAATCCAACTCGATAGACAGGGATATCCACAGAGGTATCCCTCGGTGTAATTTTCCGAATTTCCTTAGGAAATTTCTCGAGTTCCTCTTTTGGGGGTGCAGGCAAGAGATCATAGACGGTAGTCGTTGCAGAATTGATGGAAAAAGGCACTTTCGGATCACTTCCAATTTCGCATTGATACCTTCTACTAAAGTCCTTCCTTGCTGCGGTACCCAATACGTATCTTCCACTATATATTGGAGATTTCAATTTTTCTGGATTGAATGTGTGCCAGCTAGAATTAATTAATACAGAGCACTTTTCGCCTATTAGAGGTTTTACATTTTTTACCGCATAGAACTTTGTGGTTGTCTCTTGGCTACCTTCCTCGGTGGTTTCAATGGATACTTTTTCTGTACCTTCAAAGCCTTTGATTATTCCTTTAACGCTGCTGGTGGAGCCGTTGCTCAGTTCGGTGTCGACTAGAACAGGTTTGCCTAGTAAAAACTTTTGGATATAAGCAATGGCCTTTCGTCCAGATGGAGAAATTGAGCCAATGACAGGTTTATTAGCCCTTAGGATTTTAGCTGGAACGACTCGTGCGAGCACAGGTCTGCTAAAAGGGGGTAAGCAAACAGGAGGCGATCGTAGGAAATTTTCCCGCACTTGCCTGACCGTCTCATCTGAAAGACGTGAAGTGAAATCCGGGAATACTGGGAGAGCTATCCTCCCATCCTCAAAAAACATGACATGAAAGACAAGCGGTGACATATCAATCCTCGAACTGATTTTCCGGTAGGATCATAATTGAGGTGAAAGATAAAAAAAAGAAAAATCGGTCCGAATTAAGCGAACGAATAGACAGAAGTTTGAATGTTCACATTTCCGTTAGGCTGCGGGATCTGAATGATTTTTTCCGTTGGGGTCACGCCGGATGTGATGCCTGGAGGTAAAAGGGAATATAAGTTTTTAGGACTCAGTAAGACTCGATAGTTCCTTTGACTGGATGAGTCTTTAATTGTGAATCTGACATAATTCTCCTTTATAGAAAATAATTCTAGTTTCCCAAGTACATAACAACGTTTGGATCTATCTTCCTGATCCGCGTTTGGAAATAGAGATAAGTTTATTAACAACGGTTCATTTGGTTTAAATTCAAATGTCTCTTTATTTAATGGAATTTTTATTTTATTTTCTTCATTCAATTCAACTAATAGTTTATCCGTATTGTTAATAAATGCTTTGATTTTCCCATGTGTATACTGACGACCGTTGCATTTGCGTCTTGGAACCAATCTAATCTGTCGTCCTAAGAGAAGAGAGTGCAGAGGGAGGCGGACAGTCGTCACAGGAGATATGATAAGAGGCTGATCAGATGGTGGCCATGGGAAAAAAAGCACAATCCCCTGCAGTTGGGATGGGTTAGCAATCTGAGCTGTTACGGCAGGCGTAATCGTTGAAGGATCGACAACCTGAGCTGCCATAATGGGGCGTGCAGGAGTAATCATTGGAGGATTGATCACCTGAGCTGGCACAATGGGGCGTGCAGGAGTAATCATTGGAGGATTGATCACCTGAGCTGGCACAATGGGGTTTACTAAAGGAGTAGAAGGGCGAATAAGAGGATTTGACTCTCGAACTGACCTAGCTGGTGATACCAATTGCGGAGCAGGCTTTTTGAGAGGAGAGCCTGGGGGCGAATGGAGTGGGTCAACTAGAGGCTGTTCCAAGCGATATAACGAAATGCTCTTGGCTATCACGTCCATTTTCAACGCTTCCTCGGCCAAGGACTCAGGGGTCAGTGCTAAGGGGGGCGAGTTTGTTACTACAAATTGTTCTAGATTGATTGCTGACATATTGTAAAATCCTAATAAACTAGTATTAATATTTTACAGAAATCAGACTTATCTATCAATAACTACTGAAGTGTCTTATTGTAAGATAGTTAGGACTATCTTCCTTTCATCAGCCGATTATAGAGTGTACCGAAGAGCCATAGAAACACAAACCCATCGATAAAGCCATAGATCAGTCCAACAAAAGCGCCTGCACCAGAGATGGAGTAGCCAGGATAAAGCCCCTTGAGAGACATGAGGTAATCCATCGCATAGCCGCTTTGCATCGAAATGAGGGTGCAGAGAAAAAGGCAAGCGCCCCAGAGAATTCCTGCAGCCAATCCCAGATTTTTTGCATGTAACATAACAGTCCTCCTGTTAGTTCTATGAATAAAGCATTCCTCTTTATTAGAAAAACAGTTTCTTGCTAGGAAGCCGTCTCTCCCCCTATGCTGGGGAGTATGAGACTGCCAAGGCCGCGAGCGATTTCTTTTGCCCCATTCCGAGAGGAGATAAGGGGCTACAACTTCCCCACCTTCCGAGATGATGCGATGGCAGCTCTGGCCATTGCTCTTTTGACCATTCCGCAATCAATCGCCTATTCATTGTTGGCCGGACTGCCTCCGACAGCGGGACTTTTCTCCGCTATTTTTGGAACGATTTTTACTGCGGCATTCGGCTCTTCGAGGCAGTTGGTTTCTGGTCCGAGCACTGGGGTGGCGATTTTAATCCAGACTTCGATTGCCGACGTACTCTACAACTATTTCGAAACAGTCACGGGCCCTGCAAAAGATGCACTGGTGATGAATCTCTTAATGCAGATCGTGCTCATCATGGGGATTATTCAAATCGCATCGGCTTTTTTTAATGTAGGGAAGGTGCTCCAATTTGTGAGCCGTCCTGTTCTGTTGGGGTATTTTGCGGGGATCACAGTTGCCATTGCCGTGGCGCAGTTTTTTTATTTCTTCGGGGTCCCTAGCCTGCAGAGCGACGATCCGATTTTATTCAGAGCCTGGTATTTCATCGCTCATCTCATGGAAATCAACATAGCCGCGCTGCTGATTGGATGCGCGAGCCTGGTTGTTCTCCTATTTTTCCGTCGAAAGTTGAAGAATTGGCCTGATGCTCTCTTTGCGATTGTGGTCGGAGTACTCCTAACCAATGCATTTCAGATTTGGAATTTTGGACCCAAAGTGGCGACGTTGGGGGATCTGAATCTGAATGCACAGCTGATTCCTGAACTCACCTTCCCCTTCATCGATCTGAAAATCATCAATAAGATTTTTCCCGCTGCGGTGGCCATCTCCTTTTTAGCGATCTTGGAAGTCTTTTCGATTTCGCGCAATTTTGCCTCTCGGAGTGGCCAACAGGTGCAGGTGAACCAAGATGTCTTTGGGGTGGGGGTGGGCAACCTGGCGCTCTCGGTCATCTCAGGCTCTATGCCCTGCTCGGGCAGTGCGACGCGCACGGCATTGAATTTTCGAATGAATGGCAAGACCCGTTTGGCGCCGATTTTTTCGGGCATTTTAACGGCGATCATCATCTATTTCTGTTGGCCCTTCGTGCAGAAAATCCCGCTGGCCGCCTTGGCCGCGATCTTAATTGCCACCGTGCCCACATTGACCAATCTCCAAGAGGTCAAGCTCTCGTTTCGAGCCACTCGGGAAGACGCCTGGGTATTTCTCCTGACCTTTGTCTCTTGCTTAATCTTTAATCTGGACGTTGCCTTTTTCATTGGCATTGCCATCTCGATCGCCACCTACTTGAAAAAATCTTCCGAGCCCCATCTCGTCGAATATGCCTTTAATTCAAAAGGGCGGCTCATGGTGATCAATCCCAAGCAGGATGTGCATCGAAAAATTCGGATCATCGGAATTGGGGGAGAGCTCTATTTTGCCGCAGCAGACTTCATCCAAAATGCGATGACCTCTGTATCGGATGATCCAAATGTTGAAGCGATTGTCCTCCGTCTCAACAATGTTCACCACATGGACGCTTCGATGTGTCTTGCGATCATCCGGATCCATGAAACGCTCAAAGCGCAAAAACGGTATCTGCTCATCTCAGGTCTTACCGAAGAGGTATGGCATGTCTTCCATCGAGCAGGCTTGGTCAAGCAACTAGGCCTCGATAATCTCTATTTCACAGATGAGAGCAATCCTCAATTCTCCACTTGGAAAGCGTGTCTTCGCGCCCAAGAGCTTATCCACAAGAAAGGGTAAAATCAATTTGTGGACTAAACCAAAGGACGGATAAGCAGGATCAGCTTCGCTGGCAGGATAGGCAAGATATAAAATTTTATCCTCCAAATCCTGCCGACGTTTCGTCGATCCTGCTTATCCTGTTCCTCTTCTGTAAAAAATCGGGCACGCACACGGGCAACGGGCGCGGGCACGAGGGATTTAGCGGATGGGGGCGTATTTGTCGGTGAGGGCAGGATCGAATTTGTAGGTGAGCCCATCTATTTCGATGGTGCGATAGACCCATTTTTCATCATTTTCCCTTAAGAGTCGATCGCATCCCATGAGATAGCCTTTGATGAAACCGTAGCGTCTCATGGCGATTCGCATGTACTGAGAACTGGAGGGACGGTAGTGGCTTCGGGGACCATCGACGGGAGAGATCACTTGTTGATGGAAGTCAATGATTACTTCGGCAAGGCGGGTGCCTAGGGAACGGGTGGGAGCTTCAGCGACTGACACGGGTGGATGGAGGTCGCGGTCTTTACCCCAAGGTTGTTGATAGAGGGGGCGGGCGAGAAGAGTGATGGGAAGGAAGAGAAGGATTCGACTAAAAGCCATATTGCATCATTAGCACGGGGAAAAGATTTGTGTCATTGAGGACAGTCGAGGCATTTTGCTCGTAGATCCGTTCATTATAGTATTTAGCCTCTTCACCAGCCCCATAGATGCCACCAAAATACCAACCTGCTTCAAAACTGGTGGTGATGATTCCTGCGGCAATTTGACCCCGATGAAAGAATTGGTAGGCGGCTGCGATGAAAAGGCCGTTGAGGAGAAAAGCAGTGAGGGCCGATTTTTTTTGGCCTATGTAGAGATACCCTGCGCCCGGTAGGAGGGCGTTAAGGGTTTGGGCTCCGGCCACCGATTTTTTTTGAGACCGGTAGCAGTCGAGTAGGTCATCCAGATAGGATCGTTGATGAAACCCCCCGGCAAAACACTCGATGGTGGGGAGGTCCCCTTCCCGGATTGCCTGAGAGACCTGAAGTTTTTCTGCGGTGTCTGGATAGGACTTTTGGATCATCTCTAAAATCCGAACCTGTTTTTCTGGACAGCCCATTTCATGATAGCTCTCATAGAGGATGAGGAGCAGATCGTGATAGGCTGGAAACGATTTGTCTACATGGGCCAGCTTGCTCTTTTCAAACGCCTCGACAACCTCATCATAGTGTTTGGCAAAAAAGTAGCAGAGAAGAATGTCGTACTGGATTTCGAGTTTTCGATTTGAATCGGTTTCGGGAACCAATATTTCGGCCCGTTTGTAAGTGGAGACGGCTCGATAGAGATCGAGCTCTTCGGCAAAAGCGTGGGCAATGATCATTTCTCTTCCCCAGTCAGAGGCCCGTTCTGCGGGGCCAAGAGGCGGGAAGGCACTTTTAAGTTGATGGAAGTGTTGGTCTTGCACTTGATAACAAACGCGCGGGTTGATTTTATCGGGGACCCGGTAGCACCCGGTAATGAGTAGGAGAAGAAAGAGAAAAGGGAGCCTATTCATCATCGATGGTTTTGATCGTCTCCATTGCCTCTTCATAGTTTCTTTCAAGGAATGGGGTGCCTGTCTGATCGCGGAAGAAGTCTTCCTGGTCCTTCGTGATACGGGTCATATCATCGAGTGAGGAGAGGATGTGGGGACGGAGGAAAATGACGATGTTAGAGTTGGCTACCGTGTCATTATCGGTAGAAAAGGCAGCGCCTACGATGGGGAGGCCTCCTAGGCAGGGGATGCCCGTCTTCGTTTTGGTATTGGAATTGTTCACCATACCGCTCAAAATCAGGAAGTGGTTATCGGGCACATGAACAGTGGTCTGCATGGTTGTTTTACTGCTTGTGATCCCGTTGATCGAAGCGGGGAACCCTTGTTGGTTGAAGGTAACCTGCCCTTGTTGTGCAGAGCTGGGTACTGATGTTTGGTCGAGCGTGATGTCGAGCGTGACGATGTCGGAATTGCCGAGTACTGGCGTGATGGTAAGGTTGACGCCGATGTCCCGGTATTCAATGTTTGTTGTGCCTACGGTGGCGTTATTGCCTGTGTTGGAGACAAAGGACCCAGCAAAGGGGATGTTTTGTCCGCTGAAAATCGATGAGGTACGCCCGTCTTGGGTAATCAGTTTCGGGGTCATGACAATGGCAGTTTCACTGTCAGTTTGCAGAGCGCTCATCAAAGAAGAGAGAGTGAGGAAAGAGTCGCCATTGTGTTTGATGATTTCACCGACAACGCCCAGGTCGAACCCGCTATTGATATTGGAAATATTGGCGGGGTTGGGGAGATTGGCGGGATTGACTTTGCTCAAGGTGGTTAAGAGCGGATCGGTGTTGCTGCCGGTGTTAGCTGGAGGGATCGTGTTGCTCATTGTCCCCGCGAACTTTGTGCGGTATTTGTAGTTGCCGCCCCATTCGAGACCGAATGTGAGGGCATTGGCCAAGCTCGTTTGGACAACGAGCATTTCAATGAACACCTGTTTGAGCGGGATGTCGAGGTTTTTGATCAGTTCTCTGAGACGGGTCAGCGTCTCTTGGTCGCCGGAGCAGAGGAGCGAGTTGGTCACCTCCAGCCACTGGATCGAATTGATCGAGTTGAGGAGATTTTGATTCACCGGCGCATTGGATAAGATTAGATCTTTCGCAATTTGACGGAGCGCCCCTTGGATCTCATCGCCTTTATGGAATTGGAGCTTATAGACGAGGAAGCTCGTGTTATCGATCGCTTGAATGGTTGGCTCCAATGGGCCGCCTGCAATAGAGCCGGCTGGGAGATTGGTGGGGATATCGAAGCTCTTGAGTAGATCTTTGACCTGGTCGAGCGATTTTTGGGTGCCGGTGAAGATGAGCGATTGGGTTTTTTCTACCCAGCGCATCGATGCAATGGTACTAAATAGGTCTGGATCAGTGAGCCCTGTGCTCTTTAAATTCTCGGCAAAATCCTGCATTAGTTTTTCCAGATCCTCTCCACCGAGCGACTGGGGCTTATAGACAAAGAAATTGGAGGGGCCGCCTGTTGGGGTGGCAGAGGGGCCTCCGAGGCTGGTCACATCGAATTTTTCAACGAGAGCCTGCACTTTGGTGAGAGCTTCTTCATTGCCCGTGAAGAGGAGCGAATTGGTCTCTTTGACATACTTCATGCTGCTCAAAGCGGCCAGAAAATCCTTATCGGTCGTTCCCGATTTTTTGAGATCGGCGGCCATGTTGCGGAGAGAGGCCGTAATTTGCGGACCGCTTGCGTTTTTGAGCTTGACTAAGAGAAAGGTTGTTTTGCCAATGTGTTGGATCGGCGCATGTTTTGCAGCTGGAACATCCACATCTTTAATCAACGCCTGAATCTTGGTCAGCGCATCGGGCGGGCCCGTAAAGATGAGTGAATTGGTCGTCTCCACATATTTGGCTGAATCGATAGCGCTTAAAAGAGAGGGGTCTGCGAGGTCGGCCTTTTTCAAGTTACTGCCGATGTCATGCAACGATTTTTCAATTGCATTGGCTGGCAAGTGTTGCGGTTTGTACATGAAAAAGTTGCTATTGACCGGCCCCTTACCTTGGCGAGGGTAGTCATATTTAGCAATGAGGTCTTTCACTTCATCAATTGCTTGCGGGTCGCCAGTGAGAAGGAGGCTGTTGGTCTCTTTCACATAGCGAATGTTTTCGATGACATCGATGACGCTGGTATCTTTTAGACCGGACGATTTGAAATTTTTGGCCAAATTATCCAGATCGTCTTCGACCATTTCTCCATTCGCACTTTGGAGTTTGTAGAGGAAATAGCCAGGCTTTACCGCCTTGGGTCCTGTTTGTACGTCGACTGTGATCGCCAGCTCTTCCACTCGTTTCAGGGAGGCGGGATCACCGGTAAAGAGGAGCGAATTGGTCGATTTGACCCACTTCATACTCTCAAGAGTCCGGAGCATAGCCGGATCGGATAATTCGTTCGACTTTAAGTTTTCAGTCACATCTTTCAGAGAATGAACGAGTTGCTCTCCCCTCAAATGCTTGGGCTTGTAAATGAAAAACTGGCTTCCCGCAGGCGCTTTAGAAATTTGGGAATCGAAAGAGGGGAGCAGTTCTTGCAAACGTTTTAGAGCCGAATCGGGACCGGTAAACAGAATCGAGTTGGTGTCTTTGATGTACTTCATACTGTCGATCGTCTGTACAAGCCCTTCATCAGACGCGTCCGATTTATTGAGTTTTGTCGAAAAATCTTTGAGCGCCGCTTCAATATCGATCGCGGGCGCCGATTGGATTTTGTAGAGATAGAAGCTATTTTTATCCGCCCCTTTGGCCTTGCCATTCGGCGTGTCGATGGTGCCGATGAGTTCTTTTACACGGGGGAATGTGGCCTCTTCACCAGAGAATGTGATTGTGTGAGTGGCCGTATTGATCTTTGCGCTATTGATCGTGGCCAGCAGTTCCGTATCGACCCCTTTGGCATTTCGTAAATTGTGGGCCATCTCCTTGATCGATGCTTCTATCTCTTTCGCAGAGCGGTTGACTGGCTTGTAGACGAAGAAAGACATCCGTTGTGCGGCCGTAGTTGGAACATCGAGGGCCAGGAGAAATTCTCTCACCTTATCGAGAGAATCTTTGGAGCCGACGAACATGATTGAATTTGTGGCCGGGATCCATTTAGCTGAATCGATCGTTTCAATCAGATCGTTTTCTGGCATGCCCGATTTTTCTAAATTGTCGGCGATATTGGAGAGTCCATTTAATAAATCATCGCCACTTCGGTTTTCGACCTTGTAGACGAAAATGTTTTCTGATTTCAGTTTGCGATCGGCGAGGAGGAGTTTTTTTGGGGGTAAATCGAGGCTGGTGAATACGCTCATCGCTTTTGCCGTCAATTCTGGAGTCGAAACGATATAGATCGAATTGGCCAGAGTTGCGGGAACGAGAATAAAGGGGTTGCCCTGTGCGATGGGGGTCATGATTTGGCTGCCGATCTCGATCAGATAGTCTGGCTTGTTGTGCTGCGCTTCGTAGTTCTTGATTTCCAACAACGTATGAGGCGAATCGAGATTTTCGATCAGATTGGCTACTTTTTCCACATTTGCGGTGATGTCGGTCAAAATGATTTGACGCGTTTCGACCGATGTTTCCAACATCGATGAGGTGGAAATCATCGGGCGAATAATCGCCGCGATCGATTGGGTATTGGCATTTTTAATCCGGAAAATGCGCGTGACGATTGGTGAATTGCCCCCCTCTCCCGACTCCGTCGTGAGCGTCGCCATCTGTTTCACATCTTCGCTCTTGTGGATGACTAAATTATTGCCCTGCTCAAGCAATTGGAGTCCGTGGATGCGCAAGACCTGTATCAATGTGGCCATCACATTGCTAGGCGTAATCGGTGCCTCAGACACCACAGTGACTGTAAAATTCAAATCCGCTTCATTAAAAATGAAGTTGATGTTACAAATTTTACTTGCAAAGTGGATGTATTCGATGATGCTGACAGTGTTGTAGTTAATCGTAAAACCGTCTTTGGGAACCTCTACAGATTCTTTTACAGACTCTTTGATGGGTTCTTTCTTCTCCTCGGCCAAAAGCGAGGGCGCGACGAACAAGAATCCGAAGAATGCTAAAAGCAGCAAAAGAACTTTTTCGGTGCGCATCGCGTTCAAGTGAGTAAGTCGACCTTTTTCGAATCGTAAAATACGCATCATATTAATGCAACACTATGCTTTTTCTATTTTTCTCTCTCCATTTCTCGTGGAGACCCGCCCAGCATAACTCACTATGGGAAATACTGGGAAGAAAAACAATGTGCCCCCCCCCCCTTCTTACGTGCATTACCTACGCGTGACCCATGTTTGCGTTTTTTCATCAGCGCAGAGTGCGCGAAACGCGCCCCATTATTTTTTTCTCTGCGCCTCTGCGTTCTCAGTTTCCCTCTGCGCTGATGAAAAAATGGTAGACTGAGAATAGCGAACCTCAGACACCTCTTTTACAGGCGGTGGATGGAGAGGAGGGCTGAGGCTCGCTTGGGAGGAGAAGAAGTTTTGGCGACGAGATGGTGGAGAATTCTCTCCGCTTGGTGTTGGGGCGAGAGGAGAAGATATTCAGTTAGCCACGAATGGTCTTCCGATTTTGGGAGACCCAAAGAGTGGAGGAGGAGGGTATCGCCAGAATTCCAGTTGTCAGCCGTTTCGAGTAAATTGGCATTGGGATCGGCTCCGAGAGGAGGATTGGGAGTGGAGAGAATACGCGGCTTATTATCCCCATCTGGAATGTGCCAGAGGCTTGAATAGGCGCAAGAGACAAAGACCAGTTGATCTTTGTCGGGATTGAGGAGGAGAAAACTGAGGCCAAATTTTTGCTGCATCGGATCTTCAGCAAGAGCAGAGCTCAATGAACTGAGCATTTTGATGGGGTGGAGATCTTTTTTTCCATTTCGATAAGAGTATTCGATCGCCATCCGGAACATTCCGCGTAAAACAGTGCTGTGCAAAAGGGAACAGCTCGTCGATTCGATTGGTTCGGCCAAGACGATGCAAAAACGATTTTCAGGCAGTTTAAAAAAATCGAGGTAGAGGCCGCGAAGGGACATCCCCTCATGGATAGCGATTCCAAGCTCGGCATGGGACCAGCGAGGCGCTTTTTTGGGGACCAAGATGGAACGGGTATGTTGTACGAGATCGAGTAGCTCATCGGAGACATCGTGGCTAGAGGCTTCTTGCTTTCCGCCGAGAGCTTTAATGTAGTGGGAAATATCCGTGATGAAATCGACAATGTCTTGGTACCGTTCTTGGGTATCGATTTTGAGAGCTTTTTCGATGATTGGCTGTAGCGATTTGGGAAGGAGCGCGAGGTGGATGATTCCATGGCTGAGTCTTCCCAAAACGAGTTCATAGGCGATGATTCCCAGAGAATAGATATCAGATGTATAGGAGACGTCAAGCGGATTTTCTTTTTGCTCTGGACTCATGTAGACGGGCGTTCCGATCATTCGACGCGAAGTGGAAGACTTTTCTTTTCTCTCTTCTCCTTGCAGTTGGGCGATTCCGAAATCGATCACTTTGATTTCACCGCTTTCGGTGATGAGGATGTTTTCCGGTTTTAAATCACGATGGATGACCCCGTGGGTGTGCAGATGGCATAGGGCATAGGCGACTTGCAAGACAATTTCAAGAGCTCTTCGATGGGAGAGCGATTTTTGTTGGATGAATTGCCGGAGAGAAACTCCCCGGATGAACTCCATCGCGATGTAGAGCCCCTTTTCCCAGGTTCCTTGCCCGTAGAGTTTAACGATATTCGGATGGTTAGTCATACCGATGATCTGCGCCTCTTTTAAAAAGCGACTTGAGATCTCTTTATTCTTTAAGTACTTGGGAGAGAGCACCTTAATAACAATTGGCTGGGTACTTCCGGGATGGACGCCGAGGTAGAGATAGCTCATGCCCCCTACATTGAGGAGGCTTTCGATTTTGTAGGGGCCAATCTTGATGGGCAGAGAGGGGGGCTTCGCTTCTGCCGAGGTCAAATCAGGGAGTGTGTTCTGTTTATGAAAATCGTTCATCCAATTTCAAGGATGCGGATCCCTAGAGCCTCGCCGAGGTGGACCAGCTCTCCTCTTCCGACTAACTGACCATTGACCGTGAGCTGGACGCCCTGATCTGGCGAGATGGGCAGCTCAATGAGATTACCTGGAGAGAGCTGCATCAATTTTTCCAATGTCACGCGTAGGCGAGCGAGCTCTACGGTTAGGTGAACTGGCATCTCTTTCAAGGCCATCGCTTCTCCTCCCGCAGGAGGAAGTAATTCAGCAGGTCCGGAAAAGGGGTTTTCTGGGGACTCGGGAGCCATTTTTTTATCCATCTTTTCCTCGTACGTGAAAGCATAATCGACAAGTTGAATTTTGTTCTGCTTGATTTTCACTTGGAATAGCGGCAAAGGACCCAGTGTGAGGTAAGCAGCGCCCTTCTCTTTTCTTGGGTCGTAGCTTCCCTGATCTAGAATCACCGCATCGCCGACTTTTAATTTATCCCAATCGGTTCGCTGCAAGAGGGTCGCGCCCACTTTGAGTCCAAGGGCAAGCTCTACACTTTGCGCCATTTTATTCGGGGCATATTCAGAAGGGAGCTTGTCAAAAAACTGGACCCAGCTTTTTTGTAACTGCGGCTCAACCGCCAAACGTCCCCAGCAAGATTTTTGGTCGAGTTCGATCTCCACATCAATGCAAAAGGCATCGGTTTGCGGCATAGGAGATTCTTCACTAATGACCATGGAAAATTTTTGGAGAGGTTCCATTCCACTTGCTGCATCGAGGACCTGCAATAAAAGATAGCGGTAAAACCCTTCGGCCAACACTTCCGACTGGAGCGGTTTTGACTTGGGCCTTCCATGCAGCATCCAGGAGGTGAGTTGATTGATCTCCTCGCGAGACATCATCCAAAATGCACTTCCGGTCAACGGACCGATTTTCAGCGGAATGGTGAGCACATGCTCGCCGAGCCCTTCTTTCAGTTCATCCCAGGTGCGCCAGCTTTGTGTGTCTGCTCGGACACTTAGGTTTTGGATGCCAAAGCGGGAAGCGATCATGGAAGAAAAGCGGTGCCAATCGAATAGGGGCGATTTTCCAAATAGAGGGATTTGATCGTATGCTTTTAAGTGAGCTGCAATTTTACGGGCCCAAGCAAAGGGAGGGGTCATCGTTGTTTTCCTTTTTTATCGCCCCCGAAATCGCCACCCATCTCTCCCCCTTCGCGTTGATCTTTGCGTCGGAATACGGGCCTTTCGGCGGAGTAGACGGCATCGAGGCGTCCGATTCGGAACTTAAAATTGCCATTTTGGAATGCGGCCAATAAACTCGGGATATTTTGGTTGAATTTGGTCACTGCTTCGTTTGAGCCACTCAAGCGGATATTCAGAGAGTCGGGAGCTGTGGAATATTTAATGATTTCAATCGTCGAGCCATAAAATTTCGATGAGGCAAAGGCAGGAGAATTCAAAGTCACCTCAGTTCGGCTAACGCCGGGACGGGTCGACATCACTAAAATCGAACCGACCATTTGGTAGAAAAGGGGAAGCACTTCTGGACTCAAATAGGGGGTCGCTTGCACTGCGGCATTCATCGCAATCGGCTCTACTGCAGCCGGAAGATGTGGCGTAGAAGGAGGAACAATCTCCACGTGTTTCTGTGGTCCGTCCCCTTTTTTTTCTCCAGCCTGTTTCATCGATGGCTCAAACTGTTTGACCGATTCGAACTGTTCGGAGGGCTGCATCGGTTGACCCTTCGTTCCGCCTGTTTTTGGCTCCTCTTCCCGTTCGACCCGTTCTACTTTTCCTTTCACCGCATCTTTTTGCTTTGCAGCTGGGATATTCGTGATTTCTTTCTGCTCGCCCTCTGGCGTCCAATATCGGCCCACGGGCGCCGCTTTTTCTTCCTGCTCTTTTTCCGATCGGGCCACTTTTTGACTTTGGGGAGGAATGAGCTCTTTTTGTTTGCCCGACTTTGAAGAAGCTGCTTCATGTTTTTGCGGGCTTGCTTTCACTTTTCCCATTTTTCCCGGAGGGCCAAATGGAGAAGGTTCTAACTCTTTTTTTGCCGTCTTGCCCCCTTTTTGTGCTGTAGGTCCAGCCGTTGGTTGCACCGTATCATCTTGATACGTGGGTGGCTGAATCGGTTGATCGGGGAGATCGACGTCGCTCCAAAAGCCATTCGATTGAGGTAGATCTTCATTCGTAGCTTCGATGGCTGCTGGCGGCGTGCTCACATCGGGCGGCGGGGAATACGGGGGACTTGGAACCGACCCTTGGTCGAGATTCGATTGTGATTGATTACTCTCATAAAACTGCGTTTCATAAGGAGAGGGGGAGCGGGGTTCTTCCTCGGCAGTCTTATCATTGTCCGCGTCCATCATCGCTTTGAATTGATTCCGTTTCTGTTGACGCGCCTGTTCATCGGGGTCAACTTCACGCACCTTTTCAACGCGTTGCTTCTGTTCTCGATCCACTTTGGAATCGGTCGGATTGCTTTTATTCGGTTCAGGCGACATGGGCCCACTAATTGGATTTGAACACATACGATAGAGCTTATTCTCTCTCGAAAAATGAAGCAAGCCTTTCAATCTGGAGCACACATAAAAAGGGACAGGATAAGCAGGATCAGCTTCGCTGCCAGGATGTGCAGGATTTAAAATTTCATCCTGCTTATCCTGTCCCTACCATATGAATGCAAAACATGCGTTTTTATTCGGGTTTCTTTTTTCGGCTCTCGATGTCCCGCTTACGCAGCGAATGGGTCGCAGATCCTTGCTCATCATGCTCGACTGCCTCTTTCCGCTCAGTCCAGTAATGGACCTCCTTTTCCCACTCAGCCTTGTGCATTTCAAGCTTCTCTAGGTCCTTTTTCCTCTGGAACATTTCATCGGTCGCCAGATCGACCTGCTTTTGAGCCAAATCGACTTGCTTTTGGGCCTCTTTGACCTTTTTTTCCTTCTCAGCCAGTTTCTCATCGACCGTTTTCAAATAAACTTTCGCCTGCTGGATCTTGTCGCTTGTAGTCCCCTCATCTAAGGCATTTCTGAGCTGGGTCAGCTTGGCCGTCTTATGTTCTAAGACCTTATCCCTCTCTTGGGTGGTTTCAAATAATTTTTCATAGGCCTTTTCAAGAAGTTTTTTCTTTTCTTCTAAGGTCTTTAGGGCCTGTTCAAAACGGTTCTTTTTGATGAGCATGAGCTGCTCAAGGGGGTATTTCAGGGGGCTGTCCATGTCAACCAAAATACGTCAGAAAAAATTGAAAAGCAACCTCCTTTGAACCTATCTCAATAAATCTGATTTCGCGATCTTTGAGCGTTTTTTGGCACATTTTCGAACTCAGTTCGTCGTCTACCCTCTGGGTATGCCTCCTCCCTCATTTCAAAAATC
>Ga0334722_10002944_pt1 | contig 18738 bp, 15 predicted proteins | sample C3_bottom_MG_FD_207210 | JGI IMG/M metagenome (GOLD analysis project Ga0334722, IMG submission 207210) | Sediment microbial communities from Yellowstone Lake, YNP, Wyoming, USA - C3_bottom | ecosystem: Environmental > Aquatic > Freshwater > Lake > Sediment | place: USA: Wyoming | collected...
GGCCGTCCGCCGACACGGAGATCCAGTTGGAAAAATCGATCCAGCGGCGTTGCAGGGTCTGGTCGACCGTGCCGATTTGCAATTGATATTCGCTGTAATTTTTTTTCGGATCAAGGTAGTCGTTGAAGTTGAGAAGTCGATAATGAAACCAGTTGTCTTTTTTGTTCAGACTGACGAATGCGAGCCGGGAGAAGCGGGTATTGACCGGAGCCACCGAGCCGAGATCGCGGTCAATGACATCGCGATAATCCAGCAACAGCATGGGGAAATGGCGCAGCAGTTCGTTGTAACCGTTTGACATGCCGTTCTTGATACCTGCAACCAGCGTAGCACCGCTTTCCATGTGGATGCCGTCGAGCAATCCGGTCGGTAACGACAGCGTGTTGTCAGTAAAAGAGCTTACGGAGGATTTTGTCAGAAGGCCCCGGTCGTTCAAAAACATGGTGCGGCTCATGTCGCGGCTATACATTTGAAGGCGGAAGGGCACCTCTTTGGGGTCGATGAGCACTTCGCCCAGATAACGGATATGACCTTTGCTGGCGCTCAGTTTATCCGTGCCGACAGTGGACTTCGAGGTTGCATCGAAGGTAGCCCATTCGTAGCCGGCGGCAATATTGTATCTGCCGAATCGGCTATCGATGACACTGCCGCTGTCTCGGTACAACAGGGAATAACGGTGAGCAAGAGAGTGGGCCGACAGGTGGTTTCCCGCCGAATTACTGGCTTCGTAATTAGCGTAGAGCACTTCCGCTTCACCGGTCAGAGCGCAGTGCGCCGTGCCGTGAAAAAACAGCGATGCGGCCAGGGCAAGCACGCCAGCGCAGCAGGTTGTGTATAGACGTTTGGGCATGATGGTCATCGGTTATTGATATCTCATGACGGAAACATGAATTCAGGCATTCATTAATGCAAATAACAAGCCATTGTTTTGGGGAGTGCACTTTGGCGCCGGGCCCCGATTTCAGCGGTGAAACTCGGGAAAACTGGAGAGACAGGGGGGTGGGGTGGTCATATCACGCTGTAGTGGCCGGTTATTTGGCTTAAGACTATTTTATGGGGTGCGTCTTGAGATATTCATCGGACATGTATTGAAATGCCTGGATTCGCGCATTAAGTTGGTCAACCACGTAGAGCCTGTCTTTGGCATCGATATCCATGCTGACCGGAACGGCAAAACCGCCGGGAGCCCGCTTGCCGGTTGATGAAACCATGTAGAAATCACCAAACACCAGCAGCAAATCTCCGTTGGTATTGAAAACCTTGATTTGGTGGGTGCGTCCTTCGGCAACATAGATGTTGTTGTCAGAATCGATGGCAACCGCCTTGATTAGTTGGAAATCAGCCAAACCATCGCCTCTGCGGCCGATCTTGCGCTTATAAACACCATCCGGCGAGAATATCTGGATTCTGGCATTGAAGGCGTCGACAACGTACAGGTCGCCGTTGCCGCTCACGGCGATGGAAACCGGCATATTGAATTCCCCTTCCTTGTCGCCGGCCTTGCCGAACGAGAACAGGAGCTTGCCGGAGTAGTCCAAGACGTTTATGCGGTTGGTTTCACCGTCGGAAACATAAATACGCCGGGTTTTTTTGTTGATGGCCATCGCTATCGGAATTTTGGAAAACGGTTGGATCGTGAAGCTGTGCAACAGCTTTTCATTCGGGGCGAATACGAGGATGTTGCTGAAGCGGCGTTCAAGAACGTACAGGTTGTTGTCCTCGTCAAAGGCCATGCTGATCGGATGGCTAAGGGGGGGGGCGTTCTCCGCTGAAAGCGTGCGCAGTTCATTGTTTTTCCGATCGAACACAAATACGGCGGGAACACCGATGTCGGCGACATAGAGTTTGTCGTTAACGGCATCCGATCGGGCTTCAATCGGTTTGACCAGTTTGATGGGGGCGTCTTCGCCCAGGATGGCTGCCTTGAAGCGCTGAAAATCCGATTTGCCCAGGTCCAGCTGGCTTTGATAGGCGTTGGTCCACTCCAGATAAGGGCGATCCGGAAGCGGGGGCCAGTAATAATGCTCCTGAATCGGGGGTGGCGTGCTGACACATCCGGTAATGGCGGCGACGGCGGCAATGCAGAGCAGGCGATTTAAGTGCGAAATCATAGGAATTCTTTAGCACAGAGCGGAGTAAAAAGCAAAAAAAAAGGGGGCTGAATCTCAGCCCCCTTTGCTGTGAGTACCGTGCTTACTTGATGTGGCAGGCGAGGCAGAGGGCGCTGCCAGCGTTGTCTTTGCGCAGGAACGGCTTGTTGGTGTTGTCGTGGACCACGTGGCAGGAGGCGCACTCCATGAAGTTGCCGGTGTTGTCAGCACCTGTTACTGCGGTGCTCTTGTAGAAGATGGTCTTGGTGGGGTACGAGCCGCCAGTGATGGTGTTGGAAGCGGTGGCGGTCGGATTCAGACCAGTCGGATCCTGAGCCTGGGCTGCGGAGTAGTCGAAGCCGATCGGGTGGTCGTTGGTCAGGGACTTGCCGTCGCTGGTGAGGCCGCCGGCAACCCACACACCGCTCATGGTCATGGCGTTGCCGCCGCTGTTAACAACGCGGGAACCGATCTGGGAAACCGTGCCGTCGTGGCAGCTGAGGCAGAAGATGGACACGCTGTTGGAGTCCAGTTTAGCCCGCTTGGTGACGCTGGTCAGGGTGGCGCTGGAGGTGTAGAGTGCATACGCGCTGGGGGCGGTGCTGGGATCGTTGCGGTTCCAGAGCGGGACATTGCGGACCGCATTATGCGGGGTGTGGCAGAAGATGCAGATCTGGCCCTGGGTGGTCGACTTGATGTTGATGCCTGCGGTGACGTTCCCCGAGGAGAGGTCGTGCTTCGAGTTGACGATCGAAGTTGCGGCAAACGAAGCGCTTGCGCACAGGGTTACTACGGCTGCTGCGGTGAGAATTCTTTTCATGGTCTTTCCTTTCGTGTGGTGTGTTGATGTACCGATTGTGGTTGTGGTGTATTGCTATCCTTTGGTCAGGAACAAATTGCGTTATGCAGATCTTTCATTAGCAAGCGACGTGCCATAAATTGAGTGTCGTGGCAAAAGCAGTAAAATCAACTTGTTACCTGCTTTTCTTGTGATGGTGTCCCTCGGGTCGCCCTCAAAATGGTTACATGGCGGATGTGCTTCCGGTTATTTGACGCCCGCCGGCTTTGGTGGGATGGGGTTGCGTTTCAGATAGCTCTCATTCAGGTATTGATAGATTTGAATACGGCGATTCAACTGGTCAGCAATATAGATGCGATCGTTATGATCTATATAGATGCCTTGCGGAACCAGGAACCCTCCGGCAACCGCCTTGCCCCCCTCACGCAGCCCGTACGTCCTGCCTATGACGGTGAGCACGTCGCCCTTCTCGCTGAAAACGGAAAAGCGGTTTTCCTTACCGTCGGTAACATAGATGTGGCCTTCGCTGTCAACGGCAACACCCTTGATGATCGAAAAATCCCCCAGACCGTCACCGCGATTGCCAAATTTGTTGATAAAAACCCCTTCGAGTGTGAAGCGCTGAATGCGGGCGTTGAATGAATCACAAACAACAATGTTGCCGTTGGACTCAACGGCAACGGAAAGGGGGAGGTTGAACTCGCCGTTGCCGTCGCCTTTTTTGCCGAAACTGAGCAGCTGTTTGCCATTGAGGTCAAAAACAACAATCTTGTTTTGTTTGACATCCGGTACAATGAGGCGCTTTCGAGCCTTGTCGATGGCCAGCATGCCGATGCTGCCGACATGTGGGGACAAGTCCAGCGTTTTGACAAGTTTGTTGGTTTTAGTGTTAAAGACAAACACGCGGCGCAAAGTCGAATCGGCGACATAGGCGTTATCGTCGGCATCAACGGTGATGCCGGTTAAATGACGGATGAGCCCGGCGAGTTCATCTCCTCCCAGCCGATAGGTATCTTCCTTATTGAAATCGAAGACAATGACGGCATTCTGCTCGGCATCGGTGACGAACACCAACCCGTTGCCGTCACTGGCCACAGCCAGCGGCCGGTCAAGGCTATAGGATTGGTCCGCTCCGATGATAGTGGCAAACAACGAAGGCGGCTTTGTATTCAGATCCTGATTTCCGTTGTAGGAACCTACCCATTCCAGCTTGGGGTCGTTGGGGGGCGGTGGCCAGAAGAGTCGCGGTTTGACTGTCTGCTGCTGAACCTGACTGCAGCCCGCCAGAGATAAGGCGAGCATTCCCAAAATAACCGCTCGTTTGATTAGCGCGTGCATACGAGTAAAACCTCCCTGCTTTTCCTGCTCGGTAAACATTACTTGTTATGGCACATCTGACAGAGGGCCATGCGGTCCTCCGCTGCATTGACAAAGAAATACCTCACGTCACCGCCATGAGGGTTATGGCACGAAATGCAGCTCATCTCCCGGCCCGTGCCTTTTTTTGCCGGATCAGGTTTGCCCGATAACGGATGACCTTCTCCTGTCGGGATGCGCACAACGTGTGCCGTGGTGCGGATATGGCCGTGACAGGAGATACACAGTTCGTTGACCGGCTTTATCAGTTGCGACTCGCTGCCGCTGCCGTGGGAGTCGTGACACGCTTCGCACATCCCGGCTTCAACCGGTCCATGAACGAAAGAGCGTTTTTTCAATTGCAACGCCATGTCGGCGTGACATTCGTAGCAGAGCGCCGCCCCTCGTTTGGGAACGGCGTGTTTCGGCGTGCCTTTGTTGGAGTGGCAGTAGCCACAGGAGTAGGTCCCGGCAGGGCCATGCACATATTTTACGCTCAACATTTTCTTGTGGCAGCCGAAACAGGGGTTGTTTTTCTCCACATTGCTGTTCATCTGAGCCGGGGTGGGGTTCATGTTATGGCACGGCAGGCACATGCGCTCTTTATCAGGAGTATGCAGCGTGTTCGAGCTGAATTCAGGCGGAACGCGGGAAGTGGAGTCGCCACCGGTATAATAAATGGTTGTGCTGGCGGACTCGATCCTTTGTCCGCTCCGGAACAGGTCAATGGTCAGATTGTTTCTGCCGTTGTCCCAGAGTGACTGGGCAATAAAGTAGTCCTGAAACAGCTTGAGGTATTCGGGTGAGCCGACGTCGATCATTTCGCTGGCAAGCCCATTCAGGGTGATTCTGGCCGCGGTTATGTTGACCTGATTGAATTTTACGATCATGTGTCCCGGTTTGGCGACCCAGCTGAAGGGGGCCGGGTACACGAATTCGATGGCGGCAACGGCATTGATGACGCTCAACAAAACCAGCACCAGCGATACCAGGGCAGTATGCTTCAGGCGGCGGCACCTCATCGGTTAATCACCGGATTTATACGGTCGTAAGATTTCGGTTTGTGGCATCCGACAACACAGGTCCCGCCGGTATCGCTTTTGGTATAGCGGATGGGAATACGCCACCGGCCGAATCCCTGGACCTTGTCGGAGATGAGTCGCGGCTGGGCAGCGGCATGCGGATCATGGCAGGATTTGCACGAACGCCCCTTCTCCTCCTTGTTGACGTGTATGAAATGGATATTCACGATGCCGTTGCGGAAATTGGTGAGCGTGTCGGTGAGTTTGTCATCGGCAAGCTGGTTGTTGTGGCAACCGAAACAAAGGTCGAAATTGGCTTTGTTGTACGGGAGGTAAAAATCTTCGGGAAAATTTTTCTTCAAAAGATGGGGGAATTGAGTGCCATGGGGGGCATGGCAGGCAGTACATTCGCCTTTTGCCACCGGTCCGTGTACGGATTGCCCGTTGAACAGCGCATTGTCATGGCACTTAAGGCATAGATTTTTACCCTCACCTTTTAGCATGAATTTTACGTTGGACTGATGGGGGTCATGACAGTCGGTGCATTTGCCATCGGCGATGGGGGCGTGGGCATGTTTGCGGTCAAATTGCGCCTTCTCGTGACACATGTAGCAGAGCTGGCCGCCGGGCGCCTTGAGTTGCGCCTTGAAGTCGCTTTGATGCACATCATGGCACTCCAGGCAATCTCCCGAAGCGACCGGCCCATGAACGAACTTCATGACGTTTTTGCGCTCATGGCATTCGTTGCAGAGACCTGCCTTGCCGTTGTCGGTCAGGGTAAAGGCGCCCTTTTTCACTTTTGGATGTTTTTCGGCAGTCGGCTTGTGGCAGGAAAGACATTCGCCGTCGCGTACGGGCGTATGAGTAAACGACTTGACAGCCTTGTTGTGACACCCGCAGCTGGGACTGGCAGCAGCCTGGGCGTGCTGACCGCCATTCAAGGCGACCAAAATCAGGCCGACAGCCAGTACGGGCAGTATGAAAATTGTGCTGGTGTTCAAGAAATCCCTTTGCCGCTACATTTTGGAACTGCCATAGCTGTGCAGTCCGGAAAGGAACAGGTTGACACCCAGATAGCAGAAGATCGTAGCGGCAAAACCGATGATCGAAAGCCAGGCCGCACGCTTGCCGACCCATCCCCGGGTAAAGCGGGCATGAAGAAATGCGGCATACACGAACCAGACGATCAGCGACCAGGTCTCTTTCGGGTCCCAACTCCAGTATGTGCCCCAGGCGTAGTTGGCCCAGGCAGCGCCGGTAATGATGCCGAGGGTCAGCAGCGGGAAACCGATCATGATGGCCCGGTAATTGAGGTCATCCAGAACGCGAATGGGAGGGAACATGGACATGAGGCCCCCGGCTTGAGCGTCCTTGTTGCCTTCTTCACTGCTGGCCTTAAGCAGATACATGATTGAAACGCCGCAGGCTACGGCAAATGCGGCATATCCCAGGAAGCAGGTGATGACGTGGTAGAGCAGCCAGTTGCTCTGGAGGGCCGGCACCAGAGGCTCGATTCCGCTGGCCAGACCCAGCTGCGCCCAGGCCATGCCAAGCAGGGCAAACGGTACGACAAAGGCGCCCACAATCCGGTATTTGTACTTAATGTCAATGAACATGTAGATCAGGATGATTGTCCAGGAAAAGAACACGACGGATTCATAGAGATTGGAAAGCGGTGCGTGTCCGACACCCAGGTCATAGGACTCTTTCCAGCGCAAAGCGATGGCAATGGTCTGTACGGCCAGGCCGGCATAGGCGGCAAAGCTGCCAGCCACGCCGAGCGCCTTGTTTCTGGTTGCCAGGAACGCGAAAAAAACGACCATCGAGACCATGTAGGCGAGAGTGGTTATGTTGAAAAGAAGTGAGCTAGTCATGCGTGCAATATCCTCCGCTAGATTTTCAGGTTGGACAGTTTTTCTGCCAGTGTTTCAAACTGCATCTGGAAAGCTGCCTGGTTTTTGCTGGCATTGCCGTACATACGGACATGCCCTTTGGTGACAATAATCCAGACGCGTTTGTGGGACATGAAAAAGGCGATATAGAGGCCGAGGCACATCAGGGTACAACCGAGCCATACCACCCAGACCCCCGGGTCCTTGGCCACCTGAAGGCCTGTGTACATCTTGGCATTGGTGCCATTGTAATTGAAGAGGATGTCATCCCCGCGGGCGGCATTTACTTCGGGGTGGTTTTTCAGGACAATGAAGGTCTGGGGGGGCATGCCCTTGCGGGACACTTCGACCCGTGCGGCCGGCCCGGAAAATTCCGGCATGAACTGACGAACTTCCGAAGTGGCCTCAAGAAGCTTGAATGTCGAGCCGTCTTTGAGTGTTGTGCTGCCCCCTTCTCTGAGCGTGATGCTTTCGGCAGCACCGCCGGATTTTGCCGTGGCGGTGAAGAAGTGATCGCTTCCCTCGGTAGCCTGGCCGTAACTCGACTGGTAAAAGGTGATCCCCTTGTAGGTAAGCGGCTCGTTGACCACGACGCGGACATTGGTAAAATCCTTGACCGGCTGGCCGTTTTCCAGAACGGTCAGGATACTTTTGAACTCTTTGGGGGCACCGGTATTGTAAAAGGCGACACTGAACTGTTCGCAGCGCACCTCGAAGCCCAGGGGCATCTGTTTGCCGCTGCGGCTTTCCACGCTGGAGATTCCGGTGCCTTCGACAATGGCGACAAAACCTTTGTAGCCGAACAGGGAGCCGATAATGGCGCCGATGAAAATAACGAGAATGCTGAGGTGCACGACATAGACGCCGAGGCGGCTCCAGGCGCTTTTCTGGGCAAACAGGTGCAGTTCGCCGTTGTGTTCGGTTACGACCGGCTTGGTGAACTCACTGCCGAGAAAAGACTCGCATGCCGAGCGTCCGGCTTCGAGTTGGCCGGAAAAGCTGATCTCTTTTTTGAGCGAGAACGAGTTGCGCAGCGACTCGCCGAGTACCATCATCGGCTCGGAAATGAACTTGAAGACATGCGGCAGGCGCTTGATCGAACAACAGGTCAGATTGAGGCTGAAAATATAGAGCAGGGTAATGAACCACCAGGAGTGGTACATGTCAAAAAAGCCGAGTTTTGCATATATCTGAAGCTTGGCGGGACTGATCTGCGCAACGTATTCCGGTGGCAGTTGCCCTTGGGGAAGCACGGTGCCTATGATGGAGGTAAGTGCCAGGGAGATGAGAAGAAATATCGTGAGTTTGAGAGAACAGAAAAAGTCCCAGACCGACTCGATAAAGCTGCGTTCAGTGGTTGCCAAGTGGTTTCTCCTGATAAAAGTGTGATGCGGTTTTTTCAGTGGGCAAATCTTGCAAACTATAGCCTAAATCAACAAAAAGAGGTACATTTTTTTTCGAGACAGGCGGCTGCCCATGCTGGCCGATTAAAGAAAAAGGGATAACAATTTGCAATTGTTACCCCTCCCATAGGCAGATTGAAAAACAGCAGAAAAGATTACTTGTGGCAGTCCTTGCAGGACGTGGGGCCCTTCTTCATGTCGGCGTGGCAGCCTTTGCAGTTTTTGTGGGCGTAGTCCTTGCCAAAACCTTCAATTTTGCCGGGACCTTTTTCATGGCATTTCTTGCAGTCCTTCAGCAGTTCCTGGTGAGCTTTGTGGTTGAACTTGACGCCTTTTTTCAATTCGATCACATCAGCGGCGAAAGCGGTCCCAGCAAAAGCAACGAGGGCGAGCAGAGCAACAGCGATTTTTTTCATGCGGTTCACCTCCTTCTGAAAAGTTTTGAAATAGGTACTACAGGCACTTTTCCCTGTCAAGGGAAAAACTGTATACACTATTTTTGCGTCCTTCGAGCTGCCTGCAAAGCGGCATCCTTGCTGGCTACCTCGTCTTCCATCTCCCGTCGATAATCTTTCAATGCCTGGGCCAGCTGGTCGTCCGTCAAGGCGAGGATCTGGACAGCGAAGAGGCCTGCGTTTTTTGCGCCGGCCCTGCCGATGGCCATGGTCGCGACCGGAATGCCGCCGGGCATCTGCACCGTAGCATACAGGGCGTCGACGCCGTTCAGCGCCCCCCCCGGCATGGGGACGCCGATCACCGGCAGCGTTGTTGCAGCTGCCACGACGCCCGCAAGATGTGCTGCCATGCCGGCACCGGCAATGATGGCCCGGATGCCGCGCGCCTCTGCGCCTCCGGCCAGAGCGGCCGTGCGGTCGGGACAGCGGTGTGCCGACGAGATGCGTATCTCATAACGGACACCGAAACGGTCCAAAACATCCGCCGCCTCCTGCATGACCGCCAGGTCGGAGTCGCTGCCCATGAGAATGAGAACCTGTGGTGAATCTGGCATGATGGTGTCTCCCGCTCCTCTAAAAATTATATGCGGCCGATGGCCTTTTTCCCGATATCGCTGCGGTACTGTACCCCGGGCCAGGATATGCGGCTCACTCCGTCATAGGCATGGGCGATGGCTTCAGCCACGGTGTCGCCCATGGCGGTTACCCCAAGGACCCGTCCACCGTTGGTCACGCAGGCGCCGTCTTTTTCGGTGGTGCCGGCGTGGAACACATACAGATTTTCCAGGGAGGCCGCATCATTCAAGCCGTTGATTGCATCGCCTTTGCGGTAGTCGCCCGGATAGCCTTCGGCCGCCATTACCACGCAGACTGCTGCCTTGTCGTGCCATTCGATGGACATTCCCTTGAGATTGCCGTTGGCAACCGCCAGCAGAATCGGCACGATATCGGACTTCATCCGCATCAGGAGCGGTTGGCACTCCGGGTCTCCGAAACGGGCATTGAACTCGAGGGTTTTGACCTGGCCGTCCTTGACCATCAGGCCGGCATACAACACCCCGCGATAGGGGCGTCCTTCGGCGGCCATGCCGTCGACGGCCCGGCGCAGCACCTGTGCCATGGCGGCGTCGTGCACCTGGGGCGTGACGACCGGCGCCGGAGAGTAGGCGCCCATGCCGCCGGTGTTGGGCCCCTGGTCGCCGTCGAAAATGGCTTTGTGGTCCTGGGCGCTGGCCAGGGGAATGATGGTCTCGCCATCGGTGATGGCCAAAAAGGAGGCCTCCTCGCCGGTAAGAAATTCCTCAATGACGACCCTGGCCCCGGCATCACCGAAGGCGTTGCCGCTCAACATATCCTTGACGGCCGTTTTTGCCTCCTCGCAGGTCTGGGCGATGATGACGCCTTTGCCGGCCGCCAGGCCATCGGCCTTCACCACGATCGGTGCGCCGGTCCGCTCGATGAACGCCTCTGCCGTAGCGACATCGGTAAACACCCCGTAGGCGGCCGTCGGAATGTCGTATTTGTGCATCAGGTCCTTGGAAAAGGCCTTGCTGGCCTCGATGATGGCCGCATTTTTGCGCGGTCCGAACACCTTCAGTCCGTTGGCTTCGAACAGATCGACAATGCCGAGGGACAAGGGTTGTTCGGGGCCGACCACCGTCAGGTCGATGGCGCGGGAGCGGGCGAATTCCAGCAACTGGTCAAGCTGGTCGACGCCGAAGGGCACATTTTCTGCCACCAGGGCCGTGCCGGGATTGCCGGGGGCACAGTAGACCTTGGAGACCAGCGGGGACGAGGCGATCTTCCAGGCCAGGGCATGTTCGCGGCCACCGCCGCCTACAACGAGTACCTTCATGACTCCTCCTACATCGGATGTGATAAGGTGTAACCAGATCAGGGCAGCCTGAGAACCGACCGGATGCCGCTGCATTCAGCTTGAGCCTGGCCGGCATCCAGTATGGCCGCCCTGTTGTAGTGGGCTGCCGCAGCCCGGGCATCTCCCGTCTTTTCGTAGAGCGCACCGAGCATGCAGGCGGTTCGGGGCGTCGGTCCGCTCCGGTCCAGTTGCAGCAGTTGGGCGATCGCCTCATGGTAGGCGCCGCTTTGCAGCAGGGCTGAGGCCAGATTCATGCCGTACGTTATATTGTCCGGCCGAAGCCGCACCGCATTATGTAGCAAAGGCACTGCCCGGGCAAAGTCCCCCAGCCGGGCATACACGACACCCGCCTGCGCGTTGAGTTCCGGCGAGGCGGGGTCGCGCTCCAGGGCTGCCTGATAATGGAGAGCCGCTGCCGGCAGTTCACCCTTTTTCTCCAGCACTTCAGCGAGCCCCTGGCGGGCAAAACGGCTGCCGGGGACTGCCTGAACCGCGCTGGCCCAGAGGGATTCGGCATCGTGCCAGATGCGCCCCTGGCGGGTCGACAGCACTGCCAGCAGGCAGAGCGCCGCCAGCCAGCAGCCCGCCAGCACGCGGCGCAGCACAGGCCGGTGGCGGCCCACGTTATCGGTCCAGGAGGCGAACAGCGCAGCCACCCCCAGCATGGGAACGTAAAGATACCGGTCGTTCATCATGGTCGTCAAGGGGACAATTTGACTCACCGGCAGAATTCCCAGTACCGCAAAGCAGGCCCAGAACCCCTGCGCCGGATGGCGGCGCACCAGCCAGACGATACCTGCACCTGAAACGACGAGCAGCATGAGCGAGGCAAGGACTGCCGGGTCGGTCAGCGAATGCCTGATGACCGGGTCATAGAGCGGGCTCAGATCACGGGGCCAGACAATCATGCGCAGATAGGTTGCGGCAACAGGCAGCATGCTGAACAGCGTTGCGCCGGGGGTGCCTCCGTGCCAGTCGGTGCGCGCCTCCTGCTGCGACACGAGCGCCAGCGCTCCGCACCCTGCCGCCAGCGCCAGGTAGGGAAGGGTACGTACGGCGCTGCCGCGCCAGTTCCGCTCGTGCCGTACCAGGAGGTCGTAGAGGATATAGGCGGGCGGCAGAATGACGGCGATGGATTTCGTCAGCAGGGCCAACGCAAAGGTGGTCAGGGAAATGCCGTAGGCGGCACCCGGTTTGTCCGCATGCCGCGACTGGATATAGGCGCTGAAGCTGATCAGGGAAAAGAACATGGCCAGCACATTCTTGCGCTGGGAAATCCAGGCCACACTTTCCACCTGAACCGGGTGGAGGGCGAACAGCAGCGCGGCCAGCAAGGCGGTTTCCCGGCGCTCACCCAAGCTGCAGAGCAGGCGGTAGAACAAAAGGGCATTGGCGGCATGCAGCGCGATGTTGACGCCCCGGTAGCCGAGCGGGTTGAGGCCCCAGAGCGTGTAGTCGAGCATATAGGAGACGATGTGCACGGGGGCGTAGTTGCCGACGTAGAAGCTGCTGAAGGCGGCGCGCAGGTTGTCGAGAGAAAATCCGTGGGCTGCGGCGTTCTGGACCACATACTTGTTGTCGTCCCAATTCATCAGGAACGAGGAGCCGAGAGCGGGCGGCAGGAATACGGCTGCCACCGCACAGATGATCAGCAGGGGGTAGAGCCACTGTTGTGCGGTTTCATGGCGGTCGTTGTTCATGGGGGAGGCTCTGAGAGCTGTCCGAACAGGGCCAGGGCGGCCAAGGCAAGAAGCGGCTGTGCCAGGCACTGTTCGGACAGCTTCGGTCGGACGGTCATCACCGGAAAAAGGTTACGGCACCGTCAGGCACCACTAGTGCCTGAAGTGTCTCATGGCGGTGAACACCATGGCGATGCCGTGTTCGTTGGCCGCTTTGATCACCTCTTCGTCACGCACGCTGCCCCCCGGTTGGATGATGGCCGTGACGCCGGCTTCGGCTGCGGCATCCACCCCGTCGCGGAAGGGGAAGAAGGCGTCCGATGCCAGCACGGTGCCCCTTGTCGGCAGCAGCGCTTTCTGGACGGCGATGCGTGAGGAATCGACCCGTGACATCTGGCCGGCGCCGATACCCACGGTCTGGTCGCGGTTGGTGAAGACGATGGCGTTGGATTTGACATGCTTGCAGACCCGCCAGGCGAAGTCGAGCCCCTCGAATTCGGATGCGGTCGGCGTGCGCTCGGTCACGACGCGGCAGTCCGCGGCCCGCACCATGCCCAGATCGCGCCCCTGCACCAGCAGGCCTCCGGTGACCTTCTTCAGGTCGTAGCCGCTGGGGGTGCAGTTTTCCAGGAGCGGCACCTGCATGACCCGCACGTTCTTCTTGGCGGTGAAGATATCCAGCGCCTCCTGGGTATACCCCGGAGCGATCACCGCCTCCAGGAAGGCCGACGTCAGCTCCCGGGCCGTGGCGGCGTCCACCTGGCGGTTGAAGCCGACGATGCCGCCGAAGGCCGACACCGGATCGCATTCCCGGGCCTTGAGGTAGGCGGTCAGCGGCGATTCGGCCAACGCCACGCCGCAGGGGTTGGTGTGCTTGATGATGACGGCGGCGCTCTGGTCGAACTCCTTGACGGTCTCGATGGCCGCGTCCAGGTCGATGATGTTGTTGAAGGAGAGTTCCTTCCCCTGCAGTTGCACCGCGTTGGAAACGCACGGTTCGGCAATGTCGCGCTCCACGTAGAAGGCGGCCGACTGCTGGGGATTTTCGCCGTAGCGCAGGTCCTGGGCCTTTTTTACCTGGATGGTGAAGGTGGCCGGATAGGCGTCGACATCCTCGCCCAGGCGTGCCCCCAGATAGTTGGAGATGGCGCCGTCATAGGCGGCGGTGTGCTGGAAGACCTTTACGGCCAGACCGAAATTGGTTTTCGGAGAAACCGTGCCTCCGGTGGCCTTCATTTCAGCCAGAACGGCGGCATAATCACCATGATCGACCAGGACGGTCACATCCGGATAGTTCTTGGCGGCGGAACGGAGCATGGTGGGACCGCCGATGTCGATATTCTCGATGGCGTCCTCAAGATGGCATCCCTCCTTGGCCACGGTACTTTCGAAGGGATACAGGTTGACCACGACCATATCGATGTTCTCGATGCCATGCTCCTTCATCTTGGCCACATGGTCGGGATTGCTGCGCATGCCCAGCAGGCCGCCATGCACCTTGGGGTGCAGGGTCTTCACCCGGCCGTCGAGCATTTCGGGAAAACCGGTGAACTCCGATACGTCCTTGACGCTCAGGCCGGCTTCCCGCAACAGCTTGGCGGTGCCGCCGGTGGACAGGATTTCAACGCCGTAGCCGGCCAGTTCCTTGGAAAATGCGACGATCCCGGATTTGTCCGAGACACTGATCAATGCCCTGGTGATCTTTGCCATACCTGCTACTCCTTGCTCTGTGTGTACTTTGTCGTGTCGCGTCATGCACTGCAACGGCTCGTGTCGTCAGCGGGGAAAGTTGATCTGCTCCAGAAAGGCGGATTCAAACAGCGGGGTTCCCGACAGCGGCACGACCTGGAATCGGCTTCCCAGCCGCTCCGCCCCGGAGAAGCCGTCGCCGGTGATCAGAGCCCGCTCGACGCCGCACAAGGCCCCCTCAGAGACGAACCGGCAGATTTGTATCATGCTTTCATCGAAAATTCCAATTGATTTGAGCCATTCGGGCCGCAAAACCGCCCCGAAGGAACCGGTCAAAATCACGTGGCACAGGTCTTTGTAATGTATACGCGATCGCTGGGACAGCACGTCCATACCCGCCCTGATAGCCCCCTTGGCAAGCTGGATCTGGCGGATGTCCCCCTGGGTGAGCACCAGGGAGCGCTTCGCGTCACGATAAAGGGAAAATGCCGGTTCGCCGTCAACGCTCACAATGCGCGTCGCCAGATTCGACGGGATCTCTTCGGCGGTCAGCAGTCTGCCGGTCGCATCGACGATGCCACTGCGCAGCAGTTCGGACACGATCTCGATGGCAGCTGAACCGCAGATGCCGATTGGGTTCGTCTCGCCGATCACCGCCAACCTGATCCGATCCTGGTCAAGGGTGCAGGAGCTGATGGCTCCCGGCAGCGCCGACATGCCGCAGGTGAGGTTTCCCCCTTCGAAGGCGGGACCGGCGGCGGCCGAGGTCGCCCAGATGGTCGTGCCGTCATGCAGGGCCATTTCACCATTGGTGCCCATGTCGAGCAGAAGCGTCGGCCCGGAGGTCTCCGGGGTCATATCCGTCATTTGACCGTACAGGAACGCCACCGTGTCACCCCCCACAAAACCGCCCGGCATGGGGAAAATGTAGACAGCTGCGCTACCCGGCCAGCCCAGTCCGGCGGCAGTGAGGTGTTTTCCCGCGGTGGACAGGGGCCGATACGGCGGGGCGGCGAGTGTCGTGACCGGCAGCTGCAGCAGGATATGCTGCATGGCCGGATTGCCGGCAATGGCTACCTGCCGCACCGCGTCCCAGGGTACGTCGTTTGACTCGCACAACTGCCGGCCGAGGCGGAGCAGCTCGGCGCGGACCAGTGCCGCCATTTCCTTGAGTACATTTTCGCTGTGTACCGCGGCCTCTAGCCGGGACACCACATCGGCGCCAAAACGGCGCTGCGGATTCAGGCTGCCGTTCAGCCCCAGGCGCTGGCCGGTGGCCGGGACGATGAGCGACGCGGCCAGGGTTGTGGTGCCCAAATCAAAGGCGAGAGCGAAGTTCGTTCCGTTCATGTCGCTACGGTACCACGGGATGCGATCCGGCATCCATGAAATGTTGCGGGGCCGGGCGACGTGATTGCAGCATTCGGATGTTCCGTCGGGCAGTCTCCTTGTAGCCCGAGGCGTCCGTTTCGCCGGAGGAAAGGATTCGTTCGAAATAGTGCAAAGCCTGGGCATCATCACCCAGTTCGCGAAAGCAGGTGGCGATAAGGTACAGGGGGTAGAGGGCATCGCTCTTCGCTGCAAGGGCGGCGCGGAAGTAAGGGATGGCCTGCGGCCACTCCTTTTTTCTGAAATGAATGTAGCCCCGGGCCAGGTCGGCGTTGATGTCGGTGGGGCTCATTATTTTCAGCCGATCGAACAATCCAAGCGCCTGCGCTTCTCTGCCGGCATGAAAATAGGACCAGCCCAGGTTGCGCAGGTTTTTGCTGTTGGTCGGCGCCTGCTTGACGGCATGTTCCCAGATGCTGATATCCGTCCGGAAGACCCGGTTGTGCGTGACGGTCGCCAGGGCCAGCAGGGCAATGAGCGCTGCGCAGAGTGCCAGCCGGATTCGGCGGTCTTGCATCCGTGCCAGACCGGCGGCGGCGATAAGCATGATGCCCAGGGAGGGGAGATAGGCGTAGCGGTCAGCCACGATAGGATGGGTGCGGAAGATATTCATCACCGGCAGCAGGGTAACGACGTACCAGGCCACGCCGAACAGGAGCTCCGGGTGCGATCGACGCAGCCGTATCGCCGCCGTTATCAGCACGGCCAGCGTAGACGCGGCGCCAATGACACGCCAGTCCAGCATGGTTGTGGCGAACGACGTGTCGTATTCCAGGGTGAGGTTGACCGGCAGGAACAGCTTGGCCAGATAGAAACAGGGGATCTGCACCGCCAGGGCGAGCCGTTCGTTCAGGTCAGCGAGCGAGTGCATTTCCCGACTGATCACGTGCGAGGCGACGGCAATCTGTCTGAAGACGATCGTGCCGACGGCCATGATGGCGAGGGGGGGGGCGAGTGCCGCCAGCAGGTCGGCTTTGGGCATTCGCTTCCTGGCCAGGGCGAAGAGGGGGAGCAGAAACGGCAGGGTGATGGCCGTGGCCTTGGCAAAAAGGGACAGCAGGTAGAGCAGCGTCACGTTGACGGTGGCTGCTGCGGACCCCGCGCGATTTTGCCGGCAGGCAACGGCGAATGCGAGGCAGGCTGAGAAAAAGAAGAGGCCCGAGACCAGGACATTGCGGCAGAAGACCAGCGACACCGGTTCGCTGTGGAGCGGGTGCACGGCAAACAGCAGGGTCGCAATCAGGGCGAAGCGACCGGCATCCAGCGGGACGGCATCATCGGGAACCAGCCGGGCCGTTTCCCGCATGAGCAGGTAGAGCACCATGAGGCCGGCCAGGTAGAATATCAGGTTGGAAAGGTGGAAACCTGCGGGGCTGCTGCCCCAGATCCGGTAATCGACGGCATAGGTCAGATCGCGCACCGGCAGATATTCGAGGCCGTTGGCCGGGCCGAACAGCATCCCCCGCAGGTCGAAGGTGCGATAGATGCCGTTGGCCACAACCATGGAATGGTCGTCGTAGACGAAGCCGTTTGCCAGGGTCATGCCGTAGACGCCGACAGTCACGGCAACGACAACGGTAAGGTGCGACCAGAGTGATGTGGTCAGCGGTGCGGATGAGGAAGATGACGCCAAGCGCTACTCCTTGAACGGGTCACGGTCATGCAATGCCGGCCAGCGGATGTCAGGCACCGATTTCGACAGGATGGAGCCCTTTGTTTTTGACTCTGCCGATCACGCAGGCAAAAATACCCTCATCCCTGGCCCGCGTCAGGTACGCGCCGGCATCGTCCGGGGTGAGGGAAATAAGCAGGCCGCCCGATGTCTGGGGATCAAACAGCGGCAGCAGCGCGTCAGCAGGCAGCTCCGCAGCCACCTGCGGCAGATAGCAGTCGCGGTTGCGGTAACACCCGGCCGGCACCATGCCGTCGGCAATCAGCGGCAGAACGCCATCCATGAGCGGTATGGCATGCCGGTCCAAACAGATGGTCACCCCGGCGCCTCGCGCCATTTCGCAGCTGTGGCCTATCAGGCCGAATCCGGTCACATCGGTGCAGGCGTGCACCGGGAATTGGAGCATCAAGGCGGCAGCGTCGCGATTCAGGGTGGTCATCCAGTTGATCGCGGTCGCGACGGAAGTGTCAGTGGCCATCCCACCCTTGATGGCGGTGGCGATAATCCCGGTGCCGAGCGGTTTGGTCAGAATCAGCACATCGCCCGTCTGTGCCGTGGAATTGCGGATGATGCGGTCTGGATCGACCAGGCCGCTTACGGACAGGCCGTATTTCAGCTCCCTGTCTTCCACGGTGTGGCCGCCCGCCAGGTTGACCCGGGCTTCACGCATAACCGCACTGCCGCCCGCCAGAATGTCGTGCAGCACCGTTTCGGGCAGGGAACAGGCCGGGAAAAACACCAGGTTCATGGCCGTAACCGGCCGTGCGCCCATGGCGTACACATCGGAAATTGCATTGGTGGCCGCTATTTTGCCGAAGATGTACGGGTCGTCCACCAGGGGGGTAATGATGTCGGCGGTCTCCACCAGGGCAGAAGACGGAGAAATGCGGTACACCCCGGCATCGTCCGCGGTTTCCGGTCCGACCAGCAGGTTGTCGTCGCGATAGGCGTCAAGTCCATCCAGGACTTTCTCCAGGCCCAACGGGCCCAGTTTCGCGGCTCAACCGGCGGCGTTCACCAATTGTGTGAGTCTGTAGTGCGACACAGGCACCTCATGCAGCGTGTTAATGAGTGGCGGCCAGTTCTCTCAGCCGCTCCTTGAACAAGGCCCGCATACTGTACAGGTCAACCGACCGCGATGCCAGTCCTTTCGTATAGTATACCCGAGCCTGCACCGCATCACCTTCCTTTTCGCAGAGCATGCCCATCAGGTAGAGGGCGTCCAGATGGTCCGGAATCGTGGCGAGCACCCGGGTATACTTCTCCCGGGCCATGCCGTGGTCGCCGTTCAGAAAGGAAAGGTACCCCAGGTAGATGTCGTAGTCGGGGTTGGCGGGGTCCAGCGCCTTTTCGGCGGCGAAGTGGTTAAACGCCTTTATCTGCTCCCCCCTGAAGAAGTACAGCCGCCCCAGGATG
>Ga0334722_10002945_pt1 | contig 18736 bp, 15 predicted proteins | sample C3_bottom_MG_FD_207210 | JGI IMG/M metagenome (GOLD analysis project Ga0334722, IMG submission 207210) | Sediment microbial communities from Yellowstone Lake, YNP, Wyoming, USA - C3_bottom | ecosystem: Environmental > Aquatic > Freshwater > Lake > Sediment | place: USA: Wyoming | collected...
GCCAAGCTCGTTCCCCAGGCGATCGAGGATTGCGGAAAGAAGGGGGTCAAGGCGGCCGTCATCAACTCCGCCGGGTTCAGCGAGATGGGCGAGGAGGGCGCGAAGCTCCAGGCGGCGTTTCTCGCCAACGCGAGGAAGTACGGCGTCCGGGTGTTCGGCCCGAACTGCCAGGGGATCATCAACACCGATCCCGCGCTGAAGGCGTATTGCAACTTCACCTTCACCTACCCGGAGCCCGGGTCTGTTTCGGTGGTGGCCTTGAGCGGCGGGGTCGGCGCCCTGCTCATGCAGGGGCTGTTCGACCTGGGCGTCGGCATGCGGATGTACGCCTCCAACGGCAACGCCTGCGACGTCTCCATCCCCGAGATCCTCCGCTACTGGGGGGACGACGCGGGGTGCAGGGCGATCGTCCTGTACACGGAGGGGTTCTCCGACCCGAAGGAGTTCCTCGACGCCGCCAGGGAGGTCGCTCGCATGAAGCCGATGCTGGCGATGAAGGCCGGGCGCACGGTCCAGGGCGCCAAGGCGGCCTCGTCCCACACGGGCTCCCTGGCGGGGGTGGACATCGCCACCGAGCTGATCTTCGAAAAGACCGGGATCCTCTCCTTCGGAGACGAGGAGGAGATGTCCCGGGCGGCCATGGCGTTCGCCACCCAGCCGATCCCCGCGGGGAACCGGGTCGGGATCATCACGAACACCGGCGGACCCGCCGTCATCGCCACCGACGTCCTCGTCGCCGCCGGCCTCGACGTTCCGAAACTCTCCGAGGCGTCGATCGCGCGGCTCAAGGCGACCCAGTTCCCCCAGGCGGCCCTCGAGAACCCGATCGACGTCGTCGCCACCGCCGGCGGCCCCCAGTTCCGCGCCGCCATGGATGTGCTCCTCGACGACGACGGCGTGGACAGCATCTTCATGAACTTCGTCACCGCCCCCTTCACCGACACCCACGCCGTGGCGCGGGAGATCGCGGCGGTCAGCGCGCTGGGGAAGAAGCCGATCGTCTGCAACTTCATGACGGATCTCAGCCAGGAACGGTACCGGATCACGATGCGGATCCTGAAAGAGGGCGGCGTCCCCTTCTACGCGAACCCGACGGCGGCGGCCCGTGCCCTCGGGGCCCTCGCGCGGTACGGGCACCTCCAGCGGCGCGATATCGGCCGACCGGAAACGCTTCCCGGCGTCGATGCCGCCAGGGCGACGTCGATCGTCGAGCAGGCGCGAAAAAGCGGCCGCGGCGTCCTCTCCGCGGCCGACGTCTACACGATCTTCGAAGCGTACGGGATCCCCGTCGCCGGCTGGAAGGTGGTGGATACCCCCGTCGCGGCTGTTGCGGCGGCCGATGCGATCGGCTACCCGGTCGTGGTCAAGGTCGACTCGGAAGCGATCGACCACAAGAGCGACATGGGCGGGGTCGCCGTCAACCTCAAGGACGCGGCCGCGGTCCGCGCCGCCGTCGAGGGGATGCAGGCACGGCTGGGCACGTCCCGCACGCTCCGTTTTCTCGTCCAGAAATTCCTCCCGGGGGGCCGCGAGCTGATCGTCGGCGCCAGCGTCTCGCGGGGGCTCGGCCATCTCGTGATGTTCGGGCTCGGCGGGATCTACGTCGAGGTGCTGAAGGACGTGGCCTTCAAGATCGCGCCGGTCACCCGCGTGGAGGCCCGGGAGATGCTCGCCTCTCTCAAAACGAAGGCGCTGCTCGACGGGCTGCGGGGGGAGAAGGGGATCGACAAGGAGAAGGTGATCGACCTGATCCTGCGCGTCTCGCAGCTCCTCACCGACCTCCCGATGATCCAGGAGATGGACCTCAACCCGATCCTCGCCTTCAACGACGCGGTATGCGCGGTCGACGGGAGAATACGGATATGAAGATCACGATTCCGCGCTTTGGGCGGCGGGGGGTTGTGGGCAGGGGACACACCTTCACGGAGTGGGGTTTACCCCAGGTATGTCCCCTGAAAGCGCTTGCACCTTACAGTGACTCCTCCCTGTCGTACCTCTCGCAGAGAAAACCCTTCTGTGGCTGGTGTCGAGGGTTGGTAAATTTGTCCTAAGAAAAGGAGAGATGAGCGTGCTGACCAAAGCGTACATCCCGTACCGTGGGTACTACAGCACCCCGTTCGTCCGCTGGCAGGGATCGCTGGCCAACGAGCATTCGATCGTCCTCGGGGCGAACACCTCCCGCCGGTTTTTCGAGTCGAAGGGGTGGGACCCGAAGATGATCGAGTACGTCCTGGTCGGCAGCACCGTCTATCAGAAACAGTGGTTCTACAGCGGTCCCTGGGCCGCGGGGATGATGGGCGCCGCCGGTGTTCCCGGCGTCCTCGTCAGCCAGGCGTGCTCGACCTCCACGTTCGCCGTCTACCAGGCCGGCATGGGGATCGAGACGGGCCTCTTCGGCAACGGCTGGTGCCTCCTCGCCGACCGCTGCTCCAACGGCCCCCACGCCTCGTGGCCGAACCCGAGCGGTCCCGGCGGCCAGGTGCTCTCCGAGGACTGGGTCATGGACAACTTCGGGAAGGACCCCTGGGCGGGCGGCGCGATGATCCAGACCGCGGAAAACGTGAGCAAGGAGCACGGCGTGACCCGCGCCGAGTGCGACGAGATCACCCTCCGCCGGCAGGAGCAGTACCGGGACGGGCTCGCGAACGACCGGGAGTTCCAGAAGCGGTACATGTTCCCCGTCGAGGTCCAGCTCTCCAGGAAGAAGACGATCACCGTCGCGGCCGACGAGGGGGTCACCTCCTCCACGAAAGAGGGATTGGCCGGATTGAAGCCCGTCCTTCCCGAGGGAGCGCACACGTACGGCACCCAGACGTACCCGGCCGACGGCAACTGCGGCGTCTGCGTGACCACCCGGGAGAAGGCGAAGGAACTCAGCGCCGACCCGAAGATGGAGATCCGGATCGTCTCCTTCGGGTTCGCCCGGACGAAAAAGGCGTACATGGCCGCCGCCGTGGCGCCTTCCGCGCAGATGGCCCTCGACGCCGCCGGGATCAAGCCCGCGGACCTCGGCGCGATCAAGACGCACAACCCCTTCGCCGCCAACGACCTCGTGATGGCGAAGGTGATGGGGCTCGATGCGAACGGGATGAACAACTTCGGCTCCTCCCTCATCTTCGGTCATCCGCAGGCGCCCACGGGGGCCCGTCTCATGATCGAGGGGATCGAGGAGCTGGCGGCGAAGGGGGGAGGGTACCTGCTCTTCTCCGGCTGCGCCGCGGGCGACACGGCGGCCTCCATCGTTTTCAAGGTCGGCTGAGCCGGCGGAGTCGCCGCAGGAGGGGGGGCGCAGTGAGGTAAAGCGCAGCCGTGCAGGTTCACCGCACGGCGAGCCACGAACGGAGCCCCCTCTCCGAGGCGACGCAGCCGAAGTGGGGGATTCAACAGGGAGGGATCGATGGCATACGAGTTCATCACGCTGAAGCGCGAAGGCAGGATCGTGACCGTGCTCCTCAACCGGCCTCCGACGAACCCGCTGTCGGGCGCGTTCGGCCGGGAGCTTTTCGACGCCTTCACCGAGGTCGACCGGATGGAGGACGTGACGGTCGTGGTCATCACCAGTGCGCTGGAGAAGGCGTTCGTCGCCGGGGCGGACATCAAGGAGATGGCCTCCATGGATCGGGCCGCGTCCGAGGCGTTCTCGAAACTCCTGCAGGACGCCAACAACCTTCTCCCCCGCATGAAGAAGGTGGTCATTGCCGCCATCAACGGCCACGCCCTCGGCGGCGGCTGCGAACTGGCGATGGCGTGCGATTACCGTCTCATGAAAAAGGGGAAGGCCCTCATCGGACTCCCCGAGGCGACGCTCGGCATCCTTCCGGGCGCGGGCGGCACCCAGCGGCTCCCCCGGCTGGTCGGGCTTTCGAAGGCGATGGACATCCTCCTTCGCGGGAAGGCGATGGGGCCCGAGGAGGCGCTGGCGATCGGCCTCGTCGACCGCCTGATCGAGCCGGAGATTTTCATGGAAGAGGTGACGAACTTCGCTTCACTGCTGGCGTCCGGAGCCGGGAAGGCGATGGGGTACATCAAGGCGGCGGTGTACGAAGGGATCGACCTCCCCATGGAGCAGGCGCTGGCGGTCGAACGGAACTACGGTCTCGAAAACCTCGGGACCCACGATGCGAAGGAAGGGCTCGTCGCCTTCGCCGAAAAAAGGAAACCGAACTTCTTGAGCAGATAACCGGAAACGGGACGAATACCATTCCAACGGAGGGTGCGCGATGAAGGTTGAAGAGATCAGGACGATTGGCGTTGCGGGAGCCGGCAGCATGGGAGCGGGGATCATCCAGACCGCTGCCCAGTCGGGCTTCGAGGTGAAAGTGGTCGACGTGAGCGAGGCGGTCTGGGCCAAGGCGCAGAAGGCGATCTCGAAGAGCCTCGAGCGGATGCTCGCCAAGGAGAAGATCACCGCGGACCAGATGAAGGAGGCCCTCGGGAGGATCTCGTTTTCCACCGACGTGAACACATTGAAAGGCGTTCCTTTCGTCTTCGAGGCGGTCTTCGAGGCGATCGGCGTGAAGAAGGAGTTTTTCGCGAAGCTCGACGCCGTGGCGGGGGACGACACCGTCTACGCGACGAACACCTCCTCCATCTCGATCACCGAAATGGCCTCCCTCGTGAAGCGTCCCGCGAAGTTCGTCGGCATGCACTTCTTCAACCCGGTTCCGATGATGAAGCTGGTCGAGGTGATCCCCGCGCTGCAGACGGAGCAGGCCACGACCGGCCTCGCCCTTGAGATGGCCGCGAAGCTCGGGAAGACCGCCATCACCTGCAAGGACACCCCGGGGTTCGTCGTGAACCGTCTGCTCGTGCCGTACATGCTCGACGCGGTCCGCCTCCTCGAGTCGGGCACGGCGTCGGCGCAGGACATCGACACCGCGATGAAGCTCGGGTGCGGCATGCCGATGGGGCCGTTCGAACTCATGGATTTCACCGGGGTGGAGATCGCGTATCATGTGGGAAACATCTTCTTCGACTACACGAAGGAGAGCCGCTTCTCCCCCCCGTCGCTGATGCAGAAGATGGTGAAGGCCGGGTATCTCGGGAAGAAGACCAGCAAAGGGTTCTACGACTATCCGGCGAAGCCGCCGCAGGAGGGGGGCGCAGTGAGGTAAAGCGCAGCCGTGCAGGTTCACCGCACGGCGAGCCACGAACGGAGTCCCCCTCCGAGGCGGCGCCCCAGTACGAGCTTCGCGCTGCTGGGGTACCCCCGCAGTAGGAAGAACGGGGGGCACAGCCGAAGCGGATGCAGCGGCACTCGTATGGTACCGTATTTTTGAATTAAAGCACTTGGCACCCCACCTTACGAAAGGAAGAGACGACGCCATGGCCTGGAGCAGGGAAGAGACGATCGGGCGCGAGGAGATGCGGCGGATCCAGCTTGGGAAGTGGCAGAAGATGGTTTCCTACGTCCACGCGAAGAACCCCGTCTACCGGAAGAAGTTGGACGAGGCCGGGGCGAAGCCGGGGGATATCCGCTCGCTGGACGACGTCCGGAGACTGCCCTTCACCACCAAGACCGAGATCCGCGACTACTACCCGTTCGGTCTCTTCACCGCCGCCCAGGAGGACATCGTCGAGTTCCACGCCACTTCCGGCACGACCGGCAAGATGGTCGTCGTCGGGTACACCCGGAACGACGTGGAGCTGTGGACCGAGGTGATGGCCCGGGCCTGCACCGGGGCCGGCATCACGAAGAACGACATCGTCCAGAACATTTACGGCTACGGCCTCTTCACCGGGGGCCTCGGGGCCCACTACGGGGCGATCCGGGTGGGAGCGGCGGTGATCCCGATCTCCGGGGGAAACACGCAGAAGCAGATCATGCTGATGCAGGACTTCGGCAGCACGGTCGTCACCTCCACCCCCTCGTTCCTCATGCGGCTCCACGAGGTCGGCGTGGAGATGGGGGTCGACTTCAAGAAGCTCAAGCTGCGGATCGGCCTGCTCGGCGCCGAGCCGTGGAGCGAGTCGATGCGGCAGTCGATCGACGAGCGGTTCGGGATCAAGGCGTGCGACATGTACGGCCTCTCCGAGATGATCGGCCCGGGGGTCTCGTTCGAGTGCCACGAGATGCGCAACGGCCTCCACGTCAACGAGGACTACTTCTACCCCGAGATCATCAACCCCGATACCGGCGAGGTGCTTCCGTACGGTGAGGAAGGGGAACTCGTCATCACGAACTTCGCCAACGAGGGCCAGCCGCTGATGCGGTACCGCACCCGGGACATCTCGCGGCTGACCGTCGACCCGTGCGACTGCGGACGGACCCTCGTCAAGATGCAGCGGGTGACGGGCCGGACCGACGACATGCTGATCATCCGCGGCGTGAACTTCTTCCCCTCCCAGATCGAATCGATCGTCATGAAGCGGTGGGGCGTGTCGCCGCACTACATGGTCGTCGTCGACCGTCCGGGAACGATGGACGAGGTCGAGGTCAAGATCGAGGTGAACGACGAATTCATGAAGAAGGCCGCGGCCGACGTCCTCGCGGGGAGCGAGCGGGACATCCTGAGCGACGTGGCGACGGCGAAGCAGAAGAAGGCGAACCTGAAGCGGGACATCAAGGACATGATCGGGATCACGGTGAAGGTGACGCTCGTCGCGCCCGGTACGATCCCGCGCAGCGAGGGGAAGGCGAAGCGCGTCGACGACCGGCGCCCGAAAGCCAGCTAAGTGTTGCGTTTCGCAAATACGGTAACGTATCGGGAAGACAGCACGGAAGGCGCACGCAACAGGAGGGTCCGGCGGAGTCGCCGCAGGAGGGGGGCGCAGTGAGGTAAAGCGCAGCCGTGCAGGTTCACCGCACGTCGAGCCACGAACGGAGTCCCCCTCCGAGGCGCGCAGCCGAAGGGTGAGCCCCGGAGGCGCCCCAGTACGGGCTTCGCGCTGCTGGGGTACCCCCGCCGTAGGAAGAACGGGGGGCACAGCGCCTTACGGGAATGCTCTTTGGATACGTTGCCGTATTTGTGAAATGGAGCACGAAGTCCGCAGGGAGGTTCCGATGAAGTTGAAGCAGCTGTCGATCTTCCTGGAGAACGCGCCGGGGCGGTTGTACGAGGCGACCCATGCGCTGGGCGAGGCGGGGATCAACCTGCGGTCCCTTTGCATCAGCGACAGCACGGACTTCGGAGTCCTGCGGATCCTCGTGTCCGACGTCGGCAAAGCCCGGCGGGTGATCATGGAGAAACAGCTTCCGGCCCGCATCGACGACGTCGTTGCCGTCGAGATCGAGGACGTCCCCGGGTCCCTTGCGAAGGTGCTCCGGCCGTTCGAGGAGAAGCGTGTGAACGTCGAATACATGTACGCCCTGGCGGGCGCCTCGTCCGGGAAGGCGGTGATGGTCTTCCGGTTCAGCGACAACGACAAGGCGATCGAAATCCTGCGAGGGAACAAGGTCCGGATCCTCGATGCCGAGGCGTTCGGAATGCTCGATACCAAGTAATCGATGGGAAAGAGCAGCTACCAGCCGAAGCGGTTCGCGGTCGTCGGCGCCGGACCGGTCGGCGCGATCGTCGCCGCCTTCCTCGCGAAGGGGGGGTACGACGTCACCCTTTGCGACGTGGTGCCGTCGCTCCTCGAACCGGCCCTGGATCCCGGCATCCTCATCGAGGGGACCGACACCCTTCAGGCGAAGGTGGCCAGGACGACCACCCGCGTCGACGACCTGATCGGAGATCCTCCCGACGTCGTGATCGTGGCGGTCAAGGCCACCGCCCTTCCGCTGATCGCCTCCACCCTCGAGGGGTTCGCCGCCGAGGGGCGGTACGTCGTCAGTTGGCAGAACGGCGTCGACACCGAGCGGGTCCTCGCGATACACCTTGGCGCCGAATTCGTCCTGCGGGGCGTCGTCAACCTCGGTTGTGTCCCGATGGGGCCGGCCCATGTCCGGATCGCCTTCCACCATCGTCCCCACTACATTCAAGAGCTCGATCACCGGTCGATGGACGCCGCCGTCGGGATCTCCGAAGTATTCACCGCGTGCGGGCTCGACACCTTGCACACCGACCAGATCCAGCACATGGTCTGGCGCAAGGCGGTCCTCAACGCCTGCATGAACCCGATCTGCGCCGTGACGGGAAAGACGATGGCCGAGGTCATCAACGATCCGATCCTCTTCCAACTGGTCGACGCCCTCATCAAGGAGGGGGTCGGCGTGGCCCGGGCGAACGAGTTCCAGCTCGGCTCGAACTTCTATCCGTACTGCATCGACTACATCCGGAACGCCGGCAACCACAAGCCGTCCATGCTCCAGGACATCGAGGCGGGCCGGCGGACCGAGGTCGACTACATCAACGGCAAGATCGTCGAGTACGGCGCCCAGGCCGGCGTCCCCACCCCGTACAACACGATGATCCGCGGCCTCGTCAAGGCGCTCGAACCGAAATGAACCGGGAAAAAATTGCGCGGCTCTCGGCGCGGATGCACGACGGCCCGCAGTACCCGTCGCAGGGCGCCGTGCTCTTCGTCGACCTCGAGCGGCGGGAGCATTTCCCGAAGTACCTTCCCGTCGGGGTTCTGCGGTCGTTCCTCTCCGGCCGGGGCGCAAACATGTTCCTCCTGTACAACCTGCTGCCGGACGGCAGGGAGCCGCTGGATCCCGAGGTGCCGATGATCTTCGGCAGCGGCGTCTTTACGGGGACGCTTCCCACCGCCGCCCGCGGCAACCTCACCAGCGTCGCTCCCGACAGCGACGCGCTCCTCGACAGCAACTGCGGGGATTTCTTCCCCGCGTATCTCAAACGGAACGGGTACGACCACCTGGTCCTCTACGGACAGGCCGCCGGGTGGACCCTCCTCGAGCTCTCCGGCGCGGAGGTACGCTTTCACGACGCCACTCCCTACCTCGGGATGGACAACACCGACTTCACCCGGGCCGTCGAAAAGGATTTCTCCTGCTCCGAGCGGAAGGACATGGCGATGGCCCGCATCACCCGCGCGGGGGAGAACCTGGTCCTGTGCTCCGGGATCATGGGAGGGCCGAAGGCGATCTACGCCCGGTGCGGCACCGGCGCGAAGATGGGCTCCCTCCGGCTGAAAGCCGTGATGATCCTCGGCCGGGGAGAGTCGCCCGACCTTTCCCCGGCGTACAAGGCGAACAACCGCGATCTCGCGCGGAGGATCCTGTCGACCAGCGCCGTGAAACACGCGTTGAAAAAGGTCGGCACCCCCTTCCTCTACAAGCCCAGCCGCGTCCTCGGCGCGATCGGGACGAAAAACAACCAGGAGACGAGCTGGTACGACACGCTCGACGCCGACAACTTCGACGTGTACCGGCCGGGCATGGACGGCTGTTTCCAGTGCCCGATCCGTTGCCGCCCGTTGAACGACCTCACCCCGGAAGGGAAGGGTGGGTGGGGGGCCAGCGCGCTCGTCGGAGTGACCGGGAACGCCGGGTACGATGAACGCCAGGCGGGGGTCGAGCACCATCGGGAGAAGAGCTACCGGGGGATCCGGGGCGACGGCGCGTACGACCGCCACGACAAGGGGGACGGCCCCGATTACGTCACCTTGGGGAAGATGGGCCCGATGATCGGGATCCGGGAGCCGGAACAGGTCCTGCGCCTGAACAACATCCTCAACGATCTCGGACTGGACTCGGCCAGCACGGGGAGCGCGATCGCCTGGGCCATGGAGCTTTACCAGCGCGGCATCATCACGACGAAGGACACCGGCGGGCTCGACCTTACCTGGGGAAATTACGAAGTGATCGAAAAGCTCCTGCACATGACGGCCCGGAGGGAAGGATTCGGCGACGTGATCGCCGATTCCGCGAGGGCGGTGGAGCGGGGGAGGTACCCGGCGGAGGCGCTGAAGTACCGGATGGCCGTCAAGGGGCTGTTCCAGTCCGATCCGCACGACGCGCGCATCCTCAAGGGGTTCGCCCTCGGCCTTGCCGTCTCGACCCGCGGCATGGATCATCTCCGGAACCGGCCGACCCTGGAGATCAACGCGAAGATCAACGACAACCGCGAATTCAAGGCCGCCCTCTACGGCGGAACGGTCGCCCCCGAGCCCACGAGCTACGAGGGGAAGGAACATGCCGTCGCCACCTGCGAAAAAACGTTCGCGGTCGGGGACGCCGTCGGCATCTGCCGCTTCGCGACGAAGCTGTTCAATTCCCCCTCGACCGCCGACTACAACGACTTCGCCGTGCAGCTGAAGGAGCTGACGGGGGAGGAGCTCACCCCTGCGCAGCTGGACGAGATCGGACGGAACATCACCGGGATCGAGCGCCTGATCAATGCCCGCCTCGGATTGACGGAGAGGGACGACACGCTCCCCGACCGCTGGTTCGAGGAGAAGGTCACCGCGGGGCCGTTCGCAGGGGAGAAGATCGACCGGGCCGCGTTCGAAGCGCTGAAGCTCCGTTATTACGACCTCCTCGGCCTGAACGGCGCCGGCGTCCCGGCGCTCGAGTGGCATCGCCGCCTCGCGGAAGCGATCACGGGATTCGCCGTCCAGGTCACGCTCCCCGAGGGAATTCCCGGGGCGCCGGAAGGGGCGGTCATCGTCGATCAGCCCGTGTCCGACGTCGCCGGACTCCGGGAGGCGCTGAAGAAGCGGCTTCCCCACGCGGCCCGGAAACTGGACGACAGCTCCCTGATCGTTTCCGTTAACGGCGCCATGGTCCTTTCGAACGAAGACGCGACCCCTGTCCGGAGCGGCGACGAGGTCACCGTCATGCGCATCATCGCGGGAGGATGAGTGCGTCGATCTTCATGAACCGAAGCGTTTCCCCGGATCGTTGACGTCAGTAAAAAACTGTTTTATTCTGCACGTTCGATGGGCCGTACCGAACTACCTGACACAGGGGAGGGGCGATGGGAAAGGGATTCGGGAAAACTGTCTGGACCGTGCTGTTTCTCGCGGTTTGTGTCGGATGGGTTTCGGGCGTCGCCGCGGCGGCCGAGCGGCCGATCGTCATCGGCGCGCCCCTGGCCACGGCCTTCCTGTACGGGTGGGACGCGGAGCGCGGCATCAAGCTTGCCATTGAGGAGATCAACGCGGCCGGCGGGGTCAACGTGGGCGGGAAGAAGAGGCCGTTCGCGGTCGAGGTGATCGACACGCGGGACCTCGAGCCCGGCGTCCCCGTCAGCGAAGCGCTGCTCGGCGTGGAGAAACTCATCCTCGAAAAGCAGGCGGATTTCATCATCGGGGGACCGGTCCGTTCCGAGGCGGCCCTCGCGGCGATGGACCTCCTGAGCAAGTACAAGAAGGTCAGCATCCTGACGACGGGAGTCCTGACGCCGGCGTATCACAAGAAGGTGGAGGGGAATTACGACAAGTATAAATACTGCTTCCGGATCTCCAGCCATGTGGGAGTGATGGCGAACGAGTTCATCGCCTTCCTCGGGGAGATCAAGAAGGGCCACGGATTCAACAAGGTGTACATCATGGTCCAGGATGTCGAGCACGCCCGCAAGGGCGGTGACGTCATGAAGAAGATGCTCACCGACAAGGGATGGGAAGTGGCGGACATGAAGGTCTATCCCACGGGGACCACCGACTTCTCCGTCGGCCTCCGCGACGCCGCACAGAAAAAGGCGGACATCCTCTTCCTGTGGATGGACATGCCCGAGAGTTCGATCCTGCTCAAGCAGTGGAGCAGCATGAAGCTCAAGGCGCTGCCGATGGGATTCGTGAACGCGGCGGAACAGCCAGGTTTCTGGAAGGCCACGGAGGGGACGGGGGAGTATCTCATCGTCAACCTGGTGAACGGCGGAAACGCCCCGGCGAAGATCACCCCCTGGACGATGAAATTCGCCAAGGCGTATGAGAAGAGATGGGGGCTGGAGCCGGAGGGATACGGGACCTCATCGAGCTACATGGCGGTGTATACCCTGAAGGAGGCGATCGAAAAGGCGGGGACCGTAGATTCCGGCGCGGTCGTCACCGCCCTGGAGAACGTCAACCTGATGGGCGTGTACGGCAAGATCAGCTTCGACAAGAAGAGCCACCAGGTCATCCCGTCCCTCGATCCCGCACAGGGCGCCGTTACCAGCATCGTCCAGTGGCAGAAGGGGAAGCGGGTCCAGGTGTTCCCCCCCAAGACCGCGGAGGGGAAGACCTTGCTGCCTCCGTGGATGAAATGATCGTGCCTGGAAGAAGAGAGGCGGCCTCGACCTTGCCGGGAGGGTGAGACCCCAAGTTGGAGATCCTCCTTTTCGGCATCATCAACAGCGTCACGCTGTCCTTGACGGCGCTTGGCTTCACGCTGGTGTACAGCATCAGCCGGCTGCCGAATTTCGCTCACGGCGCGCTTTACGTGACCGGCGGCTACATCGTCTGGCTCTGCGTGAACACCCTCGGGCTGAGCTACGTCCCGGGCATCGTCGTCGGCATCGTCGCCACTTCGATCATCGGCGCCCTCATGTATCGCATGATCATCCTGCGGATCCGAGGCATGCAGATCTCGGAGATCATCGCCACCTACGCCATCGGCCTCGCCATCATCGAGGGGCTGCGCTGGGGGGGGCTGCGGGGCTCGACCTTCACGCTTCCCTCGTTCCTCGCCGGCTCCATCGAGATCGGCGGGATCGCGGTGGATTACCAGAGGCTCTTCGTCCTCGGTTCCGGCGGCGTCGTTTTCGCGGCGCTGGGCCTCTTCGTGAAATTCACGAAAACCGGGCTTGCCCTGAAAGCGATCGCGCAGGACGAGAGGGCGGCGATGATGCTCGGCATCGACTCGGACCGGAAGGCGCTGGTCTCCTTCGCCCTCGGCTCGGGCCTTTCCGCCTTCGCGGCCGTACTGATTCTTCCGCTCGGCAGCATCGTCGTGGAGACGGGCTACAACGTCCTCATCTACTCCATCGCGGTGAGCATCATCGGGGGCCTCGGCAGCTGGGGCGGTGCGATCGTCGCGTCGTTCATCATCGGCTTCGCCCAGATCCTGACCGAGGTGTTCCTGTCCACGCAGTACCAGATGGTCATCTCGCTGCTGGCGATCATCGTCACGCTGCTTCTCAAGCCGTCCGGCATTTTCGGGAAGCAGAAAGAGCTGGACGACCGCGTATGAGCGACGGCCGGGATCGAAAGGAGCGGATCGACCGCGGCATCAAGGTCCGCAGCGACGGGCTCTATGCCGTCTCTTCCCTCCGGGAGATGCTGTATCTCTCGGGCCCGCGGATCCTCCTGATCGCCGGGCTGCTGCTGCTGCCCCTCCTTCTCGACCCGTTTCCCTACTGGAGGCGGGTCATCAATATCCTGTGCGTCTACGCGCTGCTGGCGATCGCGTTCGATTTCCTCGCCAACTGCGTCGGCCTCGTCTGCCTGGGCGGCTCGATGTTCATCGGGCTCGGCGGGTATTTCGCGGCCGTCCTCAACGTCCACCTGCACCTTCCCGTCTACCTTTCCATCCCTGCCGCCGCGCTCGCCGGAGCGGTGGTTTCGACGCTCCTGATCCTCCCCTGTCTCTCCCTGCGGGGGGTATACTTCGCCATCGTCACGCTCATGTACCCGCTCCTCTTCACCCGGGTGATCGAGGCGTTCGATCTCCTTGGCGGCTCGAACGGCATCACGGGCCTGGACAGCTTCCCGGGTTCGTATCTCGAGAACTACAGCATCCTCCTGATCCTGCTGGCGGTTCTCTTCGGGCTGCGAAGGGTTCTGAACGAGGATATCGGCCTGGTCATGCACGCCGTGAAGGACAACGACCAGTCGGTCCGGGCGTCGGGGATCGACGTGGTACGGATCAAGGCCCTGGCCGTTTTCATCGCGTCTTTCATCGGGTGCCTCGGCGGGGCGTACCTGGCGCACGTGTACATGTGGGCGGGGTTGTCGCTCTTCGCGCTCGACTTTTCCATCATCCCGATCGCCGCGGTGACGATCGGCGGCGGCGGGGTCCTCTACGGAGCGGTCGTCGGCTGCCTGATCCTCGTTCCGTTGTCGGAGTTCCTCCGGTTCTTCGGGACGTTCCGGATCGTCCTGTACTGCACGGTCCTCACCGCCTTCATCGTGTTCAAGAGCGAAGGACTGATGCCGTATTGCACGCGGAAATACCAGCAGTTCGAACGGTGGGCGGACGCGTGAGCATCCTGACGGTGGAAGGGCTCGAAAAAACGTTCGGCGGCCTGAAGGCGCTGAGCGGCGTGAGCTTTTCGGTCAAGAAGGGCGAAATCCTGGGTGTCATCGGCCCGAACGGCTCGGGGAAGACGACGCTGATCAACTGCATCACGGGCTTCGTCCGGCCCGACGAGGGGAAGGTTCTGTTCAAGGGCGGGGATATCACGCGCTGGCGCGCGCACAAGATCGCCCGGGTGGGGGTAGCGAGGACCTTCCAGGTCATGCGGCCCTTCTACTCCCTGCCGGCGTACAAGAACCTCATCATCCCGCTCTGGTCGCCGCGCGCGCGGAAGGAGGGCGGCTGGCGCGGCGGGGGGAAGCACGGCGACCGGGACACGGTGGCCATCGACATTCTCGAGGAGATCGGCTTCGAGCGCGATTCCCGCGTTCCGTACAAGCTGGCGTCCACGCTTCCGACGGGGTACCTCAAGCGGCTCGAGCTGGCGCGCTGCCTCGCGCTCCGGCCGGAGGTCATCTTTTGCGACGAGGTCTTTTCGGGCTTGAGCGCGAGCGAGGTGGCGAGCATGCTGCCGCTCATCGAGAAACTGAAGATGGGGGGGATCACGCTGGTCCTGATCGAACACCGGCTGCGCGAGCTGTTCAAGGTCGCGGACCGGGTCATGGCGCTCCAGTTCGGGGAGAAGATCGCCGAGGGGCATTACAAGGACGTCATCGAAGACCCGAGGGTCAAAGAGGCGTACCTCGGAATCGAGGAGGTCTAGTGCTCGAAGCCTCCGGCCTGATGGTCTACTACGAAAACATGCTCGCGCTGAACAACGTCGGCCTCAAGGCGGAGGAAGGCTCCGTGATCGGGGTCTTCGGTTCCAACAGCGCGGGAAAGAGCACGCTGATGTACATGCTCTCGGGCATCCTCCTGGACATCCGGAAGAAAGAGGAGATGCGGGGCGGCGAACGGATCACCCTCCTCGGGAAGATCACCCTCGACGGCGAGGAGATCACGACACTTGCGCCGCACGAGCGCGCGGCGCGCGGCATCGTGCTCTGCCCCGAGCGCAGGCGCATCTTCGGGGAAAGCTCGGTCATCGAGAACCTGCGGATCGGCTCCTATCTCGCCCCCCGGAAAGACCGCGCCGGGGACATCGAATACGTCTTCCGCATCTTCCCGCGCCTGAAGGACCACATCCACCGACAGGGCGGCTTCCTCAGCGGCGGGGAGCAGCAGATGCTGGCGATCGGGAGGGCTCTCATGGCGCACCCGAAGATCCTGCTGCTGGACGAGCCGCTCCTGGGCTTGAGCCCCGCCTACCAGAAGATCGTGATCGACTCGATCCGGGAGATCCGGGCGGCGCGGGGGATCACCATCGTCATCGCGGAGCAGTACGCGAGGCCGGTCATCCCGGTGATCGATCGGGGGTACATCATCGAGAACGGCTCCGCGATCCTCGAAGGGACGAAAGAGGAACTGATGGGCAACCCCGACGTGAAATCCGCGTATTTCGGCGTGTGATGACGATCGATCCGAGATATCGCGGGACGACCTTCGCCGGCTTCGAGGAGTCGTGCCGGAAATACCCGGACAGGACGGCGATCGTCTACCTGGGCGAACGGTTCAGCTACGCGGAGCTCGGGAGACTGGTGGACCGGTTCGCGGCCGGGCTGCTCGAGATCGGCGTGAAGCCGAAGGGGAAGGTTCTCCTCTACCTGCGGAATTGCCCCCAGTGGGTGATCGCGAACTACGCGATCAACAAGATCGGCGCCGTCGTCGTGCCGGTGTCTCCCATCTACACCTCGCACGAGCTGGAGTACATCGTGAACGACGCCGAGGTCGAAACGGTCATCTGCCTCGACACGAATTTCATGTATATCCGGGAGGTGATCGCCAGGACGGACCTGAAACGGGTGATCGTGACCGGGCTCGCGGATCTGCTGCCCCCCTGGAAAAGGGCGTTCGGCTACCTGTTCGACAAGATCCCCGCGGGAAAGGTGGAGCGGAGCGGGGAAGTCATTTCCTTCAAGGAGGTCCTCCGGAAGAGCACGGCGCACCTTCCGGCGATCGAGATCAACCCCGCGGGGGACCTCGCCTATATCATGTACACCGGCGGGACGACGGGCTTCCCGAAAGGCGTCGTCGGGAACCACAGCGGCGAGGTCTCCTACATCAGGGACATGAACGACGACGTGTTCCGGGAGTACCTGGTGGAGGGACAGACCACGATCCTGATGGTCAATCCCCTGTTCCACATCATGGCCAAGGGATTCGCGATCGCGACCGCGTTCAACAAGGGGAACACGCTGGTCCTTATGCCGATCCCGGAACCCGACGCCATCCTCGACGCGATCCGGAAATACCAGGTGGCCTGGATGCTGGGCGTTCCGTCCCTGTACCGGATCCTCCTCGAGAACGACCGGATCGACCAGTACGACCTGCGCTCCCTCCGCTACTGCTATTGCGGCGGCGATGTGCTGCCGACGGGCGTCCTGAACGCCTGGGAGCGGCGCTGCGGCGTGCCGATCCACCAAGTGTACGGCTCCACCGAGGTGGGGCACGTGACATACAGCCCCCTGGACAAGAGGCCGTCTCCGAAGACGGTGGGGAGGCCGCTCCGATCGCGGAAGTGCATCATCATCGATCCCGAGTCGACGGAGCCGGTCCCGCCGGGAGGGATCGGCGAGCTCGCGGTCACTTCCGTGTTCACGCTGAAGCGCTATTGGAACAAGCCGGAGGAGACGGCGCGATCCTACGTCCCGATCGGGGGCGAGATCTTCTACCGGACCGGGGATTTCATGCGGTTCGACGAGGAAGGGGAAATCGAGTTTGTCGAGCGCTCCGGCGATATCATCAAGTACAAGGGGTACCGCATCTCCGCCTCCGAGGTCGAGGCGGTGCTTCAGGATCATCCTGCGGTCGTCGGAGCCTGCGTCATCGGGGTGCCCGATGAAGCCACCGGCGAGCGATTGAAGGCGATCGTCGTGCTGAAACAGGACGCGCGGGGCGTCGACAGCGCCGACCTCCTCCGGTGGTGCAGGGAGAGGCTGGTGTCGTACAAGGTGCCCAAGTATGTCGAATTCCGGGACATGCTCCCGAAATCGAAGGTCGGCAAGCTGCTGCGCAGGGAGATCCGCGAGGAGGAGAAGAGGAAGCTCCGATAAGCGGATCCGCCGGAGACGGTTTTCGCGGGAAACAATCGATTCACAGGAGGATGCAAATGCAGGAAGCCTATATCTGTGACGCGGTGCGCACCCCGATCGGAAGGTACGCCGGCGGCCTGTCGGCGATCCGGACCGACGACCTCGCCGCGACACCGATCGTCGAGCTCATGAAGCGGAATCCCTCCGTCGATTGGGGAGGGGTGAACGACGTGATGTACGGGTGTACGAACCAGGCGGGAGAGGACAACCGGAACGTGGCGCGGATGGCGGGGCTCCTGGCCGGCCTGCCGCCGGAGGTCCCGGGGGTGACGTTCAACCGCCTGTGCGGTTCCGGGATGGACGCGGTCGGGAGCGCCGCCCGTGCGATCAAGGTGGGGGAGGCGGAGCTGATCGTCGCGGGCGGGGTCGAGAGCATGTCCCGCGCCCCCTACGTGATGAGCAAGGGGGCTGCCCCGTTCGACCGGGGGGTGGAGATGCACGACAGCACGATCGGGTGGCGTTTCGTGAACCGGCGGATGAAGGAGCGTTACGGGGTCGAGTCGATGGCGTCGACGGCGGAAAACGTGGCGGACCACTTCCGCATCTCCCGGGAAGACCAGGACCTCTTCGCCTTGCGAAGCCAGGGGAAGACCGCCGCGGCCGCCGCGGGCGGGCTGTTCCGGGAGGAGATCGTCCCGGTCGTTCTCCCGAAGAAAAAGGGCGAGGATGTCGTGGTCGACACCGACGAGCATCCGCGGCCGGACACCACGCTGGAGGGCCTCGCCCGGCTGAAGCCGATCGTGCGGCCCGACGGGACGGTGACCGCAGGGAACGCCTCGGGGGTGAACGACGGCGCGTGCGCGCTCCTGATCGCCTCGGAGGAGGCGGCGAAACGGAACGGGCTGACCCCGCGGGCGCGCATCGTCGCCATGGCGGTCGCCGGAGTGGCCCCGCGGGTGATGGGGATCGGACCTATCCCTGCGACCCGCAAGGCGCTGTCCCTCGCCGGGCTCGAACTGTCCCGGATGGACGTGATCGAGCTGAACGAGGCGTTCTCGGCGCAGTCGCTCGCCGTCCTGCGGGAACTCGGATTGCCGGACGATGCGCCGCACGTCAACCCGAACGGCGGGGCGATCGCCCTCGGACACCCCTTGGGGATGAGCGGAGCGCGGCTCGTGACGACGGCGACATACCAGCTTCATCGGACGAAGGGCCGCTACGCTCTCTGCACCATGTGCATCGGGGTGGGGCAGGGGATCGCGATGATCCTCGAGCGGGTCTGACCGGGCACGGGTCGACCGTCCGCCTTGACGCGACCGGCCGCACGCTGTGTCAGGCCGTGCCGAAAGGGTACCGCCGTGGCTATCCATAGGGAGGATTCTCCATCCCCACCCCGCACTGTCTAAGAACAGACATCACGGCTCGGCCTGGGCAACTGTCCCAGCCCGCTCCGTCTAATCCGAAGTTCCTCGGCAGTTTTGTAGGCCTCGCCTCCTGAAATTCCCATGATAACCGGCAGTTATTCTTTTCCCTGCGGTCCCGTTTGCTGCATTTTGTAGCCATGTATATCGTAAATAATCCC
>Ga0334722_10002946_pt1 | contig 18725 bp, 17 predicted proteins | sample C3_bottom_MG_FD_207210 | JGI IMG/M metagenome (GOLD analysis project Ga0334722, IMG submission 207210) | Sediment microbial communities from Yellowstone Lake, YNP, Wyoming, USA - C3_bottom | ecosystem: Environmental > Aquatic > Freshwater > Lake > Sediment | place: USA: Wyoming | collected...
TGTTTGATATCAGAAGATGAAACACGCTTGTAATGTTCTAAAACTGTACCTTTAATCATAGCAGATAGTCTATTTTCATCCACTTCAAATGTATGGCTGAGTATTCCTTCTTTTTTCTTTAACACATCTAGTGCAATTATTTGTTCTCCAGTAAACTTGTCCAATGAACCAACATAGAATATTACATATTCTGCAAGATTAATTGCTTGAAATAATGGTTGTATTTTATCAGGAAACCCATTTGGTGCAATCCAGGTTCTAATTATATCAGATTCTTTTTTATCAAATAAAGTCATATCTGTAGATGTTCCTTTTTTACCAAAATCGTTGGCAATTGATTGCTCGCCTAATACTACAAAGTTGACAGACTTGACCATGTTTTTTATGTATTGATTTATTTCATTTTAAGCGTTGGTTTTATTCAATAGATTATGGAAATGATTTCAACATAGCAGCATAGCTTACAAACCTATGATTTTTTGGATAAACTCTAATTTGAATAATTTTTGGTATTGTTTTACCTCTAATTCCTAGGTATCCTAACGGGTTTTTTATCAAACCATCATTATGTGATTGTTTTAAAACTTCATCAACTGGGCTGTAGTAATTTTTAATTTTATTTCGAACAATTTTTTGTACGAGTTTTCCATATTTTTTAATTCCAAGAAGTTCACTTGGAATAGATGAGCCAAAAAAATAAACACTCTCCACAATATCTTGATTTTTAGAACTATATGCTAGTTTTTTGATTGTACTCAAAATTACTTCAGTGCCAAGTGAGTGACCGATTAATCTAATCTTTGTATCTGGATTTTTTCCCTTAAAATCAATTATGAATTTTGAAAGATTGGATCCATTTTCTTTGGCGATTTTTTGACCAACGTATAGTGCCTTTAATGCAGATTTTTTCAGGTGTGCGCCTTTGGGATTAGAATCATAACTAAATCCTATAACTGGATAAACGTATCCTAATTGCTTTAGTCGTTTTTTGGCAATCATAAACTTGTGAATTGCATCTACTTTATTATTGCGAAGTCCATGACTCATGATTACAAGTTCTTTTTTTCCAGATAACGTTTGAAAACTTTTTTTTGGGTAAAGATGATACGAATTGTTTTTGATTTTTTTCCCACTAGATAAATCATAATAACCTCTTGTAGAAATTCTTGGTATGTTTTTTGTTTTCAACCTAGTTTTTATTTCCTAACTTTTTCTTATGTTTTTCAATATCAGATTCCTCTACCTTTACAAATATTGGAGATGGAGTTCCTATGGTATGCCCATCTTTTATTAATAATTCAGACATTGAATCCCAACTTTGTTCTGAAACATTACCTTCCATTCCCAATTGAATCCAGATTTTTTGAGCAGATTCAGGAATAAACGGGTATAGTGCTATGGCAATACTATGCACTGCGTTAGCTGAAAGATAAACACAGGTATTGGTTCCTTTTCCATTTTTCCAAGGTTCCTTGTGTTGAAAATATTGGTTAAAGTGAGCAGAAAATTCTAGAATTTTTTTCAATGCTCTATCCAAATGGTTTTGCTCCATCAAACTACCTACTTCTTGTGAAAAATTTTGGATCTTTTCTTGTGCATCTATATCTAATTGATCAGGTTCTTCATCCATAGGTGGAATTTTACCATCAAAGCTCTTTTTTGTAAATCCTAATGCTCTGTTAACAAAGTTCCCTAAATTACCTATAAGTTCTGAATTAATTTTCTTAGCAAATTCATCCCAATCAAAATTAATGTCATCTTGTGAATATGGATTGATGACGATTAGATAAAATCTTAAGTAATCCGTAGGATAATATTTAAGAAATTCTTTTAGACCAATATACCAGTTTCTGCTTTTTGAAATCTTTTTTGATTGTAATGTAAGATGCCCTCTAGTAGGAATATAATCAGGAAGTTTGTATTCTTCTCCAATTCCAATTCGCATTGCAGGCAAAAACAAATAGTGATGGTAAACAATATCTTTGCCAATAAAATGATAAACATCGGCTGAATTCCAGAATTCTTTACCATCAATTCCTTTATCATTAAGAAATTTCAAAGTCGATGAAATGTAAGCGAGATGATTATCAAACCAGCCATAAAATACCTGTCCGTGAGAACCAGGTATTGGAACTCCCCAAGAAATATCACGAGTAATATCCCAGTCAATTAATCCAGATTTTATCCAATTTTGAACATATTTTTTTACATCTTTTTGAAGATAGGGCGCATTATCAAGATATTTGTCAAGTTGTTCTGAAAAATTTTTCAGCTTAAAAAAATAATGTTTGGTTTTCTCCTTTACAGGAATTTGGCCGCAAATAGAACAGTGTGGGTTTTCAATTTCTTCTGGCACACGACCACATTTTTCACATAAATCTGAATATTGGTCTTCTGCTTTACAATAGGGACAAGTTCCTATGACATATCGGTCTGGAAGAAACTTTTTATCGTTTTTACAATAGAATTGGATAATTTCTGATTCATAAATATGTCCAGCATCTTGCAATTTTTTAAAAACACTTTGAACAAAGGCAATATTTTCTTTTGAGCTGGTTTTGTAGAAGAGATCAAAGGCAATGTTAAATGCAGAAAAATCCTCAAAATCACGGTTATTCCAGTAGGCAACATATTCTTCGGGACTCTTTCCTTCCTTCTCAGATTGAATAAGAATCGGTGTCCCATAGTCATCTGATGCGCAAATATAATATGCCTCAACACCTTTTTGTCTAAGAAACCTAGTTGTAACATCAGCAGGCAAATAGGTTGATGCAACATGTCCTAAATGGATCTCCCCATTTGAATATGGGAGGGCACTGGTAATGATTGCTTTATTATTCATGATACTGCATTTCTGAATATTAACTAACTTAAGTATAACTAACTGCTAAAATTTTTTAGATTAGTTTTTAATTATTGAACTAACTGAACTTTTGTTATTTTTCATAAATTCATTATGTTCATTTAGTTCAATTTTGTTCGTGTTGTCTAGGTGCTGCCGTTCTACTTAATGAATCAGCAATTCAAGAACCAAAAGAATAAGGCGCTCAGCATGTAAGGACTTTGTCAAATCAAGAGTTTTTCAATACTATTCAATTTTTAATCAATAAGGGAATAATCAAAAGTATAAGTGCATTTTAATGCTTTTTCATAAATGATAGAAATTGAACCTTAAACGTGAACTTTCATTTTTTGATCTGACCAATATAATAATTGGTTCAATAGTTGGAGCAGATATCTACATAGTATCTTCGGTAACAGCTGGTTTGGTTGGCCCCTTTGCAATATTTGTGTGGGTCATTGCTGGATTATTTGCAATTGTGTTAGCATTGGTTTTTGCTTATTCTAGTTATTACGTACCTAAGGTAGGCGGCCCATTTGCATTTGTTTCTAAGGCATTTGATAATTTCTATGGGTTTCTTACTGGATGGAGTATGTGGATTGCTGAGATGATGGCCTTACCTGTGTTTGCAATAGCTTTTGTACAATATCTCCATTATTTTATACAACTAGATTTTTGGCAGGAAGTAATGATAAAGGGATTATTTCTATTTGGTCTTACCTCAGTAAACATAATCAGTGTAAAGGTAGCAGGAAAGCTAAATGATGTACTAACTATTGTAAAGTTGGCTCCACTTGTTTTATTAATAATTTCAGGAGTAATTTTCTTTGTAATTCATCCAGAGGTTATTCAGGAAAATTATGTTCCACTCATTCCTCTTGGATTGGATAATTTCGGAACTGCACTCGTCCTTATTTTTTGGGCCTATGTTGGTTTTGAAATGGGAACACTTCCTGCAAGTGAGGTCAAGGATCCCAGAAAAACAATACCCAAAGCAATTATTACTGGAATTCTAGTCGTAATAGCGTTCTATTTAGTAACAAACTTTGTTCTTTTTGGTGTTTCTAACTGGACAGACCTTGCAAAAACTCAAACTCCTTTGGTGTTAGCAAGTACAATCACACTTGGTTCAGTAGGAGCAATAATAATTGGGATTGGAGCATTAGTTTCAGTTTCTGGATCTAATGAATCAGGAACGATAGGCGTATCAAGATTATCATATGCAATGTCAATTAAGGGCTTGTTTCCAAAAATTTTCTCAAAAACCCATACTAAATACAAGACACCATACATGGCCTTAATCATTCAAGGGGTTATCGCATTTTCGCTATCAATTTACGGTGGGATAACAAACCTAATTTCATTTTCAGTATTCAATCTTGCTTTTGCCTTTTTGTTGGTGTGTCTATCACTTGTAGTTCTCAAAAAAGAAAGCGAACACAAACTCCATGGTCAAAATATTCTTCCTTGGATTGGCGTTGGTATTTGCATTTATCTTCTATATTCTACCTCCTCGTTAGACAAAATTGTGGGTTCAATTGTAATATTAGCAGGAATTCCCCTTTACATTTTCTTCTCTCCTAAGGTGGATATTCATCATTTGAAAGAATCATTTTTGTCCGAAGAGGCAATTTTCGCTAGAAGATTGGAAAGCCATGAAAAATTTCTCGCTAATTTTGTTAAGTTATGTCATAGATTATACAAAAAAACTAAAAGAAAACAATAATCATAGAACACCATTCAAAGTAGTGTATAACCTAGAGTGCTCCGTACTTAACGAGAATTGTTCAAAGGCACGAGCTTGAGAGTTATCAGTACGGAACCTTGTCTTGGATAAAAATTCATTAAATAAACTGTTTATGCACTTGTTGATCTAGATTATCAGTTACGAGTTTTAGATAGAGATCAGTTGTTCCATTTAGTTCCAACTATTCATATATCTGAGTTGCTCGTTTGAGAGCTTGTCTATTTTTACATTCATTGCCTTTAATGCATCAAATGCAATTTGTATGTCAATTTCTTTTGGAACTGGAATGACTTTATTTGTCATTTTTTTATGATTTTTGAGTATGTATAGAATTGAACCAAGTTGGTTTGAAAATGATTGAGCCATAACCTCTGCTGGATGTCCCTCTGCTGCAACTAGATTTGCAATTCTACCCTTACCAATAAGATAGATTTTCTTGCCATTTGTTAGAGTGCATTCATCTAGGTTTGGGCGAATTTCTCTAACTGATTTTGATTTTTTAAGTAAAAAATCAGCATCAACTTCAACATCAAAGTGACCCACGTTTCCAACAATTGCACCATCTTTCATCTTCAATAGATGTTCTTTTCTAATTACACTAGTCATTCCAGTACAAGTTACGTAAATATCACCAATTTTTGCAGCTTCTGCCATAGGCATTACTTCATATCCATCCATGTGAGCCTCAAGTGCTTTGACTGGATCTACTTCAGTGACAATAACTTTTGAACCCATTCCATGCGAACGTGCTGCAACTCCTTTGCCTACCCAACCATACCCAACAACTACAACACGCTTTGAGGCAAACAATAGATTCATTGCTCTAAGATAACCGTCAATGGTACTCTGTCCAGTGCCATATCGATTATCAAACATGTGTTTGGTATCAGCGTCATTAACTGCAATAACAGGATAACGAAGTTTTCCTTGTTTTTCAACTGCTTTTATTCTATTAACGCCTGCTGTAGTTTCTTCTGTGGCACCTAAGATCTTTAACGATTGATTTTGTTTTCCAAAGTGAGCTTTGATATTCAAATCAGAACCATCGTCAGTAAGAATTTGTGGTTTATGATTGAGAACTTGTTGAATGCACCAATCATATTCTTTTGCTGTTTGACCAGCCCATGCATACATGTGAATTCCTTGTGATGCCAAAAAAGCAGCAATGTCATCTTGTGTAGTTAATGGATTTCCTCCACAAGCAGCAACATTTGCACCGAGCTCTTTTGCTCCCATTAACAAAACAGCAGTTTCTTTGGTAATATGCAAGCAAAATCCTAAGGTTACTCCTTTAAGAGGTTTAGATTTTTTTAAACGATTTAGTGTATTGTCTAATATCTGCATGTGGCTTCTTGCCCACTCGTAGGAAAGTTTTCCCTTGTTTGCAAGTTTTGGATTCTTAATTTTACTCAATATTTCATCCCAGTTGATCTGTACTATAAAATTCTATCATAATATTATGAGAATCTAAATATGTAACAAGTTTGGTAAAATTTTAGATGACATGGAAAAAAGTGGCTGAAAAAGATTCGATTGCAGTTGGAAAAGGAAGAGAGTTTAAGGTAGAGGATAAAAAAATTGCAATATTCAATCAGAATGGTTATCATGGTATTGATGCTATTTGCGTTCATCAGGATGGCCATATTGCTCCAGGTAAATTAGATGGAGATATTGTAGAATGTCCTCTCCACTTTTGGCATTATAACATCAAAACCGGCAAATTAGTGGATTACCTAAAAGATGTAACACTTCAAATATACAAAGTGGAAGCACGAAATGATGGAATCTACGTTGATGTTTAGAATTTGACATAACATAAAGCTAAAAAATGATTAAAGTAGCTGAATTTAGTATTAGATTGGAATTAAGAGTTTTCAGAAATTTCAAACTGGCTCGAAAGATTTAGAATCCATTATCCATTCAAAATATCATTGTGTGCTACACCTTCAAGAGATAAAATAAAAATTGGAGAAATGGTACAGATAGTACAAAAACAAGATCAACGTACAGGAAATTTGACTGAAGGGAGAGTTAAGAGAATTCTTACTTCAAGTAATATTCATCCTCATGGGATTAAAGTTGAATTGGATAATGGAAAAATAGGACGCGTTCAAAATATAATACCCAAATGAAGATCAAATAGGATTAGTAAAATAATTCTCAGTAATCTGTATAATCCTAGTAAAATAATTCTCAGTAATCTGTATAATCCTAGTAAAATAATTCTCAGTAATCTGTATAATCCTAGTAAAATAATTCTCAGTAATCTGTATAATCCTAGTAAAATAATTCTCAGTAATCTGTGTAATCCTAGTAAGATTATCCAAATATGAATAGTAATCATGCTTTTATGCTAAACCTGTTTTAAAATAAAATTAGTGAACGAAAAATTACTTGACGAGATTAAAAATCAGGATTATGCTGCAATTACAAAAAAAATAGAGGGTTTTCTCAAAAGTCAAGTTGCAATAAATAATACAAATGGAGTAATTTTGGGGCTAAGTGGCGGAATTGACTCTTCGGTAATTACGTACCTTTGTGCCAGAGTTTTAAAAGATAAAACACTTGCTTTGATAATGCCAGATACAAAAATATCTCCAAAAAAGGAAACTGAAGAGGCACTAAAAATTATTGAAAAATTAGGGATAGAGTACAAACTACTTGACATTAATCTTATAGTTTCAGAGTATTCAAAATACATAGAACCAAATGAACATGCATTAGGAAATTTAAGAGCACGCGTTAGAGCAAATCTGCTTTATTATTATGCAAATTCAAAAAATTTACTAGTTGTTGGATCTAGTGATAAAAGTGAATTTCTTATTGGTTACTTTACAAAATTTGGCGATGGAAGTGCTGACATTCTTCCTATTGTTTCACTTTACAAAATTCAAGTAAGAGAGCTTGCAAGATTTCTTGGGGTTCCAGAGTTGATCATCACACAAAAAAGCAGCCCAAATTTATGGAAAGGGCATATCGCAGAAGAAGAAATTGGTGTCAAGTATGAAGAGATTGATTCAATATTATATTGCATATTTGAAAAAAAATTATCAGTTGAGGAAACAGTTAAAGCTACAAATATTGAAAAGAATACTGTTGATAAAATCTACCAACGGTACAAAACCAGCGAACATAAGAGGATAACTGCAGCAAGGCCATGATAAATGAGTAACTAAAAAATGAAGATCCTAGATACTTTAAGTAAGAATGAAAAGGAACTTGATATTTCTAACAAAGTTAGAATCTATCTATGTGGAGTTACAGTTTATGATGAATCACATCTAGGTCACGCAAGAACAATAATTATTTTTGATGTTTTACGTCGATATCTTGAATCAAAGGGGACAGAGGTAGAATTTATACAAAACTTTACTGATGTTGATGATAAAATTATCAATAGAGCAAAGCGAGAAAATGTTCGTGCCTCGGCTATTAGCACTCGATATATTGAAAATTATTATAACGATTTTGATGATCTAAATGTTCTTCGTGCAACAATATATCCCAAGGCCACAGAACACATACAAGATATGCAGGACTTAATTGAAGATTTGCTCAAAAAAAAAATTGCTTATGTTTCCAAAAATGGAATTTATTTTTCTGTTTCAAAATTTCCTGAATATGGAAAACTATCAAAGAAAAAAATAGATGATCTTTTGGCAGGTGCACGAGTAGAAGTAGATCAAGCAAAAAACGATCCACTTGATTTTGCTTTATGGAAGTTCTCAGATGAGGATCCATCGTGGGATAGTCCTTGGGGCAGAGGAAGGCCTGGCTGGCATATTGAATGCTCATCTATGAGCATCAAATATCTTGGTGAAAATTTTGAAATTCATGGAGGTGGAAGAGACTTGATTTTTCCCCATCATGAAAATGAAATTGCTCAATCAGAATCATATACTTCAAAACCATTTGCAAAAATTTGGATGCATGTAGGAATGATTACAATAAATGGAGAAAAAATGTCAAAATCAAAGGGCAATATCAAATCAATACGATATGTATTACAAAATTGGGGGCCTAATATTATCAGATTATTTTGTTTGTCAGGGCATTACTCAAAACCAATAGATTATTCAGAAGAATTGCTACAAGAAAACATAACAAAATGGAGACAGGTGGAATCAGCCTATTATGAAATGAAACTATCAATAGGAAATAGCGATGCAACAAAAATTGAAAATATTATTTCAGAATCCAAAAAAGAGTTTCATTCTGCATTAGAAAATGATCTCAATACACATTTAGCATTATCTGTATTTTTTAAATTTGTAAATCAAGTAAATCAACTTGCAGCATCTGATTCTCTTACAAAATCAATTGCTGACATTTCATTACCATATTTTGAAAAAATGGCAAATATTTTGGGTTTAATACTTCCAAAAATTTCAGAAACTGAAATTAGTTCTATAAATAAGCTTATCCAAAATCGTGAATTATTAAGAGCAGAAAAAAAATTTCATGATGCAGATAAAATTAGAGAACAAATATCACAGATGGGAATTGTGCTAATTGATCATAAAAATCGAACTACGTGGATGAAAAAAGAAAAAATAAAATCAGATCATCTTTGAAAAGAAATTCTGGATTATGTTGGATTATGAAAAAGATTTCGTCTAACCATAATTATTGCAAACACTGGCATTACAAAATACATCCCAAGATTTAGTAAAATAATTCCAATTCCATAAAATAACATCTCTTCGTTTGAGTCTATATCAACTACATCAAGTAAAGATAATGATGTAAGTAATGGAGTAATGGAAATTTTTACAAGTTCTTTAAACGCAGGATTTTGTCTTTCCCAATCAGCAATCGTTGGCGAAAATGTATAGTAGAACTGATAAAATCCAGTCATAAATGTGGTACCTGAGCTGGTTCTAAGAATGGTATTGTCACGTAACTCTCGAAGTGTTTGAACTTGTGGTGAAAGTTCTGAATCAAAAGAGGCAGTTGCAATCAGGCATCCACCTCCAGTTTTTTTCACATCAGCCTCACAAAATCCATTGACTAATTTAGTTCCTGGTCCACAAACTCCTGTTTTTGGTGGTTCGACTCCAACTGCCTCGTATATGGTTTGATTGGGAAAGCTTTTGTCAAACCACGCTTTGTAGGAGGGCTCGTTGTGGTATCTATCAATATAGTATTGTGGGTCTTGAGTAGGATCTACAAATGGTGCAATATTTTTTAGAGGTTCAGGCTCTGAAATAGATCCAGGGATTGCTAACTCTATTGCTTCTTCTATAGTATAATCTGGGTAGTTTGTATCAAACCAGGCTTTGTAAGATTTTTCATTGTTGTATCTGTCAAGATAATATTGTGCTCCCTTTTTTGGGTCAATAAAGTCTGGTGCTTTTGGTGTAGGTGCTGGTGCGGGTTCAGGTTGAGGCGTAGGAGTCGGTGTAGGTTCAGGTTGAGGCGTAGGAGTCGGTGTAGGTTCAGGTTGAGGCGTAGGAGTCGGTGTAGGTTCAGGTTGAGGCGTAGGAGTTAGTGCGCTGGTTTCAGTCGATGGATTACTAGTGCCAATTGAGTTTATTGCAGAAATTCGATAATGGTAAGTTGTATCAGGTGTTAATCCAGTGTGTGAATATACGGTTTTTCCAACATTTGATGAAACTACTTTATAGTTATCAGTTCCTTCTCTTGCCTCAATTTTGTATCCGCTAATGGGGTCACCCCCATCGTTTGTTGGAGCTTGCCATGAAAGATTAATCTGGTTTTGGGATACTGCGGTAGCTACAAGTGAGCGTGGAGGACTTGGATTTTCTTTTGGTGTAGATGAATCTGAGATTATAGGAGTTGCAGATACTTCATTTGAAGGACTGCTAGCCCCTACTGAATTAATTGCATAAACTCTGTAAGTATATTTGGTTCCAGTTTTCAGGCCTGTATGAGAATATTTTGTTGTTGCATTTCCGGTATTTGAAACTAAATTAGAATAGGAGAGGTCTCCGGCAATTTTGTATTCGATTTTATATCCCGTTATCTGACTTCCGCCATCACTTGTAGGAGAATTCCAGATCAGGTCTATCTGTATTGATGAAATGGCGGTTGCCGAAAGACCTGTGGGTGGACTAGATACAGTAAATTGCGATGCCGGTTTTGAGGAAAGCGTAGGAGTAGCTGTTGCCGTGTTTGAAACATCACTAGTTGTACCAATACTGTATCTAGCTTTAACCACATAGATGTATTCTGTTCCAGTTTTAAGACCGGTGACTTTATAGCTTGTTGTTATGTCATTTGTGTCTTTTATAGTATCATAAACTCCTCCTGCAAACTGTTTTTGAATAATATATCCTACAATGTTGCTGCCATAGGTTTGCGATGGTGCATTCCATGTAAGTAGAATTTCAGTTGGCGAGATATCATCTGCTATCAAATTTGTAGGCACGGTGGTCTGACCAGGTTTGGCAGATATCACTTCAGAGGGGAGACTTGTTCCAGCAGAATTAATTGCATAAACTCGATATGTGTACAGTGTACCTTCCTTTAGATTATCATGTACGAAAGATGTAACAGGTCCGGTAGTAGCTAACTGGGTATAATTTCCAGATGATGTTTTGAATTCTATTTTATATCCAGTTACACTAGGGCTGTTATTTGGTAAAGGTTCCTTCCATGATAAAATGATTCGAGTAGGGCCTCCAGGAACTGCGTTTAGTGTTCTTGGTGGGTTTGGAGATATATTTGATGTTGGAATAGAGGAAGTTGTTTTTGGGGTGGCAGATGCTTCATTTGAAGCAGTACTATTTCCAACTGAATTAATAGCAGAAATTTTGTATGTGTATTTAGTATTAGTAGAAAGATTTGAGTGAGTAGATGTTGTTGTGGTGTTACCGGTATTTGCAACAAGAGTTGTAAATGTGCCGCTTTCTATTCTAAATTCAATCTTGTAACCAACTACAGGGGGACCATTGTTTGCTGCAGGTTGTGTCCAAGTAAGCCTATTTGATGTTGGAGAAATATCCGTTGCAGTTAGTGATGTTGGGGCATTAGGTACAATGTTTTCAAGCGGTTTGGAGCTTGTGGTAGGAGTTGCTACTGCCTCAGATGATGGGATACTTGCTCCAACTGTGTTTATTGAAGAAACACGGTAAATGTAAGTAGTTCCAGTTATCAGGCCTGTATGAGAGTATTTTGTTGTTGCATTTCCTGTATTTGAAACTAAATTAGAATAGGAACCTCCGGCAATTTTGTATTCGATTTTATATCCTGTGATTGGAGAGCCGCCATTATTTTGCGGAGTAGCCCAGAACAGATCAATTCGGGTAGGCGAAACATCAAGGGCCTGTAGATTTGTTGGCTTATCTGGAGTTGTGGTACTTTGAGCTTGTATCTCAAGATAAAGTAATGGGTAGAGGAATAATACTAAGAGTACGGATAGAATTAATTTTTGATTCGTAGACATGCTTGGTATAACACTTTTAGAAACTAGTAAATTAAAGATTCTATTGTTTTGAATCAATTTCTATCAGTAAAACTAACCTTTGTTCGTTATTTCTTAGAAGCACTCACAAGGCAGATTACATCCCTATCTCGAAGCTGATATGTAACAGGAAGTCTCAATTTGTATCTCAAGTCTTTTCCATAAAGAAGCCCTTTGGGTAAATCAGTGTGTATTTCTTTTGCCAAGTCTGCCACTGTGGCACCATCTTTCATTAAAATTAGATCAGGTAAAACTCTTCCTTTCTTATCTGAAAGTTTTTCTTCATTTGCTACAGGATATACAGAATTCATCTTAAGTAATTTGAAAACTACAATATTTATTGCAAATTGCACCCCAGTTCTCATGTACTCGCCCATTATTCCTCGCTTGATAAATTCTAATGCATCTTTTTGTTTTTCGTTTAGTTCTTCTGGATGTACTATATCAAATTGTTCAGAGCCTGGTGAATATTTTATCAAACCTTTTTGCTCTGCTCTTCTTAAACTCAGCTCACTATCTGCACTTGCAGGAACAACTATCATGTCAATGTAGCGTTCACGTAATCTATCAAAGATTTTGTCTCCACCTTCAATGTCAATTTTATTTGCAACAATTAAAGTTGGTTTTGAGATCTTTCGAAGATACGAAGCAAATTTTTTGGTATCCTGTGAATCAAAATCATCAAATTTTTTGTCTTCTAAATTAGTTGCTTTTAATGTTTCCTTAACATGGTCTTTGTTTACTCCAATCCCGCGATAAAGTTCAGTAAATACTTCAACTTTATCAGATTCTGATTGAAGAAGTTTAGAAACCTTGTCTCTGTTGCCTTCTAGGATTTTATGATACCACATTACCAGTTCTTCTTCAATATCAGCAAAATCTGATATTGGATCTCCAGAACCTTTCTCAGCTATTTTTCCTGACGAATCTACGCTTCCTGAAACGTCTACGATATGAAGTAAGGCATCGGATTGAGCAGCAATTGAAAGAAATTGATTTCCCAATCCTTTCCCTTTCCAAGCGTCCTTAATCAGGCCAGGAAGATCGATTATTTCAATTGGGATGTATCTCCACCCATCACTACACTTGGAATTATTTGGGTTATCAATTACGTGAAATTCCGGATGGACACAGAGAGTTATAGCATAAGCAGTTGCAGTTTCTGCTTTTTTTGTTGTAAATGGATATGTGGAAATTTCAGATGAGGATAGAGTAGCTGCATTGAAAAAGGTAGTCTTGCCGGTATTAGTTTTGCCGATAAGACCGATTTTAATCGGCATGTCTAAATTTTCCTCAGTGAATATTTATCTCTGTCTACGGTCTTTTTGTAAATTTTCCTTTAGTTTTTTACATGTGTTTTTAAGTTCATCAATTGACCATTCAATTTCATCTAATTCCTCAGTGGTTAGATCATCATTCCACTTGTCAAGTGAAATTTTTCCTATCTGCGTACAATGATATAAAAGCGCCCAATATGGGTGATGTTCTGCAGTAGTGTAAGATAGCTCAGATACATCCTCTATTCCATTTTTGGCACGAGATAAAGAATCAGTGTTTTCTCCAAAGATTCGAATAATATTTGATTCAAGATTTTCTTCGATTTTTAATATTATATTTTTTTTTTCAAAAGATTTTACCAGATCTAAAAGAGATTGATAAAAATCGGAAAAAGTTTTTTCTGCCATTTGTTAGAATAAACGTTGATGTTCTGCAAGCATGCATCTGTTAAATACAACTTTGATTCCTTCTTTTCTTGCTAGATCTTCTGCTTGTGTATTGTGGATTCCTTCTTGTAACCAAATAACCTTAGGTTTCATTTTGATGGCTTCTTGAACAACTGCTAATACTTGTTCAGATGGTCGAAATATATCTACGATGTCAATTGGTTCTTCTACTTCCTCTATACTATGATAACATTTTTTATCCAAAATTTCATCAGCGGTAGGATTTACTGGAATTATGTTGTATCCGTTTTGTGCCAGATATTTAGGCACGTAGTTAGCAGCTTTTCCTTCATTTTTTGACATTCCAATTACTGCAACATTCTTAAGTGAAAAAATTTCTTTTATTTCCTCATCAGAGTACGAGTCTCTTTCCATATTCTAATTCATTAAAATTACTTTATAAGATATTTCCTTACTTTTACAACTGCAAATGCTGGACCAACTAAATACATTCCAAGATTTAGTCCAATAATTCCAATCCCATAACCTAACATTTCTTCTTCAGAATTAATATCAACAACATTTAGAATTGAAAGGGATGTAAGTAATGGAGTTATTGCAATTCTAACTGTGTCTTTAAAGATTGGGTTTTCTCTCTCCCAATCGGCAATGGTTGGAGAAAATGAGTAATAGATTGAATTGAATGTCTCCATAAACGAAGAGCCAGAATCTGTACCAAGTACAATTTTATCCCTTATCTCCCTGAGAGATTGTACCTGCTGGGACATTTCTGAACCATATGCAGCAGTAGCAATTAGACAACCTCCCCCTTTTTTATCTGTAACACACACTCCATTAACAAAAGTGGTTCCTGTTCCACAAACTCCTGTTTTTGGTGGTTCGACTCCAACTGCCTCGTATATGGTTTGATTTGGAAAGCTTTTGTCAAACCACGCTTTGTAGGAGGGCTCGTTGTGGTATCTATCAATATAGTATTGTGGGTCTTGAGTAGGATCTACAAATGGTGCAATATTTTTTAGAGGTTCAGGCTCTGAAATAGATCCAGGGATTGCTAACTCTATTGCTTCTTCTATAGTATAATCTGGGTAGTTTGTATCAAACCAGGCTTTGTAAGATTTTTCATTGTTGTATCTGTCAAGATAATATTGTGCTCCCTTTTTTGGGTCAATAAAGTCTGGTGCTTTTGGTGTAGGTGCTGGTTCTTGTTCTGAAAATGATCCTGGAATTGCTAACTCTATAGCTTCTTTGATAGTATAATCTGGATAGTTTGTATCAAACCAGGCTTTGTAAGATTTTTCATTGTTGTATCTGTCAAGATAATATTGTGCTCCTTTTTTTGGGTCAATAAAGTCTGGGGGTTTTGGTGTTGGTGCTGGTGCGGGTTCAGGTTGAGGCGTAGGGGTAGGTACTACCTTTGGAGTATCTGCTACTTCGTTAACATTTATTGTGATTGTTTTTTTATCCTGTGCCTTACCTGCTTTCGCTACAATATCAAAAGTATACGAACCAGGACCTTGAGATTCAGTTGGAGTCCATGAGAATACACCAGTTTTTGGATTTATTGAAGCTCCAGTTGGAGGATTATTGCTTAAACTAAAAGTTAGAGTGTCGTTTCCCCTGTATGAATTTACTAAAGCAGATGTGAAAACTAGATTAGTCTCTTCATTAGTTGTCATATTATTTATTGATTTGAGTTCTATGGGTATCACATATGCAGATGGAATTACAGGAGAACCGTCCTTTGAAAAATCAAAAAATATTTTGACACCTTCTTCAAATGGTTGACCTTTGTCCATAAATGCCGTAGCTGAATAAATTCCATGTTTTGTAAATTTATTACTTTCAATTTCTAGACTTTCTTTAAACTTTTTATCAGAACCAGCAATTGTACTCACTACTGCAACAATTTTTGTATTCCCGTCTTTATCTGGAGGTTCATTAATAGAAATTATCACAAGATCATACGCTGTATCAGTTGTACCTGAGAATGTAATTGTATCACCTGCAACATAGAATGTATGCTTGTCAGTATCAAGCGCCAACACCTTAGCATAAGCAGAGGGAACTGCGATGACTATCACTAGTACGAATATTAGCAGAGGCAATATGAAATTCATTCTATTTAGCATAACAAATTATCTAAGTCTGGATTATTAAAAAGCGCGTATAAGTTATTCTGGTAAATTGTTCTGACCATTTCTATTAGGAACTTTATTTACCTGGTATATCCAGAGGTAAATTGTGGAATCAGAACCTAAAGACGTAATGGTATTGGGGGCAATTAAAGGTGGAGCAAAAAAATTCGATAAGATTAAAAATAAAACAAAGATTGATCCTAAAGAGATTCATCAAGTTCTTGAGAGGTTAGAAAATAGGGGTTTGATAAGAGTTGAAACAAAGAAAGGGCTTTTTGGACCCAAAGTTGAGATGTCAGTTACTGAAAAAGGTGAAAAAGAGATGCAGGAACGCATTCATGAACTTGAAGGAAATTGGAATCAAATGAATACGTTGTTGAAATCAGGCGATAAACAGAAGCTGCAGCAGTATATGGATGATAATAAGTCAATTCTTCCTACAATGTTTTTTTTTGGGATAATTGACATGATGATGTTTTCAACTATGTTTGGCTTTTTGGGCTCGCAGATGACTAATTACATGCCGGCGGATCAAATTCCTGAAGGTACAGATGGGGGAGGAGACAGTGGTGGGGGAGATGCTGGAGGAGGGGATATGGGCGACAGCGGATTTGACATTGACATTGGATTTTGATCTATACTTCTTTTGACAACGTTGGTTTAGTTAGAATACTTTCATTACTAAAATCACATAAAGATGAATATCTATCCGGTCAAGATCTTAGTGATGTATTAAAAATTAGCAGGGTGGCAGTTTGGAAACATGTCAAACGTATTCGATCATTAGGTTATAAAATAGAATCAAAACAAAAACTTGGATACAAGCTTGTTGGCAATACTGAATTGTTACTTCCTTGGGAAATTATAGATGGACTTAAGACAGATGTAATTGGTAAACGAGTTTATTATTTTGATGATATTGATTCCACACAGAATTTTGCATCATCAATTGCTAAAACCCCAAAAGAAAATGGAACAGTAATTGTTTCAAAAAAACAATCTAGCGGTAAAGGTCGATTGGGTCGTAAGTGGATTTCTCCAGACGGGGGATTATGGTTTTCAGTGATTTTACATCCAAAGTTTGATGTTTCGCTTGCAACACTTTTTCCTTTGGCAGCTTCATTGGCACTATGTAATGCAATTGAAAAGACGCTAAAGAAAAAACCAGAGGTAAAGTGGCCAAATGATGTTACATTAAATCATAAAAAAGTTGCAGGGATGTTAGTAGATTTGTCTTTGAAATCAAACTATATTGAAAGTCTTATTCTTGGAGTAGGAATAAATTTCAAAATAGATCCTATCAAGCTTGAAAAAACAATCAAAAATACAGGAAATTTTTATGGAGTAGCCACATTAGTAAAGAAAAATGAAGATGCAGATCCTATCAGACTAATGCAAACATTTCTTTTTGAGCTTGAAAAAATTTGTGAGGAACTAAACCAAGGCAACATTAGAAAAATTATCAATGAATGGACAAAAAAATCAGCAACCATTGGGAAAAAGGCTACTGTTTCTACGTCTTCTGGAAAAATTAGTGGAAAGGCAATTAGGATAGATGATGATGGAGCACTTGTAATATCCCAGGCTAAAGAGACTCGTAGAGTTCTAGTTGGGGATGTTTCTTAAAGTTCTAAAATTATTTCCGTCTTTTTCTTGGTTTACGCGTTCTAGGTTTTAATTTTCTTTTTCTTAATTTTTTTCTTGGTTTAGTTTTACTTTTTACTTTCTTTTTTATTTTTTTATGAGTTTTAAAATGAGATTTTAGGTTACGAATACTACCTTTAATTTGAGCAATATTAGAAACTAGATTTTCCAATTCATCAGTATACTCTTCATAAGCAATTAGTAATTGGGATTTTTTTTCATTTGATTTTTGAAGATATTCGTTTGATCTTAACATATTAGTAGTATTGATAAATTCTGGCAATGGTTGTTCAAGGGTATTAATTTCAGAGAGTTCTTTTTTTGCTAGAACTATTTTCTTTTGTAAATCAGTTACATTTTTTCCAATTGCTGACATTTCTATAACCATTTGAGAATATCCTATAATGATTAAATCTTTTATGACAAGTGTTCTGGTTCAGTGAATCCAGTGCTATGATCCCACGTAGCAAAATATTTTGGGGTAATCTCAAGTAATACGGAAAATCCGGTTTTGACTCCATTCATCAAAAATTTTGCAACTTCGTTATCTAGATTTCCAGTATATTTTATCATGATTTTTTTAGCAATTGGAATGTTTGCAGTGATATCTTCAGATATTCTTACAGTTCCCTTCCCTCGTACACCTTTGTATGGCATTTTTTCATCATCTATACAAAAATAAACAATATTTTTTTTCCTAGCATTATTTGCTTTTTTTGCTGTTTTAGATGTCTCGATGTAGAATTTTCCATTTTCAAACAGATACCAAACTGGATGAACATTTGGTTCGCCTTTCTCATCGATTGTACCTAAAAGTAAATTCAGTTTACCCTTAGAAAGAAAATCCAATGTTTGCTCTTCGCTAAATTTAGAACCAAATCCAGGACTAGCATGAACAATTTTCAATTTAAATTATCTAAAATTTCAAACATAATATCTTTTTCTTTAAATTAAGAATAGATTAAGCATCTAACCCATATCGAGAGCTTTTGAGTGCATTCTGGTATGTGGTCTTTCTCCTGAATACTTTCGTCGCATGTGACCTGAAGGTCTTCCGTAAAGAAGTTCTAAGAACCATGATTCGTGTTCAATTTCTTCGGCAAGAATATGTTGGGCTAGTTCATAGGTCATTGGATCTTTTCCATGAGTTATTTTACAAACCTTATCCCAATTGATTATTGCGCCCTGTTCAGCCTTAAGACATTTTTCTAAAATTGCTTTAAGATTTGTTGGATTATCTGGTAGT
>Ga0334722_10002947_pt1 | contig 18724 bp, 19 predicted proteins | sample C3_bottom_MG_FD_207210 | JGI IMG/M metagenome (GOLD analysis project Ga0334722, IMG submission 207210) | Sediment microbial communities from Yellowstone Lake, YNP, Wyoming, USA - C3_bottom | ecosystem: Environmental > Aquatic > Freshwater > Lake > Sediment | place: USA: Wyoming | collected...
TTGCGCATTTCGGGCAGCGCCACCTGCGTCATGGTCGCCGCCGTGGCCACAGACGAACCGTTGATCGCGGCGAAGCCGCCGCAGGCGGTGATGGTCGCGAGCGCGAGTCCGCCGCGCCGGTGGCCTAGCCAGGCGATCCCGGCGGCGAACAATTCGCGGCTCATGCCCGCGCTCGCGGAAAACGCCCCCATCAGCACGAACATCGGGATGATGGACAGGTTGTAGTCGCTGAGCACCGACAGCGGCACCTGGCCGAGCAGCTTCAGCGCCGGGCCGGCGCCCGAGAGCGCGGCGAAGCCGAGCAAGCCCGAAAGCCCCATGGCGACGCCGATGGGCACGCGCAGCGCCATGAGCAGGAACATCAGGACGAAGCCCAGCAGTGCGACCAGATCCCTATCCATTCGCGCTTCCTGCTGCGTCATCGGCGCGCGCTGCGCTGTCGGCGTACAGGCGCAGAATGCGCTTGGCCGCGAGGATCGCCGCCGCCACTGCGCCCAGGGCCGCGACGGCGTAAAAATAGCGCAGCGGCACGCGCAGATCGCTGGTGGCTTCGGTGCCCATATTGGCCACCATGACCCAGATCATCCAGGCCATGGGCGCGAGCAGCGCGAGCGTCGTCGCCGTGGCGAACAGGTCGATGCGGCGCTTCCACACGCGATTGGAGTGCTCCCAGAGGATATCGACGCAGATATGGCTGCCGCGATAGGTGGTCAGCGCAATCCCCCACAGGATCGCGATCGCCTGGAACTGTTTGGAAAAATCAAACCAGTCCGGAATCTGCGCATCGAACAGATAGCGCACGCACACGTTGGAAAACGTCAGCGCCGCAACCAGCAGCAGGAACAACGCGGCCACCGATTCGGTGAAGGCCAGGATCTTGTCGAGCATAGGAGTATTCCCGTGGCGGTGCGCGGCAGGAAGAAATTGGCCGGCCCTCTCCTGCAGAAGAAGGCCGGCGGGCGGGATCAGTAAGCGGCGTTGTTGGCCTTGAGCGCCTTGCGCAGGGATTCGAGCGCTTCCTTCGGATCGATGCCGGAATTGTTCGGCTTCTTCAGCCAGTCGGCGGTCAGGGGCTCGGCAGCTTTGCGCCAGGCGTTGAGCTGGGCATCGGTCACCTTGACGATGGTATGCCCGGGTATCTTCGCCATCAGGCCCTCGCCCGAATCTTCGTCATTGCCCCAGTCATGCCCGATCTTCGTGGCCCACTCGTTATTGCAGTGGTCGTCGATCACTTTCTTCTGCGACGCGGACAGTTTCTGGTAGCTGTCCTTGTTCATGGTCCAGGCGAACGAGGCTGCGTACAGCTTCATGTCCGTGTGGTACTTGACCACCTTGTCGACGCCGAAGGTGATGATCGAATGCCAGGGGAAGGTGATTGCGTCGGCCACGCCTTTTTCCAGCGCGTCGCGCGATTCGGGCGCGGACACCTGCACGTTGGTGCCGCCGAGTAGGGTGATGTACTGCGCCATGGTTCCGTGCGAGGGCCGGATTTTCATGCCCTTGATCTGCGCCGGATCCGTGATCGGTTTCTTCGAGTGGATCGTGCCGATGTGGATGTGCGCGAGGCAGAAGTGGACTTCCTTCATTTCCTTCTCCGCATAATTGCGGTACCAGGCGTCGAGCGCCTTCGATCCGGCGGTCGGATTCGCAAACAGGAAAGGCAGTTCGCTCACGCCGAATATGGGGAAGCGCTCGGCCTGATAGCCCGGGTTGGCCCAGGTAATGTCGGCAATGCCGTCGCGCGCCATGTCGTAGTGGTTGGCGGCTTTGCCCAGTTGCTGCGCCGGATAGATGGTGACCTTGATCGAACCCTTGGAGGCGGCCTCCACCGATTTCGCCCAGGGTATGAAGCCCAGCGTCGCCAGAGGATGCGCTGCCGGCAGCCAGTGCGCAAACTTCAGTTCGACCGGCTTGTCCTGGGCGAGCGCCGGTCCGGCCGCGAGGGCCATTCCGATGGCGGCAGCGCAAAGCCGCAGGATGTTGCGCGTAGTATTTCTGCTCATGCGATATCTCCTCGTGGTTTCGATGGCGGGGAAACGGGTCCGATCTTGTGCTTGGATGCCGGATGTCGGGAGCGAGCTTGCCATTATAATGAGCCGATCGCAAGTGGAGCTGTCGCCTATGCCTAGCTCGGAACATCGGATGCAGATTGCCGGCGCAGGCGACATCCGGGCCCTGGAAGGATTGGGCTACGAAGCCGCAGTGCCCTTGAGGAGCACGCACGAAATCTTCCTGCGCGCGGCGCGCCTGTATCCCGAACGCCCGGCGCTGACGCAGCTATTCAGCGGCGAGACACAGGATCAGCCCCGAATCATCAGCTATGCCGCGCTGCTTGCCGGCATCCAGCGCGCGGCGAATCTGTTTCGCAGCTGCGGCGTAGGACAGCAGGACGCGGTGGCGCTGCTGCTGCCCGCCATGCCGGAGTCGCATTTCGCGCTCTGGGGTGCGCAGATCGCGGGTCGCGCCTGCCCGATCAATTTCATGCTGGACGCAGACCACATCGTCGAGCTGCTGCGCGCGGCGAAGGCGAAAATCCTGCTCGCGCTGGGCCCCGATCCCGATTTCGATATCTGGGCGAAGGCCGAGCAGGTTTGCGCGCGCCTGCCGGAGTTAAAGCTGCTGCAGGTCGGCGGCGCGACGGACGACAAAGACAGCTTCGAGCATCGGCTGCAGGCGCAGCCGGCCGAACTCGCGTTCGAGCGCGCGATCGCGCCCGGCGACATCGCGGCCTACTATCACACGGGCGGCACGACGGGCGCACCCAAATTGGCGCAGCATGCGCACGCCAACGAGGTGCATACGAGCTGGTTCGCCGGCATGTACTACGGCCTTACCGAGCGCGACACCATGATCAACGGCTTCCCGCTGTTTCACGTCGCCGGGGCCTTCGTCTATGGCGCCGGCTGTTTCTGCGCCGGCGCCAACATCGTCTTGCCGCCGCGTCTCGGCATGCGCCACCGGCGCTTCGTCGCCAATTACTGGCGCTTCGTCGAGCGCTACCGGGTGAGCTATCTCGCGGCGGTCCCCACCATCATCGCCGCGCTGCTCGATACGCCGCTAGCCGACGCGGACATTTCTTCGGTGCGCGCCTTGTATACCGGAGGATCGCCCTTGCCCACCGAGCTTGCGAACGCCTTCGAGAGCAAGCTCGGCATTCCGGTGCGCAATATCCTGGGCATGACCGAGTCGGCGGGATTGGTCGCGATCGAGCCGCTGGCGGCGCCGCGCACACCGCTTTCCTGCGGTCTGCCGCTGCCGTTTTCGGAGGTGTATGCGCTGCGGCCGGGGCCCGAGGGCGCCGCGCTCGATCAGCGCTGCGGTGCGAACGAGCCGGGGGTGATCGTCCTGCGCGGCCCGAACGTGTGCCCTGGCTACAGCGATCCGGCTGCAAACGCCGGCATGTTCGCCGCGGGCGGACTGCTGGTCAGCGGCGACCTCGGCCACATCGACGCGGAAGGCCGCGTCTACCTCACCGGACGCGCCAAGGATGTGATCATCCGCGGCGCGCATAACATCGATCCTTCGATGATAGAAGAAGCGTTTGCCGCACACCCCGCGGTGCAAAGCTGTGCGGCGGTGGGCGAACCCGACGCCTATGCGGGCGAACTGCCGGTCGTGTTTCTGACCCTGCGCCCCGGCGCGGAGGCGAGCGCAGCCGAAATCCTGGCGGCCGTCGCTCCCAGGATAGGCGAGCGCGCTGCGGTGCCCCGGCGCGTCACCGTGCTGGAGGCGATGCCGATGACCGCGATCGGGAAACTGTACAAGCCGGCGCTGCGCCTGCGCGCCGTGGAGCAGGCCTACGCGGAGGCGCTGCAGCCCTTGGGCGATGGCTGCCGCGGCATTTCGGTCAAGGCGGTCCAGGTGGCAGGCGGCATGCGCGCCGATATCCGGATCGCTGGCGCGTCCGACCCGGCGGCGATCGGTGAGCGCGTGCATGAATTGCTGGGCCGCTACGCGGTACCGTTTCAGGTGGAACTCCAATGACTTTGGCAGCGAGCGTTCCTGGCAGCGATGCTGGCATGGCCGCGCGCGCGATCGACTTCTACTTCGATTTCGTTTCGCCGTTCGGTTTTTTCGCGAGCTTACGCATCGACGCGCTCGCGGCGAAATACGGGCGCACGGCCGACTGGCATTCGATGCTGATCGGCGTGAGCGTGGTGAAGGTGATGGGCATGAAGCCCCTGCTCGAGGTGCCGCTCAAGGGGCCGTACATCGCGCGCGACGCACACCGCTATGCGCGCCGCCACGGCATCAAACTGGCGCGTGATCCGGGCGCGCCCCCGGTCGACCCGCGCCCGGCAGGCCGGGCGTACAACTGGCTGTTGCAGTATCACCGGCAGGCCGCGCGCGCGTTCGCGCAGCAGGCCTTCGTCGCCTATTGGCTGCACGGCCGGGATATCTCGGTGCCGGCGACGGTGGCGGAAATCGCCGCTGAAACCGGCCTGGCCGGAACGCAGATCGCCGAAGGCATCGCGAGCGAGGAAGCCGGACGCCTGCTGCGCGCGAGCGTCGAGGCGTCGCTTGCGCGCGGCGTGTTCGGTTCGCCGTTCTTCATCGTCGGCGACGAGCCGTTCTTCGGCGTGGAGAAAATGGAGCTGCTGGAAGACTGGCTCGCCAGCGGCGGCTGGTAGGCTGCGGCGCAAGACGCGTGGAGCGGCTGAAACGGCACGCCAGTAGCCGATCCACGAAGTACGTGCGAATAAAAAAACCGGCTTGCGCCGGTTTTTTTATTCGCCTTTTCGGCGCTCGGGTGAAAGCCGGTTCAAGCCATCGCCGGCTGCTTGATTCCGGCATCGGCCGCGAGGATCTTGGCCTTGTCGGTCGCTTCCCAGGTGAACTCGGGCTCGTCGCGGCCGAAGTGGCCGTAGGCCGCGGTTTTTTCGTAGATCGGACGCAGCAGATCCAGCATCTGCACGATGCCCTTGGGCCGCAGGTCGAAATGCTTTTGCACCAGTTCGGACAGCTTTTCGTCGGAGATCTTGCCGGTGCCGAAGGTCGTGACCATGACGCTGGTCGGGCGCGCCACGCCGATGGCGTAGGACACCTGAATTTCGCACTTGCTCGCCAGGCCCGCGGCGACGATGTTCTTGGCGACGTAGCGCGCGGCATAGGCGGCCGAACGGTCGACCTTGGACGGGTCCTTGCCGGAGAACGCGCCGCCGCCGTGCGGGGCCGACCCGCCATAGGTGTCGACGATGATCTTGCGCCCGGTCAGGCCGCAGTCGCCCTTGGGCCCGCCGATCTCGAAACTGCCGGTCGGGTTGACCAGGTACTTGATCTGCCCTTTGAGCAGGTGCTTGGGCAGGATGGGCTTGACGATCTGCTCGATCACCGCCTCTTCGATCTGCTTGTGCGTCAGGCCGGGCGCATGCTGCGTAGACAGCACCACTGTGTCGATCGCGTCCGGCTTGCCGTCGACGTAACGGATGGTCACCTGCGACTTGGCGTCGGGGCGCAGCCAGGGCAGGCGTCCGTCGCGCCGCAATTCAGACTGGCGCTCGACCAGCCGGTGCGAGAGATAAATCGGCATCGGCATCAATTGCGGCGTTTCATTGCAGGCGTAGCCGAACATCAGGCCCTGATCGCCCGCGCCCTGGTCCATGTCCAGGCCCTTGCCTTCATCCACGCCCTGGGCGATGTCCTTGGACTGCTCGCCATAGGCCACGATCACGGTGCAGGTGTGCGTATCGAAACCGATCGCCGGATCGGTGTAACCGATGCGCTTGATGGTCTTGCGCGCGACTTCACTGAAATTGACCCGCGCGCCGGTGGTGATTTCACCGGCGAGCACCACCAGATTGTCCTTGACCAAGGTCTCTGCCGCGACTCGGGAGGTTTTGTCCTGCGCTAGAATAGCGTCCAGTATGGCATCGGAAATCTGGTCCGCGACTTTGTCCGGATGGCCTTCGGAGACCGATTCCGAGGTGAACAGGAAGGAGCTCATGGTTGGGTTCTGATGGGTTGAAAAAGGGTCGTAAGGATAGCATGTCTTGACTCAATTCCAAAGTGACGCGGCGTGATCCTGGGGCTCGCGCGTCTGCTCGCCGCTTTGCCGCTTTCCGTTTTGCACCACATCGGTGCGATGCTCGGACAGGCCGTTTATCTGCTGGCGCCGCGCTATCGCCACTATTTGTCGACCAATCTGCGCGCCGCGGGTTTCGAGGACGCGGCGCTGCTGCGCCAGGCGGTCGCCGAAGCCGGCAAGAGCGTGCTGGAACTGCCGGCGGTCTGGCTGCGGCCGCCTGCGACCGTGGCCGGCTGGGTGGTGCAGGTGTCAGGATGGGATCTGGTCGAAGCGGCCTGGGCGCGCCGGCGCGGAATCATTTTCCTGACGCCGCACCTGGGCTGTTTCGAGATTACGGCGCAGTACTACGCCTACCGTGCACGCGCCGACGCGCCGCTCACCGTGCTCTATCGCTCGCCCAAGAAGAAGGCCATTGAGCCGCTGATGCAGGCGGGCCGCGCGCGGCCGAATCTGCGCGTGGCCAGTGCCGATCTGAAGGGAGTGCGCATCCTGCTGCGCGCGCTCAGGAACGGCGAAGCGATCGGCATCCTGCCCGACCAGGCGCCGGGCGTGGGTGAAGGCGAGTGGGCCGAGTTTTTCGGCCGCCCGGCTTACACCATGACACTGGCAGGGCGGCTGGCGGGCACGGGCGCAGAGGTGATCCTCGCCTACGCGGAGCGCCAGCCGCGCGGCCGCGGATATCACCTGCGTCTATCCGCCATGCCGGCGCCGCATGCGGGCGAAGCGCCGGCACGTACGCTCAACCGCGCGCTGGAGGGCCTGATCCGCCAGTGCCCGACCCAGTATGTCTGGGGCTACAATCGCTACAAAGTGCCGGCCGGAGCGCGAGCGCCCGAATGAGCTGCGAACGCGGACGCGAAACGCATCGACGCGACGCCGGCCGCGCTCGCGCCCGAGCGCGCGGCACCCCGCGTTTCAGGCCTGCCGGTCGATGCTGACCCGCGTCGGTCTCGCCCTTGTCTGGCTGCTGCGGCTGCTGCCGCTGCCGGCGCTGGCCGCGATCGGCGAGGGATTCGGCAGGCTGCTCTACGCGCTCGGCCGGGAGCGCCGCCGCGTCTGCCTGATCAACCTCGCGCGCTGCCTGCCGGAACTGTCGGAGCGCGAGCGCGAGGCCTTGGCGCGACGCCATTTCCAGGCCTTCGCGCGCACCTTTCTGGAGCGCGCCATCCTCTGGTGGAGCAGGCCTGGCCGCGTGCGGCAGCTGGTGCGCATCGAGGGCAGGGAGCATTTCGACGCTGTGCGCGGCAAGCCGCTGATCCTGCTCGCGCCGCATTTCGTCGGCCTGGACATGGGCTGGACGCGGCTCGCGCTCGAATGCGACATGGTGTCGATCTACTCCAGGCAGAAGAACCTGGTGTTCAACGCGACCCTGTACGCCGGACGCCTGCGCTTCGGCAGTCAGACGCTGCTCTCGCGCCAGGAGGGCGTGCGGCCGGCGCTGCGCGCGATGCAGGCGGGCTTGCCGTTCTACTACCTGCCGGACATGGACTACGGCCAGCGCGATACCATTTTCGTGCCTTTTTTCGGCGTCAGCGCGGCCACTATCACGGGCGTGTCGCGCCTGGCGCGTCTTGCCGGGGCACGCGTGCTGCCCTGCGTCACGCGCATGTTGCCCGGCGGCGAGGGCTATATCCTGCGTTTCCTGCCCGCATGGGAGAATTATCCCGGCGCGAGCATAGAGGCCGACACGCTGCGCATGAACGCCTTCGTCGAGGAGCAGGTGCGGCAGATGCCGGAGCAGTACCTGTGGGTGCACAAGCGCTTCAAGACGCGCCCGCCGGGGGAGGCGTCGTGGTACTGAGAGCGTCGGCAAGCCGAGGGGACAGGTCCCTTCGTGCCTCCTAAATCAGGGGATATGCCGAAATCTTGAAGTGGCCGCCTGGCTTTCTAGCGATCGAAGAAGCCCGCCGCTGCGTTCGCGGTTAGAATCCATCCATGCCTTTTGCCAATCCCTCGCCGGAAGAAATCAAGGCGCTGCTGCAGCGGGTGAAGACGATCGCCGTGGTCGGCTTTTCGCCCAAGCCGGGGCGGGCGAGCCACGGCGTCGCGCTGCAGATGCAGCGCTTTGGCTATCGCATCGTCCCGGTGCGGCCGGGCATCAGCGAAGGGCTGGGCGAAACCGCCTATCCCGATCTGCTTTCGGTGCCCGAAGCGATCGATCTCGTCGACGTGTTCCGTTCGGGCAAGTACGTCCCCGAGATCGTCGACCACTGCCTGCGGCTCGGCATCCAGAACATCTGGATGCAGGAGGGCGCCGAGGACGAGGCCTCGGCCCTGCGCGCGTCCGCCGCGGGCATGACCGTCGTCATGGGCCGCTGCATCATGCGCGACTACAAGAGGCTGTGCCGTGAATGAGCCGGTGAAATTGAGGTTCACCAAGATGCAGGGCGCAGGCAACGATTTCGTCGTGCTGGACGGCGTGAGCGAACACATCGACCTAAAGCCTGAGCAGCTGCGGCGGCTCGCGGACCGGCATTTCGGCGTCGGCTGCGACCAGATCCTGCTGGTGGAGCCGCCGCGCACGCCCGGCACCGATTTTCGCTACCGCATATTCAACGCCGACGGCGGCGAGGTGGAGCAGTGCGGCAACGGCGCCCGCTGTTTCGTGCGCTTCGTGCGCGAGCGCGGACTGACGGCCAAAGACGAAATCCGCGTCGAGACCGCGGCCGGCATCATCGCGCCGAAGATGGAGGCCGATGGTGAAGTGACGGTGAACATGGGGGCGCCGGTGTTCGAGGCGAAACACATCCCCTTCCTCACCGGCAGCAATGAGCTGGTGCAGCCGCTGGACCTCGACGGAACCACGGTGCACATCACCGCCGTGTCCATGGGCAATCCGCATGCGGTGCAGCTGGTCGCCGATGTGGACGCGGCGCCGGTGCTGACCCAGGGACCGAGTATCGAGCGTCATGCGCGCTTTCCGCGGCGCGTGAACGCGGGCTATATGCAGGTGCAGGATCGCGGCCGTATCCGTTTGCGCGTGTACGAGCGCGGCGCGGGCGAGACGCTCGCCTGCGGCACTGGCGCCTGCGCCGCGGTGGTGACCGGCATCCGTCGCGGCCTGCTCGATGCGCGCGTGCGCGTATCCACCCGCGGCGGCGATTTGACGATACGCTGGGAAGGCGGTGACAATCCAGTATGGATGACCGGTCCTGCGGTCACTGTATTCGAGGGAGAAATTGAAATCGATGGATGCTGAAGACGTCGTACGCTATCTGCAGGACAACCCCGGTTTTTTCGAAGACTACGCCGAAGTGCTGGCGCAGATCTACATCCCGCATCCGCACGGCCACCACGCCATTCCGATTGCCGAGCGCCAGATACTGACGCTGCGCGAAAAAAGCAAAATGCTCGAGGGCAAGCTGGCCGAGCTGATTCAGTTCGGCGAGGAGAACGATGCGATCGGCGAAAAGATGCAGCGCCTGTGCCTGGCGCTGTTTCCCGCCGCCGACCTGCAGGGCCTGTTGCGTGCGCTGTACTACAACCTGGGTGAGGACTTCGCCGTGCCGCATGCGGCTGCGCGCATCTGGCGCGCCGATGCGCCCGCGCCGGAGGGAAGCGGGCCGGAATTCTCACCTGCGAGCGAGGCGCTGCGCCAGTACGCGGCCGGGCTGCAGCACCCGTTCTGCGGACCGGTCGACCATGCCGAAGTCGCATCCTGGTTCGGCGAGGCCGCAGCGCAGGTGCGCTCGGTCGCCTGTATGCCGCTGCGCGACGGGAACAAAGTCTGTTTCGGCATGCTCGCGCTGGCGAGCGAGGACCCGCTGCGCTTCTATCCCGAAATGGGCACGCTCTATCTCCAACGCCTGGGCGAACTCGTGAGCGCGGCCTTGTTGCGCCACCTGTAGCCATGGCCGCGGATCCGGCGTCCACGCAGGAGCCCGATCCGCGCCGCGAATTGCTGCTCGCCTACCTCGAGCACCTGTCGCACCAGCGCCACCTTGCCGCCGGCACGCGCCACAATTACCAGCAGGACATCGAAGCGCTGTTCCGGCTCAACCCGGGCGTGGCGCTGGCGCAGATGCAGCCGCAGCACATCCGCCGCAGCGTGGCGCAGTTGCACGCGCGCGGCTTAGGCGGGCGCACCATCGCGCACATGCTGTCTGCCTGGCGCGGACTGTTCACCTGGCTCGCGCGGCACCGCGGCTACAGCGCCAATCCCTGTCTGGGCCTGCGCGCGCCGAAGTCGCCCAAAGGCCTGCCGAAGGCGCTGTCGCCCGAAGCGGCGGGGCAGTTGCTGGATGCGCCGGCGGAGTCGCCGGCAGAGCTGCGCGACAAGGCGATGTTCGAGCTCGCCTATTCTTCGGGCCTGCGCCTGGCCGAACTGGTCAGCCTGGATCTGGCGCATGCGGACAGCATCCGTCGCGACGCCGAGGTGACCGTCACCGGCAAGGGCAGCAAGACGCGCAGCGTACCGGTGGGCGCAAAGGCGCGCGCGGCGATCGAAGCCTGGCTGGCGGCACGTGCGTCGCTGGCTCGGGCCGAGGTGCCCGCGCTGTTCGTCGGCGCGCGCGGTGAGCGCATCGCCGGCGGCGTGGTGCGCGCGCGCCTCGCGCAGTGGGCCCAGCGCGCCGGGCTGCCGGTGCACGTGCACCCGCATGTGCTGCGCCATTCCTTCGCCACGCACGTGCTGCAATCCTCGGGCGACCTGCGCGCGGTGCAGGAGATGCTGGGGCATTCGAGCATCTCGACGACGCAGGTGTACACGCATCTGGATTTCCAGTACCTGGCCAAGGCCTACGACGCGGCGCATCCGCGGGCGAAGAAGAAATAGCGGGATATCCGGTCTGCGTCAGCGCTTCGCCTGATAGTTTCGGATCCAATCCGCGATCTGTTTTGTGACCGCGGCTTCGATTCCCAGAAACTGATGATAGCCTGTACGGCAGGGATTGCCGCGGTTCTCGCCGCCCTCGACGGTGATCAGATCAATCTTCTTCGACCGCTTCATCAACTCCATCACGCCCGGGATCGCGTCATAGGGGGTCGCCGCGCAGCCATCGCTCTTGTGATGGACGAACAGGGCGGGGACCGTGATCCGGTCCAACGCTGCATCTGTGACCGGACTGACGGCAGCAGCCGGGCTAGGTTTGCGCGTCACCGAGGAGGTCAGGACGATGCCGTCGGGGCCGCGCTCCTTGAGCAGCGCGGCTGCTGTCGCCGCTGATAGCGAGCCGTTGCTCGTGCCGATCGCCCAGACTGGCAAATCGCTCTGTCGCCGCAAGAACGCGATAACGGCGGCCGCGTCCTGCGCGTGCTCTGGTGTATCGCGGAAGCCATCCAAGCTGCGCCGATCTGAAGGCACGTCGACGATGGCGACGCTGATGCCGTTGTCCGCAAATCTCCTGGCTCCACCCGAGAGGAAGTTCTCGACGCGCATCGATCCATTCGGAAACATGCCGATGTTGCCGCTACCGCCTTGAAACAGCACTGCGCTTGCGATCGGATTTTCCGCCTTGGCATAGGCGAACCGAAGCGTTACGCCGGCGCGCGTTGGCAATTCTTCCACCTGAACTTGCCCGAAGGCAAAGCCCGACACCAGCGCCAATAGCAGTAGCTGCCACCGCATAGCGAGACCTCGCAAAGGAATCTTCAGATACGAAACTTCGGCTGGACAAGCCGCGCAATTGTGATCATTCCCGCGAGGTGCGGCAATCCTGCAATGCAACAAGCCTCGCAATGCCACCCCCTCTTGGGTGCTGTGCGGCCTTTTGTTTTTGGCCTCGAGCCCCTTTCCCCTACAAAATCGGCTTATCATGCCGCCCCATGAAGCAATTGATCCTCAAGCCGGGGCGTGAGAAGTCGCTGCTGCGCCGCCATCCCTGGGTGTTCTCCGGGGCGGTGGCGCGCGTGCTGGGCGACCCTGGAACGGGCGACACCGTGTCGGTGCGCGCCGCGGGCGGCGAATTCCTCGCCTGGGCGGCCTACAGCCCGGTATCGCAGATCCGCGCGCGCGCCTGGAGCTGGGACGAAGCGGAAACGATCGACGCTGATTTCCTGCGCGCGCGCCTGCGGCGGGCGCTGGATGCGCGTGCGCGGCTGATTTCGGCCGAAGCCGGCGACGCGATGCGCCTGGTTCACGGCGAATCCGACGGCCTCCCCGGGGTGATCGCCGATCGCTACGGCGCGGTGGTGGTGTTGCAGCTGCTCTCCGCCGGGGCGGAGCGCTGGCGCGCGGAGCTCGCGGACGGCGTGCGCGAACTCACCGGCTGCGCCTGCGTGTACGAGCGCTCCGACGCCGACGTGCGCGAACTCGAAGGCCTGCCGGTGAAAAGCGGCGCACTCTACGGTGCCTTGCCTGCAAGCGGGGTGCAGATCCGCGAGCACGGGCTGGCTTACGGCGTCGACGTGGCGCTGGGGCACAAGACCGGCTTCTACCTGGACCAGCGCGACAACCGCAAGCGCATCGGCGAGTTGAGCCAGGGGCGCGAGGTGCTCAATTGCTTTTGCTACACCGGCGGCTTCACGCTGAATGCGCTTGCGGGCGGCGCCAGCTCGGTGCTCTCGGTGGACAGCTCCGCCGAGGCGCTGGCGCAAGCCAAGAACAACCTCCAGCGCAATGGCCTGGATGCGGCGCGCGCCGAGTGGCAGGAGGCCGACGTATTCAAATACCTGCGCAGCCTGCGCGACCAGGGGCGCAGCTTCGATCTGATCGTGCTCGATCCGCCGAAGTTCGCGCCGACCGCGGCGTTTGCGGAAAAGGCCGCGCGCGGCTACAAGGACATCAACCTGCTCGCCCTGAAGCTGCTGCGCCCGGGTGGCCTGCTCGCGAGCTTCTCCTGTTCCGGCGGCATCTCGGCCGAGCTGTTCCAGAGAATCCTCGCGGGCGCGGCGCTGGACGCGGGCGCAGACGCGGCCATCGTCGGCCACTTCGCCGCTGCCGCCGACCATCCGGTGCTGCTGTCCTTTCCCGAAGGCGACTACCTCAAAGGGCTGCTCCTCAGGCGCGCCTGAGGGACGATTCGGGGTAGGCGCAAGCGCGGACCATCGACCAACATTCCCCAACACTCAGAACACGTTCCATCGATCACCGAATCAATTTCAGGCAGGCTTACATGCCGGGAATCGCAGATAGCCGTCATATTTTCACGCGAGACATCAGATGAAACCACAGGACATGGTACCGGTCACCATACTCACCGGCTTCCTCGGCAGCGGAAAAACCACGCTGCTCAACCGCATCCTCAAGGAGCAGCACGGCCACAAGATCGCCGTGATCGAAAACGAGTTCGGCGAGGCCGGCATCGACAACGAGCTGCTGGTGCAGAACGCGGGCGAGCAGATCGTGGAGATGAACAACGGCTGCATCTGCTGCACCGTACGCGGCGATCTGGTGCGCATCCTGGGCGAGCTGCAGGCGAAGCGCGAAGCGAATGCCCTGGCCTTCGAGCGCATCATCATCGAGACCACGGGCATGGCCGATCCCGGACCGGTGGCGCAGACGTTCTTCATGGACGAGAACATCGGTGACTACTACCTGCTCGATTCCATCGTCACCCTGGTGGACGCGAAGCACGCCGGGAAGCAGTTGGACGATTTTCGCGAAGCGCAGGAGCAGGTCGGCTTTGCCGACCGCATCCTGCTATCCAAGACCGACCTCATCGACGCGGCGGAAGCGGAGAAACTCAAACTGCGCCTCACGAAAATGAATCCGCGCGCGCCGATCAGGGCAGTGCATTTCGGCGAAACGTCGCTGGATGACATCCTCGATATCCGCGGCTTCAACCTGAACGCGATTCTGGAGATCGCGCCCGACTTCCTGGAAGAGAACGAGCACGAGCACGACGACGCGGTGCAATCCTTCGTGTTCCGCTCAGATGAGCCTTTCGACGGCGTGAAGCTGGAGGAGTTTCTGTCGGGCATGATCCAGGTCTACGGCCCGGACCTGCTGCGCTACAAGGGCGTGCTGTCCCTGGCCGAGAACGACCACCGGGTCGTGTTCCAGGGCGTGCACATGCTCATGGGCGGGGACATGGGCAAGCCTTGGGGGCCGCAGGAGCAGCGCTCTAGCGTGATGGTGTTCATCGGCAGGAATTTGCCCGAGGATCTCTTCGTGCAGGGTTTGAAGCAGTGCCTGGTCAAATAGCAGAATCGGCCGAGTTCGACTAATATCCGCCCCATGTCGCGTCTTTTCGATCAAGGTCGGCGCACGCTGAAGTGCGTGTTCCTTGCCCTCATGGTGCTGTTTGCGCAGCAAGCTGCGCAGCTGCATGCGCTCGCGCATGCGCAGGACGAACTGGCGCAGCCGCACAGCAAGCCGCTGACGCATTCGGTCGAGCATTGCGTCGCCTTCCATGCCATCGACAGCGCGCTGCTTGCGAGCGCGTCGCTGCAGGATTTCGATTTTCTTCGGTCGGAGCGCGCCGGCTGGGTCCCTAGTCTGGCGCAGGCGCGCACTCTTTACCGCCTTCCCTCGCGCGCCCCTCCGCGCGCCGTCTAGCTTTCACTGAGGTTTTGCGCACCCCGGCCGGTTGTCCGCCGGGGTATGGCCCATCCCGGGCGAATTGCGTAAAGGAACATAGACGTGATTAAACGAACACTCATGGCGGCCGCCGTGGCCGCCGCGCTGTCGCTTCCGTGCGCCGCAGCCGCGGTGCCCGACACGGAAATGAAGGAATTGCGCGAGCAGTTGCGACAGCTGAAACAGGACTACGAACAGCGCATCGCTGCGCTGGAGCAGCGCCTGAAGCAGGCGGAGATAGCGGCAGGCAAGGCGCAAGCTTCCGCAGGCCAGGCTCAAACCGCTGCAGGCAAGGCCGAAGCAGAGGCTGCACGCGCGCAGGCGACTGCGTCCAGTGCCGAGTCGGCCGCAGTCTCGGCGAGCGCCCGGCCGGCGGGAGAGAACACGTTCAACCCTGCGGTGTCGCTAATACTCAACGGTGCGCTGGCGAACCTGTCGCAAGATCCGGCGCGGCACCAGATAACGGGCTTCACCCCGACCAGGGGCGAAGTGGGACCGGGCAAGCGTGGCTTGAGTCTGGCTGAATCCGAACTTGCGTTCAGCGCCAATATCGATCCGAATTTCCGCGGCACCCTGATCGCCGCGCTGGCACCGGACAATACGGTTTCGGTGGAAGAGGGATTTGTCCAGGGCATAGGCATGTCGCATGGCCTGGGCTTCAAGGCCGGGCGTTTCTTCTCCAGCGTCGGCTATCAGAATGAAATCCATGCCCATGCCTGGGATTTCACCGACGCGCCGCTCGCGAGCAAAGTGTTTCTCGGCAATCAGCTGGCAGACGATGGCGTGCAGCTCAAATGGATCGCGCCCACGGACACCCTGGTCGAACTCGGCGCTGAAATTGGCCGCGGCCGCGCGTTTCCGGGTACGGACCGCGACAAGAACGGCGCCGGCGCCGGCACGCTGTTCGCGCACTTGGGCGGCGACATCGGCGCGAGCACGGCCTGGCGCCTGGGGCTGTCGCATCTGCGCACCACGGCGCAGAACCGAAACTACGACGACCTCGATTCGACCGGCACTCGGGTGAACAACAGCTTCAACGGCGCCAGCCGCCTGTGGGTGTTGGACGGCGTGCTCAAATGGGCGCCCAACGGGAATTCGACCGAGACCAGTTTCAAGCTGCAGGGCGAATATTTCCGGCGCGCAGAGGAGGGCAGCTTGACTTACGATACGGCCGCGGCCTCCTTGGGCACGCAAAGCGGTGCCTATCGCGCGGCGCAGTCCGGCTGGTATGCGCAGGGCGTGTACCAGTTCATGCCGCGCTGGCGCGCCGGCTACCGCTACGACCGGCTGGATTCGGGCAGCGTGAAGCTGGGACTGGTGGACAGCGGCGCGCTCGCTGCCGCGGATTTTCCCATCTACGCGCCGCACAAGGCGACGCGCAACAGCCTGATGTTCGATTTCAGCCCGAGCGAATTCAGCCGCCTGCGCCTGCAGTTCGCGAGCGACAAGTCGCGGCTGGGCGTGACCGACAATCAGGTGTTCCTGCAGTACATCATGAGCCTGGGCGCGCACGGCGCGCACGCGTTTTAAGCGGCAGATTCCAAATGATCGAATGCACTGCTAAATCCAAACAGAGGATGACGATGAAGAATTTGACCTACGCGCTGATTGCGGCAGGGTTCTGGATGCTGGCGCTGCCGGCCGCGGCGGCGCTCAAGGTGCTCGCCTGCGAACCGGAATGGGCCGCGCTGGTGCAGGAACTCGGCGGCGAAAAGGTATCGGTGTCCAGCGCAACCACTGCCTTGCAGGATCCGCATCATATCGAGGCCAGGCCCAGCCTGATCGCGAGAGCGAGGAATGCCGACCTCGTGGTGTGCTCGGGCTCCGATCTGGAAGTGGGCTGGCTGCCCCTGCTGCTCAGGCAATCCGGCAACGAGCGTATCCAGCCGGGGGCGCCCGGGTATATGGAGACCTCGCAGCTGGTCAGCCGGCTGGAGATCCCCAAGTCGGTCGATCGTTCAATGGGGGACATCCACGCCGCGGGCAATCCGCACATCCACCTCGATCCGCGCAATATCGAGAAAGTTGCGCCAGTGCTGCGCGACCGGCTGGCGCAACTCGATCCGGGCAATGCCGGCGACTACGCTGCGCGTACCACAGCCTTCCTCGCGCGCTGGCGCGATGCGATCGGCCGCTGGGAGGCGCAGGCGGCGCCCTTGAGGGGGCTGAGCATGGTCGTCTATCACAAGAACATGAGCTATCTGAATGCATGGCTGGGTCTGCGCGAAGTCGGCAGCCTGGAGCCCAAGCCGGGCATACCCCCGACGACAGCGCATCTCGCCGATCTCATTGCGCGCATGCAGGCCGAGCCGGCGAAGCTGATCGTCTACGTGGCCTATAACAATCCCCAGGCAGCGGAGTTTCTTTCGGCGCGCACCCGCATCCCGGCGGTCATGCTGCCGTTTACCGTCGGCGGCAGCGAGCGCGCGAAAGACTTGTTCGGTTTGTTCGACGACACCCTGGCGCGCCTGCTGGCCGTGCTGAAATGAACGCGTCCGCGGAGATGTTGGCCATACTCGGGCCGGCCTTGATCGCAGGACTGCTGGTCACGGCGGTGCTGGTGCCGTTTGGCTTCGAGGTGCTCAAGCGCGGTATCGTGTTCATCGATCTCGCCGTGGCGCAGATCGCGGGCGTGGGCGTGATCTTTGCCGATTTCCTCGGCTGGGAACCGGAGGGCATGGCGGTGCAGGTGTCGGCCTTGTCCGCCGCACTGATCACGGCCTTCTTGCTCACCTGGACCGAAAAGCGCTGGCCGGAGGTGCAGGAGGCCGTCATCGGTGTCGTGTTCGTGCTGGGGGCGAGCGGCGCCATTCTGTTGCTGGCCAGCAACCCGCACGGGGGCGAGCACCTCAAGGACCTGCTCGTAGGCCAGATTCTGTGGGTGAACCGCGCCAGACTTCCGTTGGATGCCCTGATCGGCCTGTCGATCCTGACCCTGTGGATGGCTTTGGGCGCGCGGCTCGGGCGGATCGGCTTTTATGCGCTGTTCGCCTGCGCCGTGACGTTTTCGGTGCAATTGGTCGGGCTCTACCTCGTATTCACTTCCCTCGTCGTGCCGGGTCTCGCGACCTATTATGCGTCGCGCCGACGCCATCTGAAGGCTTACGCCGTCAGCCTCTTGGGTTACCTATTTGGCCTGATGCTGTCCCTATGGCTGGATCTGCCCTCCGGCGCCATGATCGTATGGACCATGGCGCTGGTCGCGCTGCTTGCCGCCGGCCTGGAGCGCAAGTCTGCCTAGATATATGGGTTGAATCCCACAAAATTGCCCCAATATGGCTTAGTTCGAAGCAGAAAACCCCACTTATGGAACAATTTCGAGGCACTACCATCCTGTCGGCGCGGCGTGGCCAAAGCGTTGCACTGGGCGGTGACGGCCAAGTCACCCTGGGCAATATCGTGATCAAGGCCGGCGCGCGCAAGGTGCGGCGTCTGTATCATGACCGTATCCTTGCCGGTTTTGCCGGCGGGACGGCGGATGCCTTTACCCTGTTCGAGCGCTTCGAGGCCAAACTGGAGAAGCATCAGGGCAACCTGCTGCGCTCGGCGGTGGAACTGGCCAAGGACTGGCGCACCGACCGCGTATTGCGCCGTCTGGAGGCGATGCTGGCCGTGGCGGACAGGGAAACCTCGCTCATCATCACCGGCATGGGCGATGTGCTCGAGCCGGAGCAGGGCCTGTTGTCCATCGGTTCGGGCGGGCCCTATGCGCAGTCGGCAGCGCGGGCGCTGCTGGAAAACACCGCGCTCACGCCCAAGGAGATCGTCGCCAAGTCGCTCGCCATCGCGGCAGATATTTGCATCTATACCAACCAGCAGATCGTGATCGAAACCCTAGACTGAGGTGGAAGGAGCAAGCCCGGTCGGCCCTGTGCCCGCCGGGAACAAGCCATGTCGCATATGACCCCGCAGGAAATCGTCCACGAATTGGACAAGCACATCATCGGCCAGGACAGAGCCAAGCGCGCGGTCGCGATCGCCCTCAGGAATCGCTGGCGGCGGCAACAGGTGGCCGAGCCGCTGCGCCACGAAATCACGCCGAAGAATATTCTGATGATCGGGCCCACCGGGGTGGGCAAGACCGAAATCGCGCGGCGCCTGGCCAAGCTCGCCGACGCGCCGTTCATCAAGGTCGAGGCGACCAAGTTCACTGAAGTCGGCTACGTCGGGCGCGACGTCGATACCATCGTGCGCGATCTGGTCGAGATCAGCGTCAAGCAAACGCGCGAGCAGGCCGTGCG